>CXWL01011576.1_pt1 | contig 12832 bp, 11 predicted proteins | sample 590931 | NCBI WGS metagenome assembly CXWL01 (sample SAMEA3498368, study PRJEB10139) | groundwater metagenome | biome: water well; material: biofilm material | place: Germany | collected 2015-04-27
GCCAATATCTACAACCGACGAAAAAACACGCCGCCGTATCGCGCTACTGGACGCCGCAGGAGTTCAAAGCGCTTGAAACCATCGCCTACGCAAAGGGTTTCCTGATGGTAAGCGCCTCTCCGCTCACCCGCTCCTCACACCACGCCGGCGAGGATTTCGCCAAGCTGAAAGCGGCGCGTTTGGCTTTTGGGCTTTGAGAGTAACGTGCGGATTTCCTCCCCCGTTCACGGGGGAGGTGGCCGCGCAGCGGCCGGAGGGGGCGAGCGTGAAGCNNGAGCGTGAAGCGCCCCCTCCGTCACTCAGCGGCGCTTCGTGACAGCTCCCCCGTAAACGGGGGAGCAAAGTGACCCGCACCACCATCACCGCCGAACGCATCCTGCCGTACACGCCAGCCGATCTTTGCCGCATGGTGGGCGACGTGCGCGAATACCCGAAATTCATCCCATGGCTGATGAGTTTGCGCGTGACCAAAGAAGAGCCGCGCGACGAAGGCGGCTGGGAGGGCGTCGCCGAAGCTGTCGTCGGCTGGAAAGCCATTCGCGAGCGCTTCTCGACCAACGTGCGCTGCGAGCCCGCGAAGGGTGAGGTGGATGTCTCCCTCGTCAGCGGGCCCTTCCACGCGCTCGACAATCGTTGGCGATTTGAAGCGTGCGAACAAGGCGCGCGCGTGCGCTTCCATATTTCTTACCAGTTCAAAAACCCGGTGCTCAACGCGGTGGTCAGCGCGAACAAGGACAAAGTCGCGGCGCGGATCATGGGCGCGTTCGAGAAGGAGGCGCGGAGGAGGTTGGGTTAGGTGGCTAGACCAGGACGCGCCCAAATTGCCGCAACTGCTCGCCAAAAAAACTAGTCCGTCATTCCGGGCGAGCGTAGCGAGACCCGGAACCCAGGGGCCAACGCACTGCGCTCTACGATCACCTGGGTTCCAGGTTCGACCTTCGGTCGCCCCGGAATGACGGAAGTATTCTAATGTTCACCCCACCACCCGCGCCATCAAAGCCAAGGCCGCGCGCACGCTTGCTTCGCGCACGCCGTCGCGCCCCACATCCCCAAACCGGCATTCCTCGTGCAATCTCGCGCCGCCGCGCCGCGCGCAGGCGATGTGCACCAGGCCGCCGGGTTTCGCATCACTCCCGCCGCCCGGACCCGCAACGCCTGTCACCGCCACCACAACATCCGCCCGCGCGTGCCGCAGCGCGCCCTCGGCCATCGCCAGCGCGACTTCCATGCTAACCGCGCCCTTGCGCGCGATCAGCTCCGCCGGCACGCCCAGCATCTCGGTCTTGGCTTCGTTGGAATAAGTCACGAAGCCACGCTCCACGACATCGGACGAACCCGGAATGGCCGTCAGCGCCGCGGCGACCAGCCCGCCAGTGCAGCTCTCCGCTGTCGCGATGCGCAGGTCGCGCGCGCGCGCTTGTTCAAGCAGGGCAGAGGCGGCCTCGGTGATTGCTGCGGAGAACATATCGGCTCCGGGATAACGCGCCCGCGACGAAAGTCCATTCCCAGGACTCGCGGTCCCTGGCAGAGACGCTGGCGCATCGCTCTTAACGGAGCGCCTCCTCCCCGCCGGGGAGGGCAGAGGAGACAGTATGCAAGCCATTGCGCGGCGCGCCGCGGCGCCAGTGTTCGTGTTGGCGCTGTTCTCCAGCGCAGCGCTCATCTTCGTCTTGCAGCCGCTGTTTGGGCGTATGGTGACGCCGCTTCTTGGCGGCTCGCCGGCGGTCTGGAATACGTCGATGGCGTTCTTCCAGGCGGCGCTGCTGGTGGGCTACCTCTATGCGCATTTGGTGGCGAGGCTGAAAGACGTGCGCCTGCAAGCCGCCATTCACGGGCTTGTATTGGCGGCCGCGTGGTTCGTATTGCCCCTGCAAGTTTCAACGGCGTTTGGTCCGCCAAGTTCCGAGCACCCAGCGCTCTGGCTCGTCGGCGTGCTGGCGCTCTCGGTGGGTGCGCCGTTCGCCGCGGCCTCGGCGACCGCGCCTCTGTTGCAAGCCTGGTACGCCCGCACCGGCCGCGCTGACGCGCACGACCCGTACTATCTCTATGCGGCCTCCAATCTCGGCAGCTTCATCGGCTTGCTGGCGTATCCCGCGTTGATCGAGCCCTTGCTTGGCGCGCACGCGCAGAGCTTGGCATGGTCGGCGGGCTACCTTGTCGTTGGCGCGCTGATCGCACTTTCGGCAGCGATGGTGATCGCGTCCAATGGTCAAGCGCCGGCGGAGGTGGCGCGGCATTCGGAGGCGCCAAACCTGCGCACCCGGCTCTATTGGATGGCCGCCGCCGCCGTGCCCTCGGCGCTCTCGCTCGGCGTGACCCAGCATATCTCAACCGACGTCGCCTCCGCGCCGATGTTGTGGGTGGTGCCGCTTGCGCTCTACCTCGCCACCTTCGTGCTTGCCTTCATGCGCGGCAGCGAACGCCTGACCCCTGCGACCTTGTTCATTCACCCCGTCGCATTGGCGCTGCTGCTGATGTCCTATTACGCGTCGGGCAATTGGGTGGGATCTGTTGCAGGCATCCTGGCGGGGTTCTTCTTCAGCGCGCTGGTGTGCCACCTTGCGTTGGCGCACACGCGGCCGAGCGCCGATCGGCTGACTGAATTTTATTTATACGTATCACTTGGCGGGGTGCTGGGCGGTGCGTTCGCGGCTCTGCTGGCGCCGCTGATCTTCAACAATGTCTACGAATATCCCCTGGCCCTGGCGGCGGCGTGTTTGTTTCGCCCACGCGTGGCCAGCGATGTGCCGCGCCTTGCCGATGCTTCGCTGGCGGGCGCGCTCGCGGTGGGCGCGACCGCGCTTATGCTGCTCTGGACCGCCCCCCTCGACGCCATCATGGCGACAGCGGCGCTTGGCGCGGCCGCAGCCATGGTTGCAGCGGGGTGGAGCGACAGCGCCCGTCCCATGCCATTGCGCTACGCTTTCCTCGCTGTCGCCGCCGTGCACGCGGTGCTGGTGCTTTGGCTCACTTATGGCGTCGCGTCCGACCTCGACACCGCGTTCGTGCGCGGCATCGAGGAGGGCAGTGCGGTGCTGGTCACGCGCCAGCCCTGGGCCGCGCTGCTGCTGGTGACCAGCTTCCTGGTGTTGGCGTTCACGGTGCACGGCACAGTGCAGCGCCGGCGCGACGACAGTCCTGTCGGTGATCTGGCGCTCGGCGTGGCGCTGCCGTCCGTGATTCTGCTCATGGTGCTTGTCGGCATCGGCGCGCGCCTGGATGCGCGAGCCTTGACCATTCTCGGGCTGATGTTTTGCGGCGTCGGCGTGTTCATCAATCGGGGCCGACCCATCGCGCTGGCGTCGATTGTGCTGGTCGCGTTCGCGGTGATCTTCCTCGACGATATTCGCGGCGGCAGCGTGATCACGCAAGAGCGCAGCTTCTTTGGCGTGCTGCGCACGCGGGTGATACAAGACGATCCGCAGGGGCCGCCGCTGCGCATGCTCATGCACGGAACCACCATTCACGGCGCGCAATTGGCGGCGCCCGGCCTGACCCGCCAACCGCTCACCTATTATCATCCTCGCACCGCGCTCGGGGAATCCATCCTGGCGGGCTTGAGCTTGGGTGAGCCTTCAAATCTCGCGCTCATCGGCCTGGGCGCGGGCTCCACCGCATGCCTCACGCGCAGTTCGGACCGGTTGACGATATTCGAGATCGACCCAGCCGTTGTGCGGCTCTCGGCGCTGCCGGGCGGTGATTTCACTTATGTGCCGGAATGCCAGCCAAATGCTCGCATCGAGCTGGGCGACGCACGCCTGCAAATCGCCGAAGAGCCAAACGGGTCGTATGACGTGATCGTCGTCGATGCTTTCTCCTCCGACGCCATCCCCGCGCATTTGCTGACGCGGGAAGCCATCGCGCTCTATCTTTCCAAACTGACCGACCGCGGCATAGTCGTGCTGCACTTGTCCAACCGCAATTTGGCGCTTGTGTCAGAGGCCGCGCGCGTCGCGGGGGACTTGAACGCGCCGACCTTGTTCCGCATCAGCGACCGCTTCGAACAGCCCTACGTCTCCTATTATGGAGGACTGGCCGCCAGCGTGATGATTGTCGCGCGCACGCCGGATGTGTTGGCGCGCCTGCCCCTGCCCAGCAACGATTGGACGGTGTTTCCCGCGCCGCCGGGGCGGGCCTGGAGCGACGATTACATCAATCTGCCGCGCGCTTTGTGGGAGGGCGTGACCGGCATAGAGCAATGCCGCATCTACACTTACCTGCCGGACTGCCAAATCGAGCCGGCGCCGGGACCAGCGAATTAAGCTGGCCGGTCCAAAGTCGCCACCGCCTGCGCCGCGAGACCCTCCTCGCGCCCGAGGAAGCCGAGCCGTTCGGTCGTCGTCGCTTTGATGCTGACCCGCGACAGCGGCAAACCCAACACCTCCGCCGTGCGCGCGCGCATGGCTTCGCGGTGGGGCCCGATTTTTGGCCGTTCGCATACCAACGTCACGTCGACGTGGAGGATGCGCGCATCGGCGGACGCCGCAAGGCTGGCGGCATGCCGTAGAAAGGTCTCGGAGTTAGCGCCTTTCCATTGCGAATCGCTGGGCGGGAAGTGCGCGCCAATGTCGCCTTCGCCAAGCGCGCCCAGGATCGCGTCCACGAGCGCGTGCCATCCCGCGTCGGCGTCGGAATGTCCGACCAGGCCTTTCTCGTGCGCGATGCGCACGCCGCAGAGCGTGACGTACTCGCCAGCTCCGAAACGGTGCGCATCGAGCCCGGTCCCAACGCAGGTTATGCGGTCACCGCGCAGCATGTCCTCCAGTATGGCGAGATCCTCTGGGAATGTGAATTTCAACAGGCGAACGTCGCCGCGGATGAGTAGGGTTTCGATGCCCGCCGCTTGCGCCACGGAAATGTCGTCGCTGAATGCGCCGTCAGGAGGCGCGGCGGCGTAGGCGGCGCGGATGGCCGACGTGCGAAACGCTTGGGGTGTTTGAACTCCCATCAGCCTCGCCCGCGCCACTTCGGCGCGCGCGCGACCCGCATCGTCGGCGCGCCGCAACGAATCGGTCATCGGCAAGGCGGGCGCCGCGCCCAGCCCGCCAGCCTCAATCGCGGCGACCAGCCGACGCACCATGTCCGGCGTCAAACCTGGGCGCGCTGCGTCATGGATCAGCACGATGTCAGCGTCGCCAATGGCCGCCAGGCCCGCTCGAACCGACGCCGTGCGTGTGGCGCCGCCGGGCGCGACAAGGGCAGGCGGCCCGCAGGCAGTGGCTGCTTGGAAGAGGGCGGCGTGTTCAGGAGCGGTGACGACGACAATGCGCTCCACCCCAGCCCGGGCGAAGGCGGCCAAGGACCAAGCCAGAATGGGTCGCCCCAGCAGGCGCCTGTATTGCTTGGGCAGACCGTCCCCGGCGCGTTCCCCGCGCCCAGCGGCCACAATGAGGGCGGCGACAATCATGCCTTGGGAAATTCCAGCGGGGCTTGTTGCATTGCAGCATAAATCCCTTGGCGCCCGCTTTTTAGGCGCCCTAAGCTCCTCCCCGAAGGGCGGTGTGCCAGTGCTTGGTTTGGACGAAATCCTGCAACATGTCTCGCCCTCAGGGCGGGGGAGGGGCGCATGAGCAAACCTGTGGTGCGGCGGTCGTTCCCGCCGCGAGCGCCTTCACCCGACGCCGACCGTTGGCTAGAGGCCTTGCCAGCGCCAGTTCTCGGGATTGATGCTGGCGAACGCATTCGCTTTGCCAACGCCGCCGCCGCGGAGTTGCTCGCCGGCGTTGGGCGCGGCCTCTTGGGCCGCCGGCTCGACGAGATATTCGGTCTCGATGCCCCGCTTTTGGCGGTGGCGCGCCGCGCCCTTGAGGGTGGGGCAGGCGTCGCGGAAACCGACGTCGCCCTTGTCGGCCCCGGATTTGCGTTGGGCAGAGCGACCGTTGCGGCCGGTCCCGTTGGCGACAACGGTTACGTCGCGCTGGTGCTGATGCGCACGCCCAGACCACGCACGACATCGCCCGCGAGCGCCAACACCGCCGTGCGAACGCTTGCACACGAAGTACGCAATCCCCTCGCCGGCATTCGCGCGGCGGCGCAACTGATCTCGCGCAGCGACGGCGCTGATACTTCCGCGCTCGCGAAGTTGATCTGCGATGAAGTCGATCGCATCCACCGGCTTACCCACCGGATCGATCCCTTGGGGGAACTCGATCCGCCGCGGTTCGAACTCTTCAACATCCATGAGGCGCTTGAGCGCGTGCGTAAACTGATTGGGTCCAGCGCGCCTGACGTGATGATACGCGAGCGCTACGACCCAAGCTTGCCCCTGGTACGCGGCGATTTCGACCAATTGATCCAAGCCTTGCTCAACATCGCCAAGAACGCGGTCGAGGCGGTTGTTGATCAAGCCGACGGTGAGGTGGCGATCACAACCTCTTATCGCCCTGGAATCAAATTTCGCGCCTCCGCCGCCGATTTCGCGCGCGCGCAGCTTGAAATCCAAATTGCAGACAATGGCCCAGGGCTGCATGCTGATGTCGCCGATCACGTGTTTGAAGCATTCGCCACCACCAAACTGAACGGCATCGGTCTGGGGCTCACGGTGGCAGCCGACATCATTACACGCCATAACGGCCACATCGAAGTCGATAGCACGCCAGGGCGCACCGCCTTCAAGGTGCTGTTGCCTATAGACGCGGCCGACGTGCCATGAGCGCGCGCATCTTGCTCGCTGACGACGATGTGTCCCTTCGCTACGTGCTGTCGCAAGCGCTTGCCAAGGAAGGTTACGCGGTCCGCGCGACAGGCAATGTGTCAACATTGGCCAAATGGGTCCGCGAAGGGGAGGGCGACCTCGTCTTGAGCGACGTCTATATGGGCGACGAGTGCGTCTTCGATGCCCTGCCCGCCATGCGTTCGGCGCGTCCCGATTTGCCGTTTGTCGTCATGAGCGCGCAATCGACCGTCGCTACGGCCTTGTCCGCCACAAGCGCGGGCGCCTTCGATTATGTGCCAAAACCCTTCGATCTCGACCACTTAATGGCCGTACTCAAGCGAGCGCTCAAGGGAGAACCTGACGCGCAAGCGCGCGCGCGCGCGACCCACGCGGCGAAGGAAGAACGGTTGGCCATCATCGGGCGCTCGCCGGCGATGCAGGACGTGTATCGGGCGATCGCGCGCGTTGCGGCCGGCGAGCTTACCGTACTCATTGAGGGCGAGAGCGGCACGGGCAAGGAGCGCGTCGCCCGCGCGGTGCACGAAAATAGCCGCCGCGCCAGCAAGGNNGAACAAGCGCACGGCGGTACGCTATTCCTTGAGGGCGTCGACGAACTCACGCCGGATGCGCAGACGCGCTTGGCCGCGCTTCTTCATAATGAGGACACATGCGGGCGGCCGCGGCTGATCGCGGCGGCGCAACGTAGCCTCGCCCAGCTTGTGCGTGAGGGCGCGTTTCGCTCCGACCTGTTCTATCAGCTCAACGTTGTGTGTATTCGTATGCCGCCATTGCGTGAGCGGCGCGAAGACATTGGTGATCTTGCGCGCGCCTTGCTGGTGCGCGCCAAACGGGAGGGCTATGCTGAGAAGACACTTGACGCCGCTGCCGTCGCGCGTTTGCAACAGCACGATTTTCCCGGCAACATCCGAGAACTTGAGAACCTCTTGCGGCGTGCGGCAGCCCTTACCCCTGCGAAACTTATCACCGCGTCCGACGTGGCTGACGGCTTGGTCGTCCCAGGCCCCGTCGCCGACTTGGCGGTCGCCCAAGAATTTGGGGTCGCCCTCGCGCGTCGTCTCTCCGGTGAGTTCGTCAACGGCCTTCCGCCTTCAGGCCTTTACGAGCGCATTCTGGGTGAAATCGAGGGTCCTCTGATCCAACAGACGCTCAACGCCACACATGGCAACCAAATCCGAGCCGCAGCTATCCTAGGGATAAATCGCAACACGCTGCGAAAGAAAATTCAGGCGCTCGGAATCACCACTGGACGCGGCGATTGACGCCTGCGGGATATTGCGCCACACCTATGTGGCTTTTTCGCAACATGAGGTTCTCCCGCCCATGGCGCTTCCGCTGGCAGCCAGCGAGTCCGACGATGTCCTAAGCGACCGACCGCAAAGCCGGAGCGCGCTGACGTTCGCACTCGGCTTCGGGACGGCTTCCGTGCTCACGGCGACCGCGACAATCATGCTGCTGTTCGGCGAGGGACTAGCGGGCGAATCCAGCGGAACCATCCGCAGCTTTTTGATTGTCAGCCTGCTGGTCTCAACGGGCCTCGCGGGCATTCTGGTCCACAGGTTGGTGCGCATCGCACGCGCGTGGCGCGCATCGGCGACGGGCGCGCGTATCCACGTCCGCTTCGTGACTTTGTTCAGCCTTGCCGCGCTGGCGCCGGCGATCGTCGTCGCCGCATTCTTAGGTTTCACATTCAGTCAGGGCGTCGAACGTTGGTTTAGCCTGCGCGTGGAAAGCGCAATCGAAAACGCCGCCGATGTGGGGCGCGCTTACGTCGATCTGGCCTCTGGCGGATTGAGCGGCGAGGTGCAAGCGATGGCGGAAGATCTGAACCTCGCCCGTCGCGGCCTTATCGACGATACGGAACGCTACCTGGCGTTTCTCGACGTGCAACGTGAACGCCGGCAGCTCTTGTCAGCCTATGTGATCGACAGCACGGGGCGCATCCTCGCGCGCGCTGAGCCGGCCGGAGCGACGGGTTATCTGCCGCCGTCGCGCGCTGCATACGTGACCGCCAACCAGGGGGAAGTCTCGGTTCGGTTCGACCAGGACAATGATCGCCTGCTCTCGCTCTATCAATTGTCGTCCTACGGCGACGCGTACCTGTTTGTGTCACGCGCGGCGGAGCCAGGTCTCGTCACCCAGCTTCGCGCGTTCGATCGGTCGGTCGGAGAATACCGCGCCGCGCGCCAACAACAGGAAACCCTGCGCGGGCTATTCGGCTTGGCTTATTTCTCCACGGCTTTGTTGGTGCTGATCGGCGCGGGTTGGGTCGGATTGACGAGTGCAAACCGGGTAGCTGAACCGATAGGGCGCCTCGTTGGCGCAGCACGTCGTGTCGCGTCGGGCGATTTGAAAGCGCGTGTCGCTGTTGGCGAAGAGCGCGATGAAGTGGATGCGCTCGCTACAGCTTTCAACCGCATGACGGCCCAACTTGAAGCCCAGCGCAACGATTTAGTCGCAGCTCAGGAAGACGCCGAAACCCGTCGGCGCTTCATCGAGACGGTGTTAGGCGGGGTGAGCGCTGGCGTTGTCGGGCTCGACCGCGATGGGCGCATTACAGCGGCAAACCGGTCGGCCGCGCTTTTGCTCGAACATGGCAATGATCATCTGGTTGGGCGTAGACTTGTCGACGTCGCGACCGAATTTGCAGATCTGCTCAACCAGCCCGCGCCAGCGAGTGAAACCGCCCCGCAGCGCGTCGATATCGTGCGCGAGGGCGGCTCACTCAATCTAAGTGTCCGCATGAGCCCCGACGCTGAAGGCGGCCTTGTACTCACGTTTGACGACATGACAAAACTTATCTCGGCGCAGCGTCAAGAAGCGTGGAAGGACGTGGCGCGCCGCATTGCGCACGAAATTAAAAACCCACTTACTCCAATCCAACTTTCCGCCGAACGATTGCGCAAAAAATACGCCGGAGAAATCACGTCCGATCCGGATACTTTCCTGAAATGCACAGATACTATTTTGCGCCAAGTCGCGGATATTGGCCGCATGGTCGATGAGTTTTCATCGTTCGCGCGAATGCCGACGCCCCGCATGGTCTTTGCCGACATGAGCGACATCGCGCGTTCCACCGTTTTCGGCCAGCGCCTTGCGTTCGCCGATTTGCGTATCGACGTGGAGGGCGTCGATCAGCCCATCGGCCTTGTCTGTGATGAACGCTTGATTGCCCAGGCCCTGCTCAACCTCATCAAGAACGCCGCTGAAAGCGTACAGGCGCGTCGCGCGCGCGATGGCGAACCCAAAGAAGGCTTTGTTAAACTACGCCTGCGCGACCTAGATTTTGGCGTGCAATTTGAGGTTAGCGACAACGGCTTGGGCTTTCCCGAAAAAGATCGCCACCGCCTGATCGAGCCCTATGTCACCACGCGACCCAAAGGCGCAGGCCTTGGCCTCGCGATCGTTGCGCGCGTGGTGGAAGACCATGGCGGGCTCATTGAACTTGACGATTCCCCTGGAAAAACTCCGGGCGCAATCGTGCGCCTCGTCCTACCAAAACGGGGCGAAGAACCACTCGACCCCCCCGCAGAAAACGGCGCAGGAGCTTCCTAAATGGCGGCAGACATTCTCATTATCGACGACGAAGCTGACATCCGTGATCTCGTCTGCGGCATTCTGGAGGATGATGGCCACCAGGTCCGTGCCGCGCGAGACAGCGACGAAGCTTTGGAAGCGTTCCGCCGCCGAACGCCCTCATTGGTTGTGCTCGACATCTGGCTGCAAGGCAGTCGCATCGACGGGCTCGAATTGTTGGCGATGTTCAAGGAAATCGATGCCGACATGCCGGTTGTTGTTATCTCTGGACACGGCACGATCGAAACAGCCGTCTCCGCGATCCGCAAGGGCGCCTACGATTTCGTGGAAAAGCCGTTTACCGCCGACCGCCTGCTGCTCGTGGTGCAACGCGCCTTGGAGACCGCAAAGCTGCGGCGCGAAAACAGCGAACTTAAGGTGCGTTCGGCCGCTAGCGACAACCTCATTGGATCTTCCGCGGTGATGGCGAGCCTCCGCAGCGCCATCGACAGAGTAGCGCAGACCAATTCGCGCGTATTGATCGCTGGCCCGGCAGGCGCCGGCAAGGAACTGGTCGCGCGGCTGTTGCATGAGCGCAGCGCCCGCGCATCGGGACCGTTCGTGGCGATCAACGCCGCCTCCATCGCGCCTGAGCGCATGGAAAGCGAAATTTTCGGCGAAGAGGGTCCGGACGGCCGGACACGCAAGATCGGTGTGTTCGAACAAGCCCATGGCGGCACGCTTTTCCTCGACGAAGTCGGGGACATGCCGCCGGAAACACAATCCAAGATTTTGCGAGTGCTGGTCGAGCAGCGTTTCCGCCGGCTCAACGGCTCGACGGATGTGCAAGTCAATGTGCGCGTGGTCTCTTCGACGTCGCGCGATTTGCGCGGCGACATTGAACAGCAGCGTTTCAGAGAAGACCTCTTCCACCGTTTGAATGTCGTTCCGTTGCGCGCACCGAGTTTGGCGGAACGCCGCGAAGACATCCCCGAGCTTGCCGGCTATTTTGTGGGACGCCTTGCGGGCATGTCAGGGGTGCCGGCGCGCCAGATTGGCGAGGACGCGCTGGCTGCGCTACAGGCCGCGAGTTGGCCCGGCAATGTACGCCAGTTGCGCAATGTGATCGAGCGCATCCTGATTTTGGCGACGGGGGATCCCTCCTCGCCCGTGACAGTGGATTGTTTGCCGCCCGAGGCCTGGCCAAGCGCCGGCGGATCAGCGCATGAAGGCCTGCATGAGGTTATCTCGCTGCCCCTGCGGGACGCGCGCGAACGGTTCGAGCGTGAGTATCTCAATGTCCAGATCACACGATTCGGCGGCAACATCTCGCGCACCGCCGCGTTTATCGGCATGGAGCGCTCGGCGCTCCATCGCAAACTCAAATCACTCGGCGTCGAGGCGCCGGGCAGAAATGGTCACGACGGCGAATGACCCGCACGGCGTATGTAAATGGCGTGTATGCGCCGTTGCGCGCTGCTGCTGTGTCGATCCAGGATCGCGGTTATCAGTTCGGCGATGCCGTCTATGAAGTCTGGGCGATCCGAGGCGGTCGCTTGTTTGACCGCGAGGCGCACTTCNNCGGGAGTTGCGTATCGCCGAGCCGATGAGCGGCCCAGCGCTGATGGCTGTGATCGCCGAGACGGTCCGGCGCAACCGCGTCAGCGATGGAATCGTCTATCTCCAGGTGAGCCGCGGAATTGCCCCCCGCGACCACGCTTTTCCGAGCACGCTCGTTCGTCCCTGCATTGTCGTGACCGCCAAATCACTCGACCGCGCGATTCTGAACGAGCGGCTCGCAACCGGCGTGAACATTATCTCGCTGCCTGAAACGCGGTGGGCGCGGCGCGACATCAAGTCCATCAATCTGCTCGCCAATGTGTTGGCGCGGCAAGAGGCCAAGGAGGCGGGGGCGTTCGAGGCCTGGTTCGTTGATGACGACGGTTTCGTGACGGAGGGAACCTCCTCCAATGCATGGATCGTCGACGCAAGTGGGCGCATCCGCACGCGTGGACTTTCAAACGATATCTTGCACGGCGTAACGCGCGCTGCCCTGCTCCGAATCGCGCACGAACGTCAAATGCAAGTGATCGAGTCGCCTTTTACTATCGCCGAAGCGCTCGCTGCACGGGAGGCCTTTATCAGTTCAGCCGGCAATCCCGCGGTGGCGGTCATCGCCATTGACGATACGCCCGTTTGTGATGGCCGTCCCGGGCCCGTAACGCGGGCGCTAGGCGCTGCGTATTTGGGCGGCGCTCCTTGAGCGAAGAGGGTGTGCTGGCTTGCGGTTGGCGCCGCCGCCAGGTCCGCCTATAGCTTGTCGGCAGCCGCGCGATCCGTCACGGCGCACTAAAACTTTGGAGCATGGGGGATTCCATGGAAAAGAAACAAAACTTGCAGGACACGTTCCTGAACGCGGTCCGCAAAGCCAAGACGCCGCTCACGATCTTCCTGGTCAATGGGGTGAAGTTGCAGGGCGTAGTCACATGGTTCGATAATTTCTGCGTGCTGCTGCGCAGGGACGGCCAGGTGCAACTTGTGTACAAGCACGCGATCTCGACCATCATGCCCGGTGCGCCGGTGCAAATGCATGAAATCGACAAGGCGGTAGATGAAGCCGACGGCTGATACGCCGATCCAAGA
>CXWL01013176.1_pt1 | contig 12832 bp, 9 predicted proteins | sample 590931 | NCBI WGS metagenome assembly CXWL01 (sample SAMEA3498368, study PRJEB10139) | groundwater metagenome | biome: water well; material: biofilm material | place: Germany | collected 2015-04-27
GTCTTCATTGCCGGACAGAGCATCGGCGCCGTCGTCTACGTGCGCAATCTCATGCTGATCTATCGCCCGAAGCCAACCAACCCCGCCAAGAGTGATCAGGGATGAGTGAGTCCGCCTTGCAGGTGCCCGGGCCTTCGTCCAGCCATCCATCGCCGGTCATTCGTCATATCGGGTTACTGCTGGCCCTCTGCGGCATCCTGTTCTTTTGGAATCTGGGCGCTCTTGGCCTGACGGATCGCGACGAAGGCCGCAACGCCGAAGCCGGGCGAGAGATGCTCGAAACCGGCGACTGGATGAGCCCCACCTTCAACTACGAGCCTCGCTACGCGAAACCCGTGCTGGTCTACTGGCTGATGAGTGCCTCGTACAAGACGTTCGGCGTCAGCGAGTTCGCCGCGCGATTCCCGTCGGCGCTCTTCGGGCTCGGCCTGGTCCTGATGCTCTATCTGTTTCTCACGCGCCTGCGCGACGCGAATACGGCGCTGCTCGCCGCGCTGATGCTGGCGCTGAATCTCCAGATGATCGGGCTCAACCGGATGGCCCTGACCGACAGCGTATTGATCTTTTTCACCACGCTTTCGCTCGTCGCGTTCTGGCTGGGGTTTCAGACGACGCGCGAGCGGCGGCCCTGGATGTGGATCTGCTATGCAGCCATGGGCATCGCAACGCTGGCGAAGGGACCGGTGGGGTTCCTCGTTCCACTGATCGTCGTCGCGTTGTACCTGTCTCTCACGAAACAGTGGCGGCCCTTCTGGCAGGAGGGACGTCCCCTCACGGGGACGGCATTGACGATTCTCATCGCGCTGCCCTGGTATGCAGGCATGTGGTGGCTCCACGGCAGCGAGTATACCGCCTCCGCGCAGGCCAACACCGTCGGGCGCTTTCTCAAACCGATGGAAGGGCACAGCTTCGGATTCTTATTTTACATTCCCGTGTTGCTGCTCGGCTTTTTCCCCTGGAGCGGCTGGCTGCTCTTTGCCTGGCCGCAGACCTACAAGAGTTGGCGCACAGAACGTAAGACCTTGGGCATGACGCGTGACATATCCGGCGAATTGACGGACTCGTCGCCCGGCATCCCTGTTCCCACACCTACAGACAAATTAGACTGGTTCGCCGCCGCCTGGATCTTCGCGACCTTCGTATTTTTCACGCTCTCTTCGACGAGACTCCCCCATTACATCGGACCGCTCTTTCCTGCCGCCGCGATCCTGACCGCCTCCTATTGGTCTCGCTGCGTGCGGGACCCGTCGACCAGAGGCGCCAATGCGTCCGTTCACCTGGTCATGTGGCTGGGATTTGTTCTGGCAGGAGCCATGGCCTGTCTGCCCTGGACCTACGACACGATGTTGGCGAGCAAGCTCACGAAGGAATATCCGTTGGCCACACAGCTCTCGCTGGGCAGTGGACCCTACGTGGCTGCCACGGTCCTGCTGGTGGGCATGGGGCTGGTGGGACTCTTCGGCTTGTCTGAAACCAGGCGCGGCGCGGCCTTCTGGGCGGCCGGCGGATCTCTGTTCGGCGTGGTGCTTGTGCTGATGGTCTTTGTCCTGCCGGCAGCGAATCGCTATTTTGTCGCGCCGCAGCAAGAGCTGGCCTACGCAGCCGGATTGAATCTGGCGCCGGGCGAACAACTGATTGCCTACGGAGCGACGAGACCCTCGACGGCTTTTTATGCCAGACGCAAAGTGCTCTTTGTGGGAGCAGGTGAAGAAGAAAAACTCCGTACCGCCCTGAGCCAGCCTGGCCGCGCGATGATTCTACTGCCGGAATCGTTTGTGGACAAATTGCCGGGGGATCTCAAGAACTATCAGCCGATCTTAAAACGCTACGGCTATCTGCTCTTAGCCAGCGAGCCGATGGTGAATATCCCAGAGGGAATCCTCCCGCCTCCGCCTGCCCTTGAACCAAAAATCTTCGGCCATTAACGGAAGTGACGCGCGAGAGGCGAGATATCGCCCTCAAGACCAGGGCAGGATGCCTCGACCGGCCACGAGGATGGTCAGACTCAGCAGAACAGCCGCCGCCAACTCGCACTCTCTGACCACAGAGACCCGGCAGGATTCTTCCACGACACTCGGGGCCTGATCTCCGCGAAACCAGAACGCCACGCAGAGCAGCCCGCTTGATGCCATCACAATCGGCGCTGTGGACATCAGCGATAGCCCAAGAGCCATTGCCATCACCGGCCCTTGGGCTGATTTCGCGGTCGAGTCCGCGTGGCTCGACCACCGTATGCGGATGCGACTCACAATACCAGCCACGACCAGCAGCGCCCCACCCCCGATGAGGAACAGGCTCTCCGGTCCGGACTCGGCCCGGAAGGCCAATGCCCAGAGTAGTGCAAAACCCCATACGGTTCCGATTGCGGCGTGATACAGCGCTGACTCCATCGACAGGCGCCAGTCTTTCCACGGAGCCGCGGCCACCATCCCGCTCACCGTTCCCAACACCCATCCGCCGAACACATCGCTGGGGAAATGCGATCCGCGCAACACGCGGCTGAGCGCGACGAATACCGCACTGCCGATAAATACGGCCGCCAACAACGGGAAGCGGCGGCTCAGAACGGTCGCGAGGGCGAACGTTGCCGTCGTATGGCCGGATGGGAACGAGTCGAATCCCGAAGTCAGCGACGGCGCGATGGACCAATCTCCCGATGCCGAGAATTTCGGCCGCGGCCGGCCGAGGAGATGCTTCACCGTATGGACGAGCACCGTCGCCAGTCCGTGCGCCCACAGGGTCTGTATGCCGGTCACGATCCCGCGCGAAGCCGGCAGCATCCAGCCGACAGCCAACAGGATCGCGCTGACGATCAGCAGCTGCCGCCCGTCGCCCATCCAGTTGCCGGCTTGGCTCACGAATGCCATCCAGGGAACCGTCAGCGTCCCGCCGCCTTCCGGCGTCGTGATCGCGCGCAGATACCGCGCGGTCGGACCATCGAGTTGGCGGAGGCCCCAGAAGACGCAGCCTAGGGCTGCACAGAGACAGGCCAGAGACACGAGCAACAAGACTCGCGACTTCTGACCAGCCGAGGGAGCTGGATCAGAATTATCCATGCAGCCGATCACTCTTCACAGGTCCCTNNTTACGGCACCCAATCTGCCAGGAAGACATTGAACTCGCCCGGCTGCTTCGCGTTGCGATCAGACACCCAGACCACGCGCTTGCCGTCAGGCGAGAACATCGGAAAGCTGTTGAACTGCCCGTCGAACGTCAAACGTTCCAACCCGGTGCCGTCATCACCCACGAGATACAGATGAAAGCTGGGCCGGCCGCCCTCGCCGCGGGTTTCGACATTCGAAGAGAACACGATCCGCTTCCCGTCCGGGTGGAAGAACGGTGAAAAATTCGACGCGCCGTTCGACGTGACTTGACGCTTTCCGCTGCCGTCGGCATTCATGATGAACAGTTCCAGTTGGCCCGGTTCCACCAGCCGCTGCCCCAACAACTCTTTGTAATGCGCGATCTCGGCTGGATCCGTGGGATGGGACGCCCGATAGACAATGCGTTTGCTGTCCGGAGAAAAGAACGCCCCGCCGTCGTAGCCGACATCGTCGGTCAATCGGCGATGGTGGGAGCCATCGAGGTCCATGACATAAATATCCAAATCGCCGTCTCTGACTGAGGTCCACACGATGCTCTTGCCGTCCGGCGAAACCGTGGCCTCCGCATCATAGCCGGGCGTATTGGTCAACCGTTGCATCTCCTGCCCGTCGATGCGAGCGGCAAACAGATCATAGTCGTCAAGAGCCCATCGATAGGGACCTTCGCGCTTCGGTTTGGGCGGACAGTTCGGGCCGTGCAGATGGGTGGATGAATAGAGGACCCGCCGATCGCCCGGAAAGAAATAGCCGCAGGTCGTGGCACCCGATCCTGTACTCACCAGGCGAACACTATCGCTCTCCAGATCCATCACATACATCTGATAACAGCCGAGGGGAATGTCGTCCGGTTTCAGTGTGGCCGCATAGGTATCTTTCATCCAGTTGTTGGTCGACTGGAAGATAAGCTTATTCCCCGTGAAGGAAAAATAGGCCTCCGCGTTTTGCCGGCCGAAGGTGAGCTGCTTGATATTCTTGAAGTGCCGTTCGGCACTGGCCGGCGCCTTGGTGGCGGGTGCACTTTTCGCTCGATCGGCAGTCAGGCCCAACTGAGGCCACCATATCAATGCGATCGCCAGTACGATCAGACTGCGCTTTCGGTTACCGCTGTTGATCACGTCGAACCTCCTTCATTGCCTGAAACTCCTGCCACAGTTCCCGTTTCGTCACGGTACCTTCATCAAAGACCACCGCACTCTGCCATCCGTAAAAGAAGAGGAGTCGCGCCGCTTTCGCGGCCGCCGCCGGATCCATCGCATAGAGCACAGTCACCACCGAACCCGGCGCATCCGGGCGATGGCACGACCACAGCGCGGCCATGCGGCGGCCTTCGTAGGAAACTCCGGCGATGCGAAATCCGTCCGGCCCCGCCGCTGCCAGATCCCCGCAGGCCTTCGCGATCAACGATTGTACCTGACTGTGGTGCTCCGGAATCGCGACGATCAGCACCGATCCTGACGGAGGCAAGGCCTGACTGTCCATCGGCAACATGGCGGTCTTCCGCTCGACCGGGACTTGCGCATCCTGAGCCTCGATCCGCGCAATAAGTTCCTTGAACGGCGTCGCAGTGTCAGGGAACAACGGCAGCACCGCCTTGCGCTGATCGGTCACGAAGAGATTCAGCACCGGGGCCAGTTGCTCCCGTCTCAGTCGTTGCAGACTCATGAAATCGGGATCGATCAACAAGTGCAGCGGCTCAGCCGGAACCGTTAACTCGACGTCCTGCTGTTCGACGGACAAGGCAACCGGCACCGATTGTGTCGAACCTTTCATCGCAATGGCCAGCGGCAGGATGAACCGGAAGGCTCCGCCTTCCCTGGTGAGTCTGACGCGTAACGTATACGCCCCGGGCTGATCCGGGCTGGGGACCGCCTCCGCCTCGGCAACGGCCACGGCAGGCGCGCCGGATCGCTCGATCCATTGCGCAAAGAACCACCGCAACTCCCGCCCGCTGGTTCGGCTAAAGATCCGCTCGAGATCCTGCCAGTCGGCATGCCGGCCGGACAGATCGGCAATCAGCTGCTTCACGCCACGCCAGAACGCCTCGTCACCGATCTCCAGCCGAAGCTGGTGAAACACCATCGCCGCTTTTTGATAGCCGATGGCGTTATCCTTTTCATCGCTCTTTCGCTGGAACGCCGCGACGGGGTAGTCCAACTGCGGGGTCACATAGAGACTGTAGCCTTGCAACATCAATCGCCGCTGCTCACGGGCCTGCCGATCATCATGGATCAACTCGTGCCAGTAATAATTCGTCAGGTAGGTGGTCAGCCCCTCGACCCAATTGCCGCTCTCCGGACGATTCCAGACCGAATTGCCGATCCAGGAATGGACAATCTCATGCCCCAGGGCATAGGGCTGAGTATAGTGACGCTTGATGCTGCCGCTCCCCAGCAGGGTAAAGGACGGCATGCCCAAGCCGCTCGCAAAAAAATTTTCCACGACGGCAAACTGTTCGAAGGGGAACGGCCCCAGCAACGGAACATAGGCATCGAGATATTTGACGGTCGCATCCAGATATTCGTCCGCCAGCGCTGCGTCGTCGGGGAATAGGTACGTGGCCAGACGAACCGTTTGTCCGTTTCCGCCGATCCAATCCCTGGCCTTGACCGAAAAACGGTTGGCGACCAGCGTGAGCGCTTCCGCCGCACCCGATTCCCACGTCTGCACGGTACGGCAGGCTCCATCAGAACGAGGCTTTGTACAATCCTCTTTTGTCCCCGCGCGCCCCTGGCTGACCGCGGTCCATTCACCGGGTACTTCCACTGCCAGCGAATACGATGCGAGCGAGCCGTCCAGATCGGGATACCAACCGGTCTCACTGCTGAGATAGACGCCTTCCGGACCGATATGTCCGGCGGTCTCGCTTGGCGTCACGAATCGAAGATGCCGTGGTTCACGCGGCGGATCCTCAATCGCTCCGCGATAACGCCATTCCAGCACCACTTCTTCTCGTTGATGATCTGCCAGCGACAGGCGAAGCGACTGCAGGTGGGAGTCGGACACGGAATCGCCGGGGACCATCGATACCGGTATCAGACGCTCCTCGGCCCCGACCTGAGTAACACGCGCAACCATGTCAGGGCGTAACATCTTCCCCAGCGAAAATTTCAGAGGGTGCAGGGCATCGCCGACTCGGACGACCATCCGGTCGATGGCGGTCAGCTGATGCCGTTCGGGATCGATACTGACACGAAGCTCGTGCCGGATGACGGCAGAGGAAGACGCAGGAGAATCACCGGCCTGCCCCTGCGACAGAGGCATGAACAGCGACAGTCCGATGAGACAAGTTATGAAACCGAGACGCGTGCTTCCGACAGGCATCGGAAGGGTTTTAGCACTCGCGACCGACGAGCACAAGCTGGATGAGGGGTAGAAGCCGATCGAGGGCGACTGATTTTCCGTGCGGCATCGACAACGGGGTTAGCACTCACGACAGACGAGCACGAGCTGGATGGCGGTCAACAGGCGATCGAGTGCGATCGGCTTTCCGAGCACTTCTTGCGGGCCCAAGGCCCAGGCCTCTTCGAGCATTTCTTCGTTATGACTCCCGGTCATGATGATGACACCGCCGGGATATTCTTTTTCCCGGAGCGTTTTCAGCACATCGATTCCGGAGAGTCCGGGCATCACCATATCAAGCAGCAACAGATCCGGCGCCGCTTCTTCGACCACTCGTAACGCTTCATACCCGTCCTTCACACCCAGCGCCCGGTACCCGCGCAAACTCAGAAATTGCACCAGCAGGTCGCGCACAAGCGGATCGTCATCTACGACTAACACCGACTCCGCGGTCTCTTGTCCGGCGAACGGGGGGATCGGGAAGACAGGCGTCGGATTGATTTTGACCGGCATCTGAGACACCCGATGCACTGCTTCGACGAGAATATCGAGGGACAGGCCGCGCCGGATGAAATCGGTGACCCGTAACGAACGAGCCTGATTCTCCTGCACTTCGGTGGCTCCACCCCCCAGTATGATGACCGGCGCTTCGGGATCAATCGCCCGGATCTCTTTGAGGACCGTCAATCCGTCCATCTCCGGCATGCGCAGATCAAGCAGCGTGATCCGGGGCGCATATTTGCGAAACAGATTCAGCCCCTCACGACCGCTGGTCGTGGTGATTACTTGATACCCATGCCGCATAAACACGGTCTGAAGGAGATCGCAGTTCATCTGGTCATCGTCGACGATTAAAATCTTGATCATTCGAAACCCCTGCCTCTGAATCGGGTGAATTCTATTGGCGACGGACCTCAACGCGATACATCACCACCATAGCACAGGGTATTCGGAGCGAAAAGAAAATGGCGGGTTATGACCGGACGGCGGACTGGCCGAATAACGCGGCAATAAAGGCTTCTTGATTAAAGTCCTGCAGATCTTCGACGCTTTCGCCGACACCGATCAAACGAACGGGCAGTTTCAGTTCTTCGGCAATGGCCACGACAATTCCACCCCGTGCCGTGCCGTCAAGCTTGGTGAGCACCAGCCCCGTCACACCGACGACTTCCTTGAACTGTCGCGCTTGCGCCAAAGCGTTCTGTCCGACCGTCGCGTCCAACACCAATAGAATTTCATGCGGCGCCCCCGGCAGCGCCTGACCGATCACCCGAACGATCTTCCGCAATTCTTCCATCAAATTAGACTTCGTATGCAACCGGCCGGCCGTATCAATGAGCACCACATCGACCGCGCGCGCCTTGGCGGCCACGATGCCGTCGAACGCCACGGCCGCCGGATCCGCCCCGTGGCGATGCCGGATCACATCCACACCGACCCGATCCGCCCACACTTGCAGCTGATCGATTGCCGCCGCTCGAAAGGTATCGCCGGCTACGAGCAGAGGGCGGCGACCACTCTGCACCAACCGTTGCGCCATCTTGGCGATGGTCGTCGTTTTCCCGACGCCATTCACCCCGACCATCAGCACCACGAAGGGCTTCGGCCCCTTCTCGATCAGCTGTTCCAGCGACGCCCCTTGCACCGGCGCCAAAACACCGTACAGGGTCCGGCTCAACACATTCTGCAACGCCTCAGGGTTGGCTGCATCCGCCCCCCTGGCATGTTCTCGCACATGGGTCATCAATCGATCGACCACGCGCACGCCCAAGTCTGCGGTGAGCAACGCGGCTTCCAACTCCTCCAGCATCGCCGGATCGGGCGTGCGCCCCAAGACTCGATCCAATGATTGCCGAACGACCTGACGCGTCTTGCTAAGCCCGTCGCTCAGCCGTTGAAACCATCCCATCGCTGCCCTCTTCTCGCCTTCGTTGTTCCAGCACCAATTCGACTCACTCGCGGCACCGTCGCCAACGTCGGAATCGGCCGCAGGACTCGTAACACCGCTTGCTCCCGCCGTTTCATGCGGCGCGCCTCCGCGTCGCTCCGCTCATGATCATACCCGCAGAGATGCAGCACTCCATGAACCAGCAACCAGGCCAGCTCCTCACTCAGGGATTGTCCGCCTTCTTTCGCTTGTCGCTGCGCCGTCGGCACCGAGATCACGACATCGCCGAGCAGAGCCGACACCGGGCTGGCCGACTCTCGCATGGCAAACGCCAGGACATCGGTGGTGCGATCTTTCTTCCGATACTGGCAATTCAATCGGCGCATTCGCCCGTCACCCACCAGATCTAGACTCAACTCAGACTGCGCTTCTCCGACGGCCGCAAGCACACGCTCTGCCAGGTGTCTCAACACCGTCTGACGCACCGTCACCCGAATAAGGCGCACGCGCAGATAGACAGCCATTTAATGGGATTGGCCCGAGGAGTCTCGGGGCGGCGAACCAGAGGAAGACCACTTGTTGGACCCGGACGGCGACGATTGCGGCGCGGCCGGCCCCTTAGATAGCCTGGGATCACCACCAGTTGCAGACTGATGTCGATCGTAGGCTCTGACAATGTCCTGCACCAGCCGATGACGGACCACATCCTTCTCATCGAAATACACGAAGGCAATCCCTTCGATATCACGCAAGATTTCTTTCACTTCGATGAGCCCGGACACCCGCTCCGACGGCAGGTCGATCTGGGTGATATCTCCGGTAACAACGACCTTTGAATGGAACCCCAACCGAGTGAGGAACATTTTCATCTGTTCAGCCGTCGCATTCTGGGCTTCGTCTAAAATAACGAACGAGTCATTCAAGGTGCGCCCGCGCATGAACGCTAACGGAGCGATCTCAATATCCCCCCGCTCTATCATGCGGTTGGCACGTTCCATATCCATCATGTCGAACAAAGCATCATACAGCGGACGCAGATACGGATTTACTTTCGCATACATATCACCAGGCAGGAAGCCTAGTTTCTCTCCGGCTTCGACCGCAGGCCTCGCCAGAATAATGCGACTCACTTCTTTCTTCATCAAGGCACTGACCGCCATCGCCATGGCCAGATACGTCTTGCCGGTACCGGCCGGTCCGATCGCAATCACAATATCGTGTTTTTCAATCGCCTCAATGTAGGACTTCTGCGTGGGAGATTTCGGACCGACGAACCGCTTCTTCGTGACAATCGTCGTGGCGTTGGTCAACACCTCTTTAATGGAGGCATCCGGTGTCTGGCGCAACGCGGTCAGCGCATGCGTCACATCGTCGGCTTGAAGCACTAGACCTTCGTTGGTGAGGTTCGCGAGTTCGAAGAGGATCCGTTCGGCTTGGCGAGTCGCGTCAGGAAGACCGTCTAGGGTGACTTCTTCACCGCGCGCGGACAGCCGCACGCCGAGATCGTCCTCAATAAGTTTGAGGTGCCGGTCGTGGTGACCGAAGAGGATGGCAGTGTTCGTGCCTTCTCGTAGTTTTAGTTTACGCACGAATGCAGGGTCGTCTCCCTCCTAGAACATCAGATGAATTGATTCTAGCAGAGGAAGAAAAGGCGAGACAAGCAGAAGTACGGAACAAAGCAGGCAGGGCTACGCTCCCGCTGGTTTACCTGAGAGGCTGACGCCAAACGCGAGGTCAAATTCCTGATAGGCCGTGCCACCCTGGCCATCTTTTGCCAAGACCTTAACGTGGAAGACGCCCCGGTTGCCCGGCGGGATCATCCAGGTAATCCGGCCTGAACCTGGCTCGATGGTCATCCCGGCGGGAGCCGTTTCCAATTCATAGGTCAAGCGATCCCCGTCGGAGTCCGTCGCTCTGACGGCATACTCATATTGATCCGGCGTCACCGGTGCAGGGGGAGTCGACACAATCGTAGGGGCATTGTTGCCCAGTGCCACGACATCGGAACGCAGCATATTGCCCACTGCCTGGGAGTCACGCGCCATCACTTCGACCACAACCTTGTCTCGCGGAGCTAATCCGGTGGTATCAAAGAAAGCCTCTTCCCCTTCCTTGACGACCGCATCATTCCTAAACCAGCGATAGGTCAAATCAACCCTGTCGTGATCGGAATCGCTCGCCGTCACCTCTGCGGTCAGCTTGCTGCCTGGTTGCACTGTCTGAGGGGTCAATGTCACTGCGGTGATATGAGGAGCGGTATTGCCGACCTGTGCCGCCGGAGTTCGAACGGGCTTTCCCTTCTGTTTTCCGTCAAACGGTGTAATCTCGACAGAAATCATTTGCCCGCGGCGCAGCAGTTCGGCCGGAAAGGTCGAATTCGTTTGGCCGACCACTACGGCATCATTTACAAACCACTGATAGGAATAAGTGATGGGATCTCGCTCGGGATCCTCCGCCAGCGCTTGGACTCCGACCGGTCCCGTCAACGGAATCGCACTCTGGAGGATTTTCGCCAATACCATGACGGGGGGCCCGTTTCCGGTAAATCCCGCCCCCTTTGCCGGTTCAGAAGCAGTGCCTCCGGTACAAGCAGCTCCGCTCAGAATGACCAGCGCCCAGGCAATCAAGACTTGTCTATTGGGGTTACAAACCATCATCTTCTCTTTTCGATCAATCCTTAGACAATCATAGGTCGGCGATAGACGTGTTTTGCCCATCGCCGAGGCTCATACAGCATCAGTCTCGTTGATGCACCCAGCTCACAAACTTACTATGATATCCATTGAGGCCAGTAAGCTCGCCGCCGCTACCGCCGTGGCTCTGCTGGAAGAGGATTGTTGCCCCCTCCTGCCCATAGTGCATTGAACCAGACGAGGCCATACCATTTCCCAAATCAACCTTGGTGTTGATATTGGTATTCGCACCGGACGGCGTGGTGCCTACCACAGCATAGGGGGGCGCCGTACCGGTCTTGTAGAAAAGCGCATAGAGATAGCTGATTCCATCGGAGGCGCAGAAATCGTTCGTCGGCACGAACGTCGGCAGAAAAAGCACGCCGGCGACTAGGGTCGGGTTCACCACAGATCTCTCCGCCGAATAGCTGACGGTCGAGACCGTTACTGGCGGTCCAGGATAGGTCGTGGTGATCGTGACCGGTCCGGGCAACGTGACCCGCCACCCGTCCTTACTTGCAATCAGCCCCATCATCGAATTCGCCCCGGTACCTTCGACACTCGTCACACCGGGGTTGGTCGGGTCTGTGACCTGATTAGTCGCGCCGCTGCAGATCAAACACACCACCGCATTGGTCACATCAACCAGATCGTCGCTGTGGCAGTTGACCGTCGAAGTTTGCGCACAGGACCCGTTCATAACCTTATCTTTGAGGCCGTAGAGCCGCTGAATGGAGCTATCCACCTTATCGGCATTTCCAAAATACCGGCCTGTTCCAAAGAAGAGCCAGGTCGCGTTGGTGTCATCGATCGTCACGGCCGGTGCAGCGGCCGTCGGGCCGACTTCAACTGTGGTGCCCGTGCCTGCATCGAAGAAGGTGTCGATGACCTCCGTTGGAGTCCGATTAGCTCCATTCGCGATACCCCAAGTATCCGGAGTGCATGGAGCTGCCGGACAATTCATGGTCAGCCGATACATTTTCCCACGCCACGGCAGGGCCCCATCATGGGCAGTTCGTCCAACATAGGCGACGTCCGTCCTCCAATCCAGATCCTTATCGATCGATACCACATGCCCCATGAAGGACCGCCAACTGCCGACAGGCATAGTCGTCAAGCTGCCACTGGCAGCCACCTTCGGCCCATTCTTCAGATCCACCACATACAGCTTCGCCGACTGGGACGGCGCGGCAGGTAAGTCAACCTGATAACCGTTGGGGCCAGAGCCGAAAACCACAAACCACTTCTCCCTCAGCGCCGAGGTGATTGCATCGGAATCGGGATTCATCCGCACGACCGATGGGTAGCTCGTGGTCAACCCCAACCCGCTGTCGGTGAATACCCATAACAGCTTGGGGCTGACTTCCGGATTGGTTACATCGAGCGCGAAATAGGCGCTATAAAACGTGCGCGGCGTCCCGCCGATCGTGGCGGTCATAGGCGGCGCACCGGAAGCCGCCGCACATTGCCCGCAACTGCCGCCCATGCGGAACCCCCCAATGAGAATCGTCCCCCATCCTCCCGGATGGTCGGCATCCGGAGTGAACACTCGCGCTTCAGTGATCGTCGGCTTCAGATCGACGTAATACACATGGCTATAGTCGACCCGCGCCAGCCACTGGAGATGAGGGAGCAATTCCTGCGGAATGAACGACCACAATTCAGCCCCGAGATTCGGGCCGCTCGAATTGTCGGTCGGGTTTTTCGTATACCACCCATGCTCAACGGTGCCCGGCGTCGTTGAATCGTCGCCCTTGTGGTAATATCCGCCGTTGAACGCATGGAGCATTCCATCGTTCGCGCCGACATAGGCCACTTGCCGACGGTTC
>CXWL01118245.1_pt1 | contig 12830 bp, 11 predicted proteins | sample 590931 | NCBI WGS metagenome assembly CXWL01 (sample SAMEA3498368, study PRJEB10139) | groundwater metagenome | biome: water well; material: biofilm material | place: Germany | collected 2015-04-27
CGTCTTGCGCCAGCCGCTCCAGGCGACCCCACAGCGGCGCTAGCACCAGCGGGCAGCGCGACGCGAACTGCGCCGGGTCGCTGACCTCGAGCGTACGCATCATCAGGAATGGAAAACGGCGCCCTGATTTATCGGCGCTGGCCACCAGATGTCCGGCGATCGCATGTTTGCGGCGCGGTCCGACAAAGGCGAAGCTGACCGGGGCCAGCGCGTCATAGTTGATCTTCCAGCGCGCGTCGGCCGGCAGCGCGCTCATAACCTGCGCCATCCAGTTGTCGAGGACTCCCATCAGAGGGCTGTCCTGCGCGGCCTTGATAAAATCGCTGCGCGTCGGGATCTTGCCGATGTAGCCGATCCGGCCCAAAGCCGGAGNNGCACGCATCATTGGATCGCTCCCGCAGCTACTGCGGCCACGGCTGTCGTTCGGCCTACTATCGACTCCGGCAAGCGCATGCCGTGGAAACCGCGCCGCTTCGACGTGTCCCCGCCACCGTCGGCGACGCGGCTGCTGGTGATCTTGAGGTCAACCGCTACGGCCACATTGCCGTTCGCCCAGCGCAGTTCGAACACGCCGCCTTCCTTGCGTTTTCGCGTTGCCGCGTCGATCATACGTTTCAGGCCAAACTGGCCTGCTTCGTTGAACAGTTCCACCGTGCGGCTGTCAAATGTCACGGCAGTTATCCGTACGCCAGGCGTGCCGGACGGACTGGGGTGAACCATATTCGTCCATGCCGGCGGCGTGTTGCGGTAGCGTAGGACCTGGCCGTCGATGTCGATCGTGTACTCAGTGATGCCCGGGGCGGGTAGCGGTTGTAGCTTGAATACCGTCTGTGGCCCACTGTTCACAGGCACGCCGTTGTCGCCGATAGGAGCGACCCATCCAGGGAATGCAGCGACTGCTTGCGGCACAAGCGTGATGCCCATGTCGGCCCAGGTACGAGGGGCCAGCACGTCGCCGCGCCTGACGATCAGTGGCCCCATCGCGGTGTTGACGAACCTGGCGACCATACCCTCAGGTCCGAAGAACTGGCCAATTTCAGACGGACTCGCTTCGACCGTGGACGATGGCGTGAACGGATATTTGCTTGCCAGCGACTTCTGGAAAGGCTCGAACACCTGGACTTGCCATGTCTTGTTGATTTCCGATTCGCTCGGGCCGACGATGACGGCAAATACCTGGATCAGCGGACGCACCAGTATCGGACGCAGCGCCATCTTCTGCGTGTCGGCCATCCCGGTCAGCATCTGCTCGTCGACGAATTTGAGGCCATCGGAGAGCTCGGAACCGGCGCCTTCCAGCGTCTGCTGCATGAACTGCTTGGCGCCGGGCCCGGGATCTCCCTGGTTCTTCAGCTGGTTCAGGCGTGTACGCAGTCGCGACAGGCTCTCAAGATAGCCTGTCATCAGCGACGCGTCCTTCTCCTTCATGCCGACCAGGCGCGCGACGCCGGCAAACTCACGCCCGATCGGTCCCATGCCTGCAACCGCCGAGCCGCCTGCCACACCCGGCTGGTCGATCACCGTCCGCGCCTGGCTCGGAGCGCGCCGCAGCACCGATTCCTTAAACCAGGCGAATACGCCCTTCTCGACCTTGCTCATTGCGCCAGCGGCCCCCGGGTTATCCCACGATGTCTGCTGGTGGATCGTAACGAGCAGCTTGGCGATCGGTGAATTCTGCGGGTCGCCGAGGCGGTTCATCGCCCGCACGCTGGCGTCGAACCCGTTCAGCTCCGCGATCGTCACGCCCTGCACAAACTTGAGCCACTCTTTCGCATACTCGTTCTTGTACATGTCCACCAGGTTCTTCTGTATCTGCTCGGGGCTGCCCTCCAGCGTCAGGTCGTTTTGCGACACGGTCTTGAGTACCCAGTCAGTGCTTTGCAGCTCCTTGTTCGATGCTTCCCTGATCGCGCCGGCCACAAACCTGTCCCAGGCCTCGCGCGTGAATGCGCCGGCCACCGCATGGCTGCCCGTGAGCAGCTGATGGTCCGGTTCACCCACGATGCGGGCGACTGTTACCGATGGATAGCGGGTCGATGCCCGCGCCTTGATGTCGGCGTAGACCCGCTCGCGTGCGGGTGTTCCGCGCACCACGCGGCGCAGGTTTTCGCGCGCGGTGTCGAGCAAACCCAGCTTCAACGTCACCTGTGGCCAGGCCTGGTCTTCGATTTGTCCCAGGTAGAAGGTCATCAGGCGTTCGGCGCTGCGGATCATTTGCTCGCGCGGCATCGTGCCGCGGCTGGATTCAAGCCAGCCGCGCCAGTAGCGCGTCATCTGGTCGTTCAGGTGGCTCGGTTCTGCACGCGTTTTATCGCCCAACATCAGATACGTCTTGAGCGCACCGTAGGCATCCGCCACGTTGATCGGCGACGCATCCTGGTACGGCTGGCCAGGTTTGGCCGGCGCCGCGACCGGGGCGTTACTGGCTTGCGCCTGAAGCTGGGCGGCATTGGCGTTCATCTCCGCCAGCAGTCCTTCGATACCGGCGACCACCGGTTCAACCATTACAGCGCGGACGCCTGCAAAGTATTCGTCACGCAGCTTGCGTTCGAGCGTGTCACCCTGGTACAGGCCGAACGACAGCATCAGCGGCTCGCTGGTGCGGTACTGTTCCAACTGCGTGATGCGGTCCTGCAGGATGTCGAGCGCTTCGAGCCGCGATTGCAGGTCGATGCGCTTTTCCTGGAGCTTGACGACCTTGTCGAGGTCCGCCTGTACATTCGCCACCAGCTGCGCATTGCCCATGTATGACCAGCTCCACGCGGCGAGGGAAGCGCCAAGCAAAAGCATCGCGCCAAGGAACGCGCCGTACTTGATGCGCTGCGCGTTGCGGTTCGTGTACCGTGCGACGAGGTCCTTGTCGGCGAAGATCACCTTGCGGAACAGGTCGAGAAGGAAGTATCCGGACTGTTCTTCCGCTGTCTGTGCCCCACCGTTCTCTTCCTGCAGTTCGAGATCAAAGCGGCTGGCGACACGCCTGCATGACAGGTTCTGCACCTGTCCTTCCTGCAGCGCGCTGCTGAAGTAAAAGCCACGGAACACCGGTTTGAACTGATAGGTATTCTCTTCGAACAGGGTGGCGAGGAAGGCGCGCAACGGGCTTTTGATCGATGCGAATTCGAGCGGGAAGGTGAATACGCCGGGGCGCATTGGCGCGCTCCGGTTGCCCGCCATGCTGGCCAGGCTCATTTCCTTCAAGCCGTCGTGGAGTTCGTCGAAGTGCTCGTCAAAGAAGCCAAGTACATCCTGGTGCGCGCGGCGGCGGTTGTAGCGGATCGTCGCACCCCACACGCGATCGCGCTCGGTGCGGCCGGTGTCGTGGAAGAAGTCGCTGAAGCCCGCAATCAGGTCGGCCTTCGTGAAAATGACGTACACCGGTGGATGCACGCCAAGGCGTTCGGTCAGCTCCTGCACGCGGGTGCGCAGGTGCTTCGCCAGGTCGACTGCCTTCTCCGCGTGCTCGCCAGTCAGCTCGGACACGCTGACCGCGATCAGGATGCCGTTGATCGGCGCGCGCCTTCGGTGTTTCTTCAGCAGGTCGAGGAAGGAGAACCATTCAGCGCGGTCGGCAGCTTCCACCGAGTAGCGGCCCGCGGTGTCGAGCAGGATGCCGTCGGTGGTGAAGAACCAGTCGCAGTTGCGGGTGCCGGCGACGCCGCGAACGGCCTTGCTGCCGGCGATAGGAAACCGGAGACCCGAGTGGCCGATCGCGCTGCTCTTGCCTGCCGCCGGGTTGCCGATGATCATGTACCACGGCAGTTCATACAGCGCGGCGCCGCCGCTGACCAGGCCCAGCTTCGACGTCTTGATCGTGGTGATGGCTTCCAACATGCGCTTGCGCAGGGTCGCCACGTCGCCGGCGCCGGGTGGGGCCTTGGACGCGGCGGCTTCGTCGCCGGCTGGCATGATGCTGGCGCCCAGCTTGCCGGCGGCGCGCTTGCGGTACTGGTAGCGCGCGCCCCAGAAAATGGCCCAGCCAGCCAGCAGTGCGAGCGCGGCCGCTCCGACCCAGATCGCGCCGATCTGCAAGGTATCGGCGCCAAGGAACATGAAAGCGGCCAGCGCGGCCAGCCCGATGAGGCCCATAACCCGGCTATCGGTGAGGAAGTGCCATAGTCGGCGCATAGTGGGCGTGGTCTCGAGGGTTGGAAAGATAAATCCGGCAGGCAATGTTGGCACCATTCCTGCGGCAGAAATTTGACGGTGAACAAGAATCCGCCCGCCCCCTCGAACCGCTACCGGCGCATCGCACCCTTGACGCGCAGCTCGGTGTGGCCGAGATCCATCATCGTCCAGCGCCCACCCCAGCTCAGGCCAAGCGACTCGGCCACGTCGCCGTACAGGCGGTAGCCGCGCATCGCCCACGGATCCTTCTCCGAGATGATCAGTTTGCCATCGCGCCAAAAGGCGCAGTCAGCTGCCAGGCCGTACTGNNCTGCGGTAGCCTTCCAGCAGCGCCATCTCGTAGCCGTGCCTGTCTTTCATGATCTTAAAAGCCAGCAACAGGCGCTGGTGGAAGTCAGGATGCAGCATGCCCCAGTTGCGGCTGGCGTTCACCAGCATCGGTCGCACCAGTTCGACTTCGCGGGTGCTGAATGCCATCGGCGGCAGCGCGCCGGGCGGTGCCAGGTTTTCGCCGGCAAGCAGCGCGACGACCTTGGGGTCTGGCGGCAACTCGGCGGTCTCGTAACCGGGCAAGGCATCCGGCCTGCCCACCATCAGTACGACGACCATCGGGACCAGGATGGTGACAAGGCCCGCGCCGAGCCACATCGCGTGCCGCCGCGCGAGCTTGACCTGGCGGGCAAGGAGCCGCCCTGTCCTGTGCCGCCATTGCGCCGCCTCGCGTACTCCCGCGTGGTGCAGGCTGGCAAGCCGCTGATCGACCCGCGACCAACGCCGACTGATAATTTGCGCCACAAATTCCCTGCCAGAGGGAAAAACCACCAGCCAAATCACGCTGCAAGCCAAACAGAAGTACAAAAATGCGATAAAGATCAGCATCGGATTCCCCAGTTTGTTTCTAATCAGAATGGCGAAGCCCCATCATAGGAGTTATACCGTGCGCCCTTCCGACGAAAATCAAAACGGGTCAACAAGGCCGAACCTCATGTCCTCGTCGCGCCGTCCGGCCGCCTCCGGGGACGGCATCCTGGCGTCGCTTGAGCGCGGTCCGTCGGCGGCGCGCACCCACCGCAGTTGGCTGATCATTGGGGGAACGGCGGCAGCGGTGCTGACCTTGATGATCGCCTGGCTGGCCTACGGCAACGCCACCAGCGTGCGGGCCCTGCCGCCATCGGCAATCAAACGGCCAGCGGCTCCAGCGCATTCGGCCGAACCGTCCAGCAGGACGGCAATGGTCATGCTGCCCGCAGACGAGCGCGCGCGCGCGCCCGTGGCGGCACTGCCGAAGGAAGAGCGGCTTTCCCGGCCGCCTCCAGTGGCCAGGGGGATCGCTGCGAAACCAGTGGCCACGCCACGCCAGGCCGCCAGGACAAGCAAGCCGGCAGTCGCGCGGCCCAAGGTCCGGACTGTGGCCGCCCAAAAGCAAAAGGCGCCGTCCCCAACGGCAAGTCCGGAAGTCGACAGCGACGTCGCCTTGCTTAGCGCGATCCTCGCGCACTCCCCCCGCCACGCGGCTGAGCGCGCCCGGCAGCAGAGCTGCCACCGCAAGAAGTGCGCCGCCAAGCCGGCAAGCCAGCGGTAAATACCCGTAAAAACCACGTCGTGCACGGGGCAACGCCGAATTTCCTGTGCCTTGGCGCCCACAGGCGATATACTGTATGCATCCACAGTAATCACTGTTTCCAGCGCCACGGCAAGCAGGCAAGTCCGGCTGTTCCCCATGATCAAAGTTCTTGAAAATCCCTTCTATTACCTGGACAACTTTCAGCAGGTGCTGGACTGGATCGGCGAACGCTATGGCGATTTGCTGACCGACGAGGAGCGCGCCTTCATGGACGCGTTCCCGTCGCTCCCCCAAGCGTCTCGCGCCCTGTTCGTCCGCATGGTCATGCGCAAGGGAACCTTATTCCGGGCAAGCAAACTCAACTATGCCGAGATCGGCTGTACCGTCGAGGCAGCGCGCAAGCTGCTGCCGACCGGCTGGATCGAGCACGATCCCGTCATCACCATCGACCAGCTGTTCGACCTGTTGTCCAAGCCCGAAATCGGTGCGGTGTTCGGGCTGGCGCAGCACACGAGAAATGCCCGCAAGGCCGACCAGCTGGAAGCGTTGCGGTCGGCGTTCGGCGATGCACGGGCGTTCTCGAGCTGGTACCGCGACTCCGGAGACGCCGTCTTCAGCATCATGGTCAAGCCGCTGTGCGACCGGCTGCGCCTGATCTTTTTCGGTAACCTGCGCCAGGACTGGACCGAGTTCGTGTTGTCCGACCTGGGCGTCTACAAGTACGAACAGGTCGAGTTCTCAAGCTCCTCACGCGGCTTCCGCACCCGGCGCGACATCGACCATTACCTCGAGCTTCACAACTGCAAGGAGCGCTTCGAAGCGAACGAGCCGCTGGACGAGGTGCTGCGCACGGTACCGGAAGCGGCTTTTGAGAACGACTGGCTGAGCAGCCGGCGCGCGCGCCTGCTGTTTCAGATCGGCCAGCAGTGCGAGCGCCAGAAGGACTGGGACAGCGCCTTGCGCGTCTACGCGCGCTGCAGCTTTCCGGGAGCGCGGGCGCGTGCCATTCGTGTCCTCGAAAAGAACCAGCAATTCAAGGAAGCCTTCGACCTGCTCTCTGCAGCGAAGCTGGCGCCGGAGAGCGACGCCGAGCATCAGCAGCTTCTGCGCATCGCCCCTCGCCTTGCGCGCAAGCTTGGCCACGTCAAGCCGGCCTCGCGCCGCAATCCGGCGGTTGCGCGCCTGGACCTGTGCCTGCCGATGCCGCAGGAGGGCTGGTGGGTCGAGGGCGTGGTGCGCGACCACCTGGCGCGCGAGGACGCGCCTGTCTACTACGTCGAGAACGCGCTGATCAACGGCCTGTTTGGCCTGCTGTGCTGGCGCGCCGTGTTCTGCGCGATTCCCGGCGCCTTCTTCCATCCCTTCCACCGCGGCCCCGCGGACCTGTTCAGCGCCGACTTCTTCCAGCGCCGCGAGGCGCCGTTTCGCGCCTGCCTCGACCAGCTTGAGACCGGCGACTACATCGAGACGATCCGCCGCACCTACGCCGAGAAGCACGCTCTGCAGTCGCCCTTCGTGTTCTGGGAAGCGCTCAGCGAGGAGCTGGTCGACCTCGCGCTGGCCTGCATACCCGCGTCGCACCTGCGCAAATCGTTCGAGCGCATCCTGCTCGACGTGAAAGCCAACCGCACCGGCTTCCCCGACCTGATCCAGTTCTGGCCGGCCGAGCAGCGCTACAACATGATCGAGGTCAAAGGCCCCGGCGACCGGCTGCAGGACAACCAGTTGCGCTGGATTGAATACTGCGCGGCGCACCAGATGCCAGTATCGGTCTGCTATCTGCAATGGGCGGAGCCAGGCGCGTGAGTTACCTTGTCGCCGTGCGTGGCCTGTGCGAGTTCGCCGCCAAGCAGGGCGACCTCGACCTGCGCTTTACGCCCTCGCCCACTGCGCAGGAAGGCATTGCCGGCCACGCGCTCGTTACAGGCCGCCGCGGACCCGCTTACCGCACCGAGGTGAGCCTGGCGGGCGACTACGGCCCGCTGCACGTGCGCGGCCGCGCGGACGGCTATGACCCCGACCAGAACGNNGCATCTACGGGCATTTGCTGTGCCAGCAGTTGGACATGAAGGAGGTGAACCTCGCGCTGGTCTACTTCGACATCGGCCGGCAAACCGAGACGGTGCTGCGCGAGACCCAGTCTGCCGAGGCGCTGGCACAATTGTTCGGGCAGTTGTGCGAGCGCTTTGTGGCGTGGGCGCAGCAGGAACTGGCGCACCGGGGAGCACGCGATGAGGCGCTTGCGACGCTGCAGTTCCCCTACCCCGATTTTCGCCCGGGCCAGCGCGATCTCGCCGAGACGATTTTCAAAGCTAACACCAGCCGCAGGTGCGTGCTTGCACAAGCTCCGACCGGTATCGGCAAGACGGTCGGCAGCCTGTTCCCGGTGCTGAAAGCGGCGCCGCAACAGCAGCTCGACAAGGTGTTCTACCTTGCGGCCAAGACGCCAGGACGCCAGCTGGCACTGGATGCGACCAACACGATCCGGACCGCCGGCAAGGTGATTGCGCTGCGCGTACTGGAACTGGTCGCACGCGACAAAGCCTGCGAGCATCCGGATAAGGCATGCCACGGCGATTCGTGCCCGTTGGCGAAAGGCTTCTATGACCGCTTGCCAGGAGCCCGCAGTGCAGCCGTGCAGGTGCACACCCTCGACCGCGCCGCCCTGCGCGAGGTCGCGCTTGCGCACGAAGTCTGCCCGTACTACCTCGCCAGCGAAATGGCGCGCTGGAGCGACGTGATCGTCGGCGACTACAACTACTACTTCGACATGGGCGGCATGCTGTACGGCCTGACCCTGGCGAACCAGTGGCGGGTCAGCGTGCTGGTGGACGAGGCGCACAACATGGTGTCGCGCGCCCGCAAGATGTACTCGGCCGAACTGGATCGCGGCGCCATGCGCGCCGCGCGTGCCGCCGCACCTGCGCTGGTCAAGAAGTCGCTGGACAAGGTCGGGCGCTGCTGGTCCGCGCTTGACGGCGATATCAGTGCCCCCTACCAGGTGCTGCCGGAGCTGCCCGACAAGCTGCTGGCAGCGCTGCAAAACGCGGGCAGCGCCATTACCGACTACCTCGCCGAGAATCCGGCGCCGATCGACCCGGCGCTCCAGCGATTCTACTTCGACGCGCTGCACTTTGCGAAACTGGCAGAATCGTTCGGCGCTCACTCGCTGTTCGACGTCGCGCGCACCGATGCGCGTACGACCCGGCTTTGCATCCGCAACATCGTCCCCGCACCATTCCTCAAGCCGCGCTTCGGCGTGGCGCATTCCAGCGCACTGTTCTCGGCCACCCTCAGCCCGTGGCACTACTACAGCGACCTGCTTGGCCTGCCGGCGGACACCGCGTGGGTCGATGTCGCTTCGCCTTTTGAAGCGAAACAGCTCGAGGTGCATGTGGTCACGCAGATCTCGACCCGGTTCCAGCACCGCGCGCGCTCCGCCACACCGATTGCGGCACTAATGGCGCGCCAGTACAACGCGGCGCCGGGCAACTACCTCGCGTTCTTCAGCAGCTTTGACTACCTCGAACAGGTGGCAAGCGAATTCGCGCAGCGCCATCCCGGCATTCCGTCTTGGCAGCAGTCGCGCCGCATGCAGGAAGACGAACGCGCACAGTTCCTCGGGCGCTTCACGCTGGAGAGCCGCGGTATCGGTTTTGCCGTGTTGGGCGGCTCGTTTGGCGAAGGCATCGACCTGCCCGGCGCGCGCCTGATCGGCGCCTTCATCGCCACGCTCGGCCTGCCGCAGATGAACGCTGTGAACGACCAGCTGCGCCAGCGGATGCAGGAGATGTTCGGGGCCGGCTACGATTACACCTATCTTTACCCCGGCATGCAGAAGGTAGTGCAGGCTGCGGGCCGCGTGATCAGGACCCGGCACGATGAAGGCGTGGTCTACCTGATCGACGACCGCTTTGCCCAGCCCGAGGTCAGCGAGCTGCTGCCCGGCTGGTGGAAGCTTACTGGATAAGGTTCCTGACCTTCTGGTAGCCGGTGCGGCTGATCGGGATGCGCGCACCGTCTTTTAGAATCGCCATGTGGCTGTCCTTGCCGGCCTGCTCGATGCGGCTGATGCGTTCAACGTTGACGATGTAGGAGCGGTGGATGCGCAGGAAGACCTGCGGATCAAGCTGGCTTTCCAGGTCGGACAATCGCTGGGTCTTGAGCCAGGACTTGCCCTCGGCGCTGATGCGCACGTAATCGTCCTGCGCTTCGATGAAATCGATCGTATCGGCGGCGACCACGTGCACCTTGGCGCCGTCGCGGATCAGGACCCGTTCCAGTGGCTTGGTGCGCTGCGCTGCTTCGGCGACCGCAGCGGCGAGCCCCGGCTGGCTGCCCAAGCTGGAGCGTGCATGCGCCAGCGCTTCGTCCAGCCGCTTCTGGCTGAACGGCTTGAGCAGGTAATCGATGGCGTGGATCTCGAAGGCCTTCAACGCGTACTGGTCGTACGCAGTCACAAAAATATAGCGCGCCTTGCGGCCCGCCAGCTCCACCACTTCAAAGCCGTCAAGCTTTGGCATCTGGATGTCGAGGAAGACAAGGTCGGGCTCGAGCTCGGCGATGGACTTGACTGCCTCGAAGCCATTGGCGCATTCGGCCACGATCTCGACGTCGGCATGCGCTCCAAGGTATTCGCGCACCACTCCCCGCGCCAGCTCTTCATCGTCAACGATAATCACGCGCATGTCATTGCTCCGTTATTGTCCGGGCGGGCAGCGTCAGCTCGACCCGGTATTTATTATCGCGGCGCGCGTGGTGGACGCCGCCTTCATGGCCGTAGGCCGTGGCCAGCCGCTGCTGAACGTTCGCCAGTCCGATCCCGTTGCCGGGCAAATCGGTGGCCTGGTCAGCATCGACATCGTTCTCGACGCTGATGCGCAGCTGCGATGCATCGCGGCGCGCGACGATGCTGACAAGTCCGCCGCCGGTCAGTCCGCCGATGCCGTGCTTGACCGCGTTTTCCACCAGCGGCTGCAGGATCAATGGCGGCAGCAGGCATGCGCGCGCGTCGTCGTCGATATGGCATTCAACCGACAGGCGCGCGCCGAACCGGACTTTTTCAATCGACAGGAAGTCGCGCACCAGGGTGATTTCATCGTCGACAGTCGCCTGGGTGTGCGCCTCCAGACCCAGGGTGTGGCGGAAGAAGTCCGCCACCTTCAAGGTCATCTCGCGCGCGCGGGCCGGATCGATCGAAGTCAGCGCACTGATGGAGTTGAGGCTGTTGAACAGGAAGTGCGGATCGATCTGGGTACGCAGCATGCGCAATTCGGCCTCCTGCGCCATCAGCTTCGATTCCAGCTCGCGCCGCTCGGCGACGCGCGCACGGTCAAATTCAATCACCAGGTAATTGGCAACCGCTGACAGCCCGTACAGGATGACACCGAGCCCGAAGATCATGGCCTTCAGCCCGGGCGGCATCTCCAGGCCCGCCCAGCCGACTTCCAGGGCACGCAATACGCCATTGAGCGCCAGCCCCGCTCCCAGCCAAAGCGCACCCGACACCAGCGCCGCCAGGCCAAGCACCAGCACGATCGCGCCCACCCTCTTCTGCCCCAGCGGATACGCACGGCACAGGTAGTAGGCCGAGAAGCCTGCAGCGAAGGCGTACACCATCGTCATCGGCAGCGCAAACAACAGCGCGTTGATCCACCCGGCGCCGGTGGCAACCACCACCAGCCCCGCCAGCACAAGGCCCAGCATCAGCCAGACCGGCAGGAACAGCGCCAGCGAGCGCCGGATGGACAGCGGGCCTTGCATCAGTTGCGGACTTCCACGCCGCCCATGATGGCGTGGCCCTTGACGATCAGGCGCTTGGAGTTATCCGGCGGCGCGTTGGTCTTCTCGTCGAAGCCGCCCATGACCGGCGTGCCATGCAGGACGACGGTCCAGTCGCGCGGCACCTTGATCGAGATGCCGCCAAAGACGGCGAACACGTTGATCACCGCTTCGCCCTTGATCGACGAGTCGCGCATGTCCAGTTCGCAGCCGCCCATGACCGCCGTGATCTCGCCGCCACGGAAGTCCTGGGTGACGATGCGGCGTTCGAAACCACCGAGGATGGCGGTGATGTCGACCACCGAGTCGTCGCTCTCGCCTTCCTTCAGTCCCGGCACGATATCGCCACGGTTGCGCCGCGCAAGTGCCTTGACGATGATGAAGCCCCCGACGCCGATCAGGAACAGCGGCCACATGGTGCGGATATTGAAGTAGATGTAGCCAAGCCGGTGCAGGATCATCGCCACGCCGACCGTGGCAATCGCGCCACCAATCAGGTAGCCGCTCGAAGTGCGCGAGTCCCAGATCTTTACCAGGCCGATCACGATCAGGACCGTCGGCCAGAAATGCATCGCGTGGCGGAAGTCCCAGATATCCAGGTTATCGAGCAAAAACACGATGCCGAAGGCGATCGCGATCGCGCCCATGATGACCTGGCTGGACAGGCTGCGGTTGGTCATGTCACTTTTCATCGCGAGGCTCCTGGTGGGATGGAAAACGTTGTTGAATAATTGGCTCGACGACCAGGGTCACGCCCCAAAGGATAATCAGGATCGGCCAGCTGTTGCGCCATGTAAGGCCGAACATGTTTTCGAAGGTGGCGAACAGCCAGATGCCGAGGAATACCATCCACAAGCCACTCGAGAAATGCTGCGCGGTCGGATACCCGATCATCTTGTTAATCCCGATGATGACCAGGATCAGCGGCCAATAATGCCACACTGCGTCGATGTCGAACAGGTCGTTGCGGTCGAGGAAGAAGGCGACGCCAAGGCCGATCAACACCAGCCCCCATATCAGCTGCTTGCGCCACTCGTACGATTTTTCGGTATTCACTTTGCCTCCCGTTGAAAGAACAGCTTCAAGATATAACGGGGCTGCCAGCGGGGAAACCGCTTTTCGGTGAACTGCGGCTGGCGCACGGTGAACGGCGAATTATCCGGCCAACTGCGCTGCCAGGTCAAAAGAGCGTGATGTCAGCGCGCCTGGTCCGCATGGGCGCCCGCATCCAGGCTGTCGCAAACCGCAAAAATCAATGCCATCAATAACTGAAGAGCCGTCATTCTCGCATAGGCGAGAATCCATTCCCCCTTAGAGCCGAGCTGGTATGGATTCCGCGGGGCCGCCGAGGCCTACGCGG
>CXWL01002925.1_pt1 | contig 12829 bp, 8 predicted proteins | sample 590931 | NCBI WGS metagenome assembly CXWL01 (sample SAMEA3498368, study PRJEB10139) | groundwater metagenome | biome: water well; material: biofilm material | place: Germany | collected 2015-04-27
CGCCAGCGCCGGTGGATTCGCCGCAACAAGCGCTTCAATGGCGGAGAGATACTGCGCCATCTCGGTCGGGGTAAAGTTCGCCAGTGGCTCGGAACGATTGACCAGCGCTCGCGTGGCGGCTTCCGTAGCCGGGTTCACCGTGACCGTGGTCTGGACAAGCGGGACACTGAGGGTATTGACCGCTCCGACCGGCAATGGCCCGGTGATCGCTGGATCGTTCTCGACTTGTGCGAGAAGATTGCTGGCGAATGGGATATTGGTCGGAAGATTGAAGTTGAAGGAACCATCGGGGTTCGTCGTGCCCGTTGCAATGAGCGATCCGATGAGGGCTCCGACCTCATCGATCTGGAACACGCGCCAGGTCGCGCCCCCCAAGACGAACGCGCCATTGGGCGCTTGCACCTGCCCGACAACCCCGACACCCGAGGCCACCGACGAGGGGTCACCCTCGCCGCCCGCACTACAGCCCCCCAGAACAAGAAGAAGTCCGGTCATGATCGAAAGAAACGACAGGCCCACACGAGTACCACAAACCTTCATAAGAATTACTCCTGCATATAGAAGAAACACCTTGCCTCCACATCCATCTCTCGACTTACGCGGCACCGGCCCTGACCACACCGCCACAAGGAGTGCATGACGCCATCCACGCTCACCCACCAACTGGCCCTTCTGGCATCATTATGCATCACGGCATGCTCCAACAAGAGAGCCGATTGCCGCTTTCACTACTCTGACACTGCCTCCGTGCAGTTGCACTTCTCCCAGGAACCCGCCATGGGTCTCCCAACACGCGAGGTGGCGGGCAAGCCTGCACGCCTCGCGAGAGTAGGATTTCCCGTCCGGCTCTTAGAACGGCGGAAAGGTCAAGGTCCCGTTCAGCGTAATCGGTTGCTGAGGGGGTGAGAAGGGAGCCAACCCTAGCACCGTATTCGCAAACGTTACGCTCCCTATTGCCCTGTTGAATGTGACACCCTGGCACGGCTGAAAGCCAGGGGACGAGGAGCAAATCCAGTCACCAGCTGCACTCACGGTAGAGCCAATGAATCTGACATTCACCACACCAGTAACTGAATCTAGCCCCACAGTTAGCACTTCGATAGCTGGAATAACGCCTTCGACAAATGATCTTGCAGCAACGCCTCCTGCAACCTGACCCACACCACCTAGTGGGTCAGCCACAAACGTCCCGTTGAAACTGGCAGGGGCATTCGTGAGCGTTAACGTGCCCCCGACGGTCGTGACCGCATTGACCGTGAGGCTGAATGACTTTTGATTAGACTGTTGTGGCGTCCCGCTGTCCTGCACCCGGATCGTGAAGGTCGAGGTCCCCTGCGTCGTCGGCGTGCCGCTAAGCAAGCCGCTGGGACTCAACGTCACTCCGACCGGTAACGCCCCGGATACGACCGTCCACGACAAGGCCCCCGTCGCGCCAGAGGTTACCAGCGGCACAGTGTAGGCCTGGTTCACGGTGCCAGACACCAACACCGTCGTGATCGTCAGTCCAAGTGGATTGATCGTGAGGGTCAACTGGTTGGTCACAGTCACCAGCGCTGCATCCTCTACCTTCATGGTCATGGTCACGGTGCCTGCTGCCGTTGGAGTCCCGGTGATCAGACCTGCCGCATTCAAGGTCAACCCTGCCGGCAAGGAAGGCGATCCTGCAGCGAGACTCCATATGTATCCCGGAGTCCCACCACTCACCGTCAGCGTGTGACTATACAGCTGACCCACCGTTCCCACCGGAAGCGGCGAGGCGCTGGTGATGACCAACGGCGCCGCAGCGATCGTCATCGAGAGCGCTTGGGTATCATTCTGCGGAGTTGGGCTCGCCGAATCTTGCACCCGCAGGGTAAAATTGGCCGTCCCCTGCGTCGTCGGGGTCCCGCTGAGCACGCCCGTAGTCGCATTTAAGGCCAGCCCTGCTGGAAGGGCACCGGCACTGACCGTCCATGTGAGCGTCCCGGTGCCGCCGACCGCCGAAGCCGTCACGGCATAGCTGCTGCCGCTGGTTCCGTTCGGGAGGCTCGTCGTCACAATGACCGGAGTGCTGGCACCCGTCCCACTCACCGCACCAAGGCCCGCTGTCATCTGCGTGCTGAAGGTCGCCGAAATCTGGGCAACCGTCGTGGCAAGGTTCGCCAGCGCCGGTGGATTCGCCGCAACAAGCGCTTCAATGGCGGAGAGATACTGCGCCATCTCTGTCGGGGTAAAGTTCGCCAGTGGCTCGGGACGATTGACCAGCGCTCGCATGGCGGCTTCTGTAGCCGGGTTCACCGTAACCGTGGTCTGGACAAGCGGAACACTGAGGGTATTGACCGCTCCGACCGGCAATGGCCCGGTGATCGCTGGATCGTTCTCGACTTGTGCGAGAAGATTGCTGGCGAATGGGATATTGGTCGGAAGATTGAAGTTGAAGGACCCATCGGGGTTCGTCGTGCCCGTTGCAATGAGCGATCCGATGAGGGCTCCGACCTCATCGATCTGGAACACGCGCCAGGTCGCGCCCCCCAAGACGAACGCGCCATTGGGCGCTTGCACCTGCCCGACAACCCCGACACCCGAGGCCACCGGCGAAGAGTCACCCTCGCCGCCCGCACTACAGCCCCCCAGCACAAGAAGAAGTCCGGTCATGATCGAAAGGAACGACAGGCCCACGCGAGTACCACAAACCTTCATAAGAATTACTCCTGCATATAGAAGAAACACCTTGCCTCCACATCCATCTCTCGACTTACGCGGCACCGGCCCAGACCACACCGCCACAAGGAATGCACAACGCTATCCACGCGCACACACCAACCAGGCCTGCTGCCATCGCTACGGATTTAAAATTGTCCTACGAAGGAAGCGGAATTGTAGTGGAACCGAATTAATTATCGCAATGCCCCCCCCTAAAGAGGGGGTCCTAGGATCATTACTTTATCGGACAAGTACGCATGCGGATGGCACACGAGACACCATGGGGCGAGTCAGAATCAGTCGATCTCGTGATTCCACTGGACGACGAATGAGCCGAGGGAGTTCGCAGACATGGGCCATGCACTCAAGCAGTGTTGTGATGAACGCCTTGCAATTGAAGAGCTCAGGGAAAACATCATTGCGTTGTCTTGCCTCGCTCCTCCATCTACTCACTCCAGCCTTCGTCTACTCTCGGGCCGTCCTGTTCATGAACCCACGTGGCGCTAATAGTTGGAAGTCGAAACTCTGACTGAATTCACGGTGCCGTCCAGGGCGAGCTGATTCCAGGCGCGGCGCGACCAATGATCGCAACAGGCTCACTCCAAAATGAGACAGCAGCCCAGGTAGGTGTCTGGCGGAACTTCCCCCACCTTAAAATACTACGCAACGCAGCACTCCCTGGCTCAGGGAGCGACAACCGGCTGAGACCCAAGTGACGCCTGCACCTGTTTCCATTCGAACGTAAAGGGCTCCGGGGATTTCTTCGGCAAAGCGGCCAGCTCCGCTTTCAATCGTTCGGCCCTGGCGGTGCTCATCGGATGCGTGGAGAGCCATTCCATCCGGCCTTCGTCTTTTTCCGACAGTCGTTCGAAAAACTTGATCATGCCGGAGGGATCGATCTTTGCCCGTTGAAGCAGTTGCAATCCCTTCACGTCCGCTTCGGTCTCCTGCTCCCGACCAAACTTGAGGGTCAGCAGTTCGACGCCAAGTTGTTTCATCATCCCGACGAGGCCCTGCTGATCGCCGAGCACAATAGCCATCACCGTCATCAATCCAAGATTTTTGACGATTCGTTCAAGCCCATGCCGCTGTAGCACGTGGTTCAGCTCATGGCTCATCACGCCCGCCATTTCTTCGCCGTTCTCCGCTTTTTTCATGAGCCCGGTGAACACCACCACATGCCCGCCTGGCAATGCGAACGCGTTGACGACGTCGCTCTTCACCACGGTTACTTCAAACTTATAGGGATTGTTGGGAATGTGTTCGGTCAGCCGCTGTGTCATCTCTCCCAGCGCAGTGACTGCCGGACCTTCTTTCATCACCTCTTGATGGGCAAGAAAGTCCCGATAGGCCGAGTCCCCCAGCTTTTGCTCCCACTCCACCGGAATCCGGCTCACGGCAACCTCGACCAACAGATCGGCTCCGAACCAGAGGCCCAGTACCAGGGCTAGGATCGAACCGACGACGGCAGCCCACATGACTCGATGGCGCTGCCGCACCTGCCGCACCCGCTCGGCCGCCTGTTCAAACGGAGCGTTCAAATGATCCGGCGCGGCTTGGCGGAAGGCGCGTATCACGTCGTGGTTTTTGAGATAGAGCGTCCGCTCCCCCTGTGCGTGAGCCCACTTCACCACGAGATGGTCATGGTCCAGCCCGCCTGCTGAGACGGTAAGTGCAGAAAACAGGATCGCCTCCCGCGCGCCCTCGGCCCCCTCAGACTCGAAGATGATCGTGAGACCGTCCCTATCGACCTGGACGACACATGGGGTACCGCTGGCAGGGAACTCGTTACCGAAACAGAGGGCATTGGAAGTCATAGTGGGGTAACCGGGGCATAGGGGTAACGGGGTAGCGCTGTCCGTGCTTTGTCACTCATTCATCCATTCCTTTATCCCCATGCCCCCATATCCTGCTAGCCCCGCGTTCCTAAGTTACGGCTGCTCAAAATGTCCGCGAACGAGGCCGCAGACGAGCAAAAACCGGAGGCGTACCCCTAGAGGGTACGTTGAGGATTATCTGCGAGCCGAGAACGACGTTGGCCGGCGTTTTCAGCATCCGCTACTCGGAGACGGGGATGAACTGCCTAATCCAGGCTCCGAAGCTTCCAGGATTCCGACTTTGAATGTACACCAGTCCAGGCCCTCGGAACCGGCACACAAAGCCTTCGCCAGAAGTGAAGCTGGCGACCCATCCAGACGTGGCTTTTTCGATGTTGTAGGACGTGGTGGCAGACCAGGCAACCAAGTGGCTGTTGTCCACGATGTATTCCTGATCGGGTTTCAACTCGATCTTGTGAATAGCCCCGAAGCTGTTCAAGACGAGCGTCCCTTTCCCGCTGATTTTCAGGATGAAGAAGCCTTCTCCGCCCAATAAACCACGGCTCAGGCTCTGCATTTTGCTTTCGATCACGATCCCGTCGGCGCCGGCGAGAAAGCCGTCTTTCTGCACCATGTACTCGTTGACACCATCGAGTTCCAAGATGACAATTTCACCGGGGACGGTCGGCGCCAGCAACGCTTCACCGGGACCGCGGCTGGCACGCAACGTTTGGAAGAAAAACTTCTCTCCCGTCAGGAACTTTCGCGACAGGGCTCCAAGAAACCCACCTTCCATTTTGCTTTCGATGTCGATGGTCGGCGAACAGGCCACCATCGCACCAGACTCGGCCTTAATCGACTCGCCCGCCGCTAAATCCACCCGCACCATCGGAAATGCCCCTGGATATAAGATTTCGCTTTTCATGTCTTTGCATCTCCCTCACATATGATGTCTTTGACACGGGTATTTGAATCTGTCTTCCCCGATAACCGCTGATCTCCCGCTCGCGACGCAGATGATTCTGTGGAATACCTCCGGCAGTGTCAAGCGGCCAGCGCGAACGAAAGGATCAAAATTGTTTGATCACGGCAGGGAGGAGGCGTGGGTTACTTGGAGCGGGATGAGGGTACGGAGCGGCTGCTCTCAATCGCAACCGTTTGAACCGTGGGAATGGTAACCGCTACATCAAGATAGAGATCGCCATCTTGATCCTTGCCATCTTTCCCGACACTATACATCACGCCCCGCTGCTGGTTGACCAGCATGGGAAGACCTGTAAAGGGATCGTAGTAGGCTTGTCCGGCTTTTGCGAGACGCGTAAGGACATTCCCTTCTTGTGGCCCTCGTCTAATCCAGACTTGCAGGCCCGCCAGACGAAGTCGCGCATCGGTCTCCACGATCCGTCCGACGTAGGGATCCCATGAGGGGAGCGGCTCGATACCGATGATGTGCTCGACCGGATTCGCCACATAGTCTAATGCACTGACCGCGGGAGTCCGAATAAAGCTGGATGGTTTCGGCAAGTTGGTGTAGCGCCCTTCAGCCACGGCTTTGCTCGCCGCCTCGTAATAGTCCGCATAGGCGTTGGCCCGACGCTGCACGGGAAGGGGCATCGACGCCGCGAGGGAAACGTACAGCGGACGCTCATCGGTCTTGTCGTTCTTCAGGTTGCTCGGCACCGTCTTCGTGGCCCACACGAAATGGCTCTGCATCGGCCACCGGAGGGATAGTTCTATCTGATCGAGGGGGCGAACGATCTTGCCAAGCCGACCGATGGCTGCCGCATCGAGGTCCTGACGGGTCAAGAGTCCGGACGCGATGGCCACATCGTCCTGGACTGCCGTCGCGGCCAACATCTTGACCATCAACGTCTTCGACTGTCCCAGCGCTACGCGCCAGGACCCCATATCGCTTTCAAGTCGTCCAAGCCCGGTGTTGAGATCCTGCGCAAACCCTTCTGCCAGGTACAGCCGATGGGCCAGCAGAACTTGGGCACAGTTTGGACTCACGATTTGTCCGTACCCCACATCTTCAAACGGCATCGACAACCATTGTTGGTAACGCTTGAGGCCAACCGCTTCTTGAGCCGTCCATGATCGTACGGCTGCAGCCTGCGGCTTCATCTGCGCCACGGGGTCAGTACCGCGGAACCACCCTCTCAACACATTGGCAGAGGCTCCGGTGGTCGTCATCCCTGCCCCTTCATCACCAGCCATACAGGCCTGTGCCGCCTGAAGTTCCTGTCCCTCGACCTTCCTCTCGTAACCAGCTTGGAGCGGGTCCCGTTCCGCAGACGAGCCGAAACCAAGCAGCATAAAGTACCCGTTCTTCCGCTGGTCTGTATGCGCCTGAGGGGAGCTAGCCGTCAGGTTGCGATAGACCGGGGTCGGGGGCTCTTCCATGACGAGCCAGGCCACTCCCACCCCTCCGATACCGATCGCCACCAGGGCAGCACAGACAAGCGCCAATCCCAAGCATAAGATGATCATCGATTGCGTCGTCGAAAAACAGGACCCGATCATCGAAGAGAGGCCACTGCGGACCCGAGCCACTCTTGTCGCAAACAATGGGGAAGGTCGTGACCGTGCCGTACGATCCTGCGCGGGAGCCTGGTTTCTCTGTCCTGTTGAGTCAAACAGGACATCCACCGCCGACGCAGCGACCGAGAGCGTCGGTTCCGGTTTGGACTGGACAGATTCGATGCCGGAATCCTGCCACGTTGCCGGAGAGGAGGGACTAGGAGTCACAAATGTGATTGACTCACTCGCCCGCACCCATTCCGGTCTCGTATCCACTTCATGAACCACTGGCTCTACGACGGGAGCCACTGCTTCAACGACAGGAGGCGTCGCCTCAGAGGGAGCCGATTCCCAATCAGCTCGCGGCATGACAACCGGCTCATATTCCTCTACCACCGGCTCGGGAGCCGGGGGAACAACTGTCGCTTCCCCTTTCTCCTTGTCCCAGTTTCGTTTTTTATCAGTCGGACGATGTGGTTGCACCTCGACTTCGCCAGTACTCCAATGTGAGGGAGTCTCTATCGGAGCCAATGGCACCGCTGGCTCAATACTGGCTGTTTCGGAGAACGGAAGAGCCTCGGCGATCTGGACTGGTGTACTGGTTACTTCATCGTTGACTGTTGAGAGAGCTTCCGATGCGGGCAATGCTTCCGGAATCACCGCTGAGGGTGAAGTCTCCGAAGCGGCGGCGTCCTGAAATGACGCCACGGGCTGCGGATCCATGAAAAGTGAGGACGCTACAGGTTCAGCCTCACGAGCAAGTTCAATGGGCTCCGACATCGTCTGCGCTGGAAGGTCCACCTCAAGAACGTGTGACATCTCGACCGAAAGAGTCGATGACTCTTCCTGACGCAAGGGCTTTTCCGACAGAAAAGCCGCTACGGACTCAGAAAGGTCTGGTTCTCCGATTGCAGCTGTTTCTGGGATCGATTCACGCTCTTCATTCAAGCCAAAATCCTGAACCGATGGCACTGGATCTGGCTCCGTGAATGAGAATGGCGATGCTGGTGTTACTGTGCTGACGTGATCGGCAAGCGCTGGCTCTGGCGCTAATTCAGGCTGAACCGATTCTGACTCCCTCGTATCCTGTGAAATCGCATCCGGCTTGGAGAATGAGCTAGGCGAACTCGGCGCCGAAGTTCCCGCGCCAAACTTCCATGCACCATCAAAAACGGAGTTCCATGAAAATGGAACATGTGCGGAAGAATCTGCGACAGAAGGGGCTGGGGCTTCAGGCTGTGGAACCACCGGTGAATCCACCGCATCGCTCAACGCACTCGGCGCCGTCGGCTCTGGCGCAAACACAGAACTCCCCAGCGGCGCTTCCACCGATTCTGGCTGAGCAATGAAGGAGCGTGTCGGCATTTCAGGCTCTGATACCACCGCGGGGCTCACAGGTGAGTCCACCCCAGACGACTGACTCGGCTCTGGCGATTCTTGAGAAAGAGTCAGGCTGGCCAACTGATCGGGTGCAGGTTCAGACTGTGACATGCTGGGCGAGGCAGGAAACGATTCGGCCCCAAAGAGTGGGGCCTCATCCGATTGAGCGGGAGGAGCGATCGACGGCGCCACATCTTCAATTCTGATATTGGAATGTTCGATCTGTTCCCAAGGCATGGGAGCGGACAACACCGGCGATTCGACGGGAGAGGGGATGGATATCCCGGCCTCCGTTGCACGCTCCTTTAAAGAGCCAGAAATAAATCCTTCTCCTAGAACAGCAGGGGGCAATTCGAAAATCGGCTGCCCAATCCCAATATCACGATGTTCGGAAGACGGAAGCAGCGGCTCGGACGATACCATCGGAGGGGCAGACGGGACGTCCCCAGAACTCGGCAAGCACGACATCTCTGGTACATAATCCTGCCCGGAAGAATCGGCTGGTAGGATTGGCTCCGTCGATTCGGACAATGGAACCAGCAGTTCCTCAGGGACCGAAGAGACAGGTGCCGGGTCCATCAACACTTCTGGAGCCTTGATCGAGTCAATGACGGGACTCGATGCCGCGAATAGCGGCACCTCTTGATTGCCGGGAGCACGATCACCCTGCTCCCACGACATCACGCCAGAAGGACTCGTCTCTTCAGTGGGGGCAAGTATTACATCCTGAAGCTGGGCAGTATCGACTGCTGGTAACGTCGCCGCTTCAGCGACTACCGGAGCAGACCCTAAATAATCACCGGTTTGTATGTCGAAGAGTGAGGCAAACTGAAACGCCACAGAGCTGGCCGGTGCAAGCGCTCTCACCTTGGCATAGAGCTGAGACGGCTTCTTGGGATTGTCAGAGTCGGGACTCTCAATGAGAATATCGATGGCCTTGCCCAATTCGGCCACCGCGGCCATGGCATCGCCCTTTTCCTCATACACATGAGCCAACTGTTCCAGAAACGGTACGCACCGGGGTCCGGCAGCTAAGTACTCACGCAATAGGGATTCGGCCAACCAAAAGTCTTGCCTGCCGATCGCTTCATTGGCGAGAGATTCAAATGCCTGCCGAGCCGTGACGAGACTGCCGAGTCGCAGATGCAACGTGGCAAAGAGCCTGCGAGCTTCCGTATTGTGAGGATCAAGGGTGAGCAACTCTTTCAACGCAGCAGACGACCGGCCGTATTTGCCGGTGTTCATGTGCGTGATGGCTTCTTCGAGCAGTGCGCTCTTCTTGCTATAGCCGACAAGACCCCTCTTCGGTGCCCGGGAGGGAGTCTTTTTGTCCGTTTTTTGAGGGGGAGTTTTATCCGTCCGCACGCTTCAACCTTAGCAGATCATTAAAAGGTGCAACGTGGCTCCCTAAGCCACTTTGCCAAAAAATCACATCCGTGTGGAGGCTCACGCTCGTAGAGGGGCAAACCAAGTAGAGAGCTGCAATCCCAATGCCATCACAGCTTTCACATTTAATTTGAGCACCCCTATGTTATTGAGGAGTTAGTCGATACCGTCATTCCCCCGTTTCCTGCCTGGTCGTCAAAAATGAACAAGGCTGTCAGGAATCAGCAACAGGGACTGTGCCCCGGGGGTAGCTTCGACGTTCAGTTCAACGTTCAGACGGAGATGAATGAGACACAATGAATGATCGGTAACCTAATAGACGAAGAAGCCTGATTCCATGCTTGAGCACGAAGGCATCGCTGCAGTTTTGTTGTGTCGATGGCAAGCTTATGGTACCGTTCACTATTCCCATTTTCATGCTCAACGTGATCCGGGGGATTATTGATCCCACTCCATACGCATACTGTGTTTGTGAATCATGACTTTTCTCTCTTTCGGACAATTTAGGTGGATCCGGCAGATCTCTCTCGTCTGTGTACTGGCAATACTGACCGTATCTCTGCTTCCTCTCACCCTGCGGGCCGAATCTGGCGCAAGCTCACCTGGCCGCGTCTCCCTCGACTTCAATGACGTTGAACTCTCTGTTTTTGTTCGTTTCATTAGCGAGTTGACCGGCAAAAATTTTGTCTTGGATGATGTCGTCAAGAAAGCCGGTGGGAAAATCAGCGTGTATTCCCCAACCAAGGTCACGCACGACCAAGCCTACAGCATGTTCGTGGCAGCACTCGAAGTGAGCCGTTTGGCTGTCGTCCAGAAAGGCAACGTCAATCAGATCGTCGCGATGGGGGACCTTCCTCCGGAACGAGGCGCGTTCGTCTACAAACTCAAACATGCCAATGCGACCGACCTGGCCGCCATCCTGACCAATCTCGTCGCCCGATCTCAGACCGTGGCACAGACCTCGCCGGGCACGAGACCGCTATTCAGGCCCTTGAGCGAATTCGAAGCCCCTGTTCAAGTCTTTGCGGACAAAGCCACGAATTCGATCATCATCAGCGCGACCAAAAGCGCCTATACCAAGTTACAATCTGTCATTCGAGACCTGGATACGCGCCGGAAACAGGTCTTTGTCGAAGCCGTCATCTTGGAGGTACAGGTCGATCGGCTCCGACAAATCGGGAGCGACCCTATTCAGGTCATCGGTTCGGGCAAGAGCGGTTCACTGCAAGGCATTGCTGGACTCAATAGTGCACCGGAAAATTTAGCCACCATCGCGCAGGCCATTAGCGGGGTGGCTGCAGGTGGGGCAACAGGGGGAGCAGTCACGATACTCAACACGGTCAATGTGCGGGCATTTCTTCAGCTGTTGCTGAGCCTCACGGACACCAACGTCCTCTCGACACCTCAAGTACTTGCAGCAGACAATCAAAAGGCCAAAATCGTCGTGGGTGAAAATCGTCCATTCCCAACCGGCCAGGCCCAAGGAATCACGGGCGGCACGCTCGTCACGATCGAACGAAAAGACGTGGGCGTCACACTGGAGTTCACGCCCCAAGTCTTAGAGAACGACCTGATCCGCTTGGAAATTAAGCAGGAGATTTCCGCCATCGCTGAAAATGTGGCACAAACGATCGGAACAGGCACCTCATCCGTCCCCGTAGGCCCCACGACGACCAAGCGGTCGATGGAAACCACCACCATTGCGAAGGATCAACAGACCATCGTCATTGGCGGACTCGTACGGGACAATCTCGTCCTCAGCGAACGGAAAGTTCCGTTCCTTGGAGATATTCCGCTCTTAGGCTGGCTCTTCCGCTTCCAAAGCCGGGCGACCGAGAAACTCAGTCTGCTGGTGTTTCTAACCCCAACCTTGGTCAGGGATGAAGCGGACATGGTGGAGTTGAACGCCCGTAAAGCAGCGGAGCTGGGAACCCTGCAGCGTGAAAATCGAATCGAGGAACCCACGAGACTCAAGCAGGATGTCCTGGAAAAGCTTGAACGCCCGAATGGATCATCCCATCAGTCCTCCCCTAGCCAAACGCCCGTCCCCCCTCAACCTCTGCCGCGCCCTGAATAAGCTCCGGTCGCCGGTACAGGCACACAACAATCCGACCGCGCCACCTTCGAAATTCATCTTCGTAAAAGCAGTCAGGAGTTTCGCAGAACGCGTGAACGCGCCCTAGCGTCAACGGATCAATGTTATGATTGTGCGGAATTGGTCGGTCAGGGGTATGGGGTGAGTGACGGGTTTCGAACCCGCGACCTCCGGATCCACAATCCGGCGCTCTAACCAACTGAGCTACACCCACCATACGGAGAAGACAAAGGGGATTCTAGCAAAGGGAGCAGGAGACCCGCAACTCACGGTTGGCCTGCTCAGCCTCGTGTATTGAAAGCCGTCTGCATTTCGGCAAGAATTGCGGCGGCGGCGGCGGCGGGATCCGAGGCATCTCTGATGGGTCGACCGATCACTAAATAGTCCGCCCCTGCCGAANNCGCCACGACCCCGTCACAGCCCACTTCGGACGCCAACAGAGCACGCGCGGTGACCAACTCCTGTACGCTCCGCTGAATGCCCATCTCCCGGAGATCGTGGCTGTCGAAATTGGTCAAGACGGTTACCGCCAACAATTTCAGCGGGGAATCTCCACGGCCCTGGACGGCTGCGGCCAGCGCTTTCCGGTTCGCATGAACCGTCAAAAACTCCACGCCCATCGATGCGACTAACGCGGTCGCGCGACGCACCGTTTCCTCAATATCGAGGAACTTGAGATCGAGGAACACCCGCTTGCCTCGTGAGATTAAGCGTTGAACCATCTGCGGTCCGGCAGCGGTGTAGAGCTCAAGTCCAATTTTCACGAACACAACCTGATCCTCGACTCGATCGAGAAGGCGCTCGGCCGCGTCGCTGGAAGGCACGTCGAGCGCGAAGATGAGACGGTCACGGGCAATGATGGTTGACACAGGCATATCCTTTTGAGAATGGCTCACCTTGACGCGTCACTGAGCCGTATGGTACAAAAGCGCTTCTTTTCTACTAGAGG
>CXWL01023604.1_pt1 | contig 12828 bp, 16 predicted proteins | sample 590931 | NCBI WGS metagenome assembly CXWL01 (sample SAMEA3498368, study PRJEB10139) | groundwater metagenome | biome: water well; material: biofilm material | place: Germany | collected 2015-04-27
TCCAGGTCTATATGAATGCGTCTCTGGCCTATGGGCTGATGCGGTGGCTGAGGGTGCCGTATGTGGTGGCGGCGCCCGGGGCTCTCATCGGAGCGAGCAATTTCTTTGAACTGGCGGTGGCGACGGCCATCGCCTTATTCGGACCTGAATCGGGCGCGGCACTGGCGACTGTGGTAGGCGTACTCGTTGAAGTGCCGGTCATGTTGTCCGTCTGCCATATTTGCAACCGTACGCGGCACTGGTTTCCGGAGGAGCTGGTTGAACGAGGGACTGCCTGAATACCGAGGAGTTTGCTAAACGTAGAGAGGAGAAGACCATGAAACGTTTTCATATCCATATCGGTGTCGAGAAGCTTGAAGAGGCGATCTGCTTTTATAGTGCCCTGTTTGGCGCGGCTCCAGTGAAGGCCAAGCCGGATTATGCGAAGTGGATGCTCGACGACCCGCGCGTCAACTTTGCGATTTCTACCCGCGCGAAAAAGAAGGGCGTTGATCATCTCGGTATTCAGGTCGAGGAGGAGAGTGAATTGAACGAGTTGCGCAGTCGTCTTGAGAGGGCGGATATGACTGTTCTGGAGGAAGGAACCACGACCTGCTGTTACGCGCGATCGGATAAGTCCTGGGTACAAGACCCGGCCGGTATTCCCTGGGAAACCTATCGTACGATGGAAGATGCCCAGTTTTTTTCAGAAAGCGCAGGCGATGCTGACGGGGCTTGCTGTGTTCCGGACGTGCCGGCGCAGCTCATCAGTCTGAAGCCATCAGCCGGCAAGGAAGGATGCTGAGACTCATGCCAACGGATCTCATCAAGGTTCTTATTCTCTGTACCGGCAACTCGTGCCGCTCGATCATGGCCGAAGCCTTGCTGAATGAATTGGGGCAGGGACGCTTTCAAGCATGGAGTGCCGGGAGTTTTCCTACCGGGTATGTGCATCCACGTGTTCTTGAAACTCTGAAACGACATGGCATTGATCCCGGCCAGCCCTACAGTAAGTCCTGGAACGAGTTTGCCGCTCAACCCCTCGATCTTGTCATTACGGTCTGTGATCAGGCGGCTGGTGAGACCTGTCCCATCTTTCCCGGCAAGCCGACAAAGCTTCATTGGGGTACGCCCGATCCTGCAAAGGTGTTAGGGAACGAAGCAGAGACGCAAACGGCGTTCGACCGTGCGTTCTACTTCCTCAAAGAGCGGATAGAACAGTTGGTTGCGACCTCCGAGCATTCAGAAGAAGTCCAGGATCGATAGCGCTCAGAGTTTTGTATTTGATGGCAGCGGCCCATCGCGCGTCCTCGATAGGGTCTCCTGCCGATCGCTCGACCGGTGTCGTCAATCCTGCTAGAGTCGACACGCACCTCGACTCTCCATGGGATTTCAACTTCACTGACGGATCTACAGTATTTCCATGTCCCGCACAGGAATTGATCCGACAACTATGGCCGACATCGCCATCATCGGCGCGGGTGCGGCCGGCCTCGCCGCCGCGATTTTTTCCGGAGAAGCGATCGGACCATCCGGCTCACGATCGATCGTTCTCCTTGATGGGGCCAAGACCATCGGAGCCAAAATTCTTGTGTCCGGCGGGGGCCGCTGCAACGTCACGCATGCGGTGGTGGCGCCGACAGACTTCTTCGGCAATCGTCGCATAATCAAGAACGTGCTAGCAGCATTTTCTGTTGAAGCTACGATCAAGTGGTTTGCCTCGATGGGTGTTGAACTCAAGCGAGAAGAGACCGGCAAGTTGTTTCCCGTCACGAATACGTCACGAACCGTACTAAACGCGCTCGTTGAGCGCTGTCGCGAACTAGGCGTGGCTATTTCCCCAGACCATCGAGTGACCAAGATCGACCGCCTTCCTGATTCGGGGGCGGGATTTGTCGTCCATCATAGTCATGGAGCTCTGACGGCGAGTCGGGTGATTTTGGCCACCGGAGGCCGATCGATTCCCAAGTCGGGGAGCGACGGGTTTGGCTATGAGCTGGTCCGGCGGCTGGGGCACCATGTCACGCCAACGGTCCCGGCGCTTGCGCCACTCGTGCTGGATGATCGCATGTTTCATAAGAATCTCTCGGGTCTCTCGCAGGAGGTCGAACTCACCACGGTTGTGAATGGGAAAACGCTCGATGCGCGGATAGGCAGCTTGCTCTGGACGCATTTCGGGATCAGCGGGCCGGTCGTGATGGATGCCAGCCGGTTCTGGTGTGTGGCACAGGAGCAGGGAGAACCGGCCGAGGTCTTCGGTAGTTTTTTGCCTGGGCAGAATCAGGAGCAGGTACGGCAGTGGTTTATGGAGCAGACGAGAGAGCATCCCCGTCGCTCACTCGGGAAGACACTTGCCCAGCGGCTACCTCAGCGATTCACCGACTCACTCCTTCAGCATGCCGGTTGCGATGGCCAGACGGCCATTGCGCAACTGCCGAAAAAGGATCGGGATCATCTCCTGTCTCTACTGACGAAATTTCCGTTTCCCATCGTACAAGATCGGGGATGGAACTATGCGGAGGTGACAGCCGGCGGAGTGCCGTTGGAAGAAGTGAATTTTCGCACGATGGAATCGAAGCTGGTGCCGGGCCTCTATCTGGCTGGAGAAATCCTCGATTGCGATGGGCGTATCGGCGGGTTCAACTTTCAATGGGCCTGGGCCACGGGATATCTCGCCGGGCAGGCGGTCTGGCGGACACAGGTCTAGCAGACCGACAGAGTCAGGGTGTGGTCTCAGCCGGAGCGGGAACCGGCAGGGACGCGTCGCTCGCAGGATTGGCAGGAGGCAACAGTTCCGCAGCGGGGGCAGGTCCTGCGTGTTCCATGGAAGATGGCGTAGGGGATTCCGCCTGGGGCGGAAGGAGTTCTTGCACNNGGAACGGGTCATCCGGTACGACCCGAGTCACCCCTTCAAGGAATTGAGGCGTGAGGGATGGATGTCGGAGTCCCCAATAGGCTTGTGTGAGATTTAAGAGGGCGGTTGGGTTGCGTGGTGCCAATGCGACCGCTCGTTTGAAATCCTTGACGGATACATCGATCCCGCCATTCTTTTCCTGTTGAACGCCGAGGTTGTTCCACAGCGCGGCCACGTATGCCTTGTCGCGGGGTGTGGCGATCAGCGTCTTGCCGAGCGCACGTAGCGCCGACTCTGTTTCAGCGTATTCGTTTCGATCAAGAGTGTCCCTGATTTTCTGATGGGCAGGGCTCGGAGCCTCGCCGAATTCGATGAGCCGGGTCCGAGGAATGTCTTGAGTCGGGGCCGGCTCAACCAGCGCCGGAGGGAAATTGGGCGTGGCATCGATATTCGTCGCGGGTAACGATACGGCTGTGGGCACCGGTGTCGTCGGGGGCTGTGTCCAGATGTGGTAGAAGACAAACGCTCCTAACAGCACAGCCAAGATCCGCAATGTGGATGAAATATCGCGACGGTACACAAGCCCTCCTTAGCACTTCTACAATATTTGCATGGGGTATGAAATCGTCCAAGAGTATTTACGATTATTGATTTCCCTCACCAAGAGAGGACGAGGGAGGATACCGGATGCGATACGGAGGGGCAGAGGTCAGAGTATGACCCGGCTGTGGAACTTGGCATTCAGCTTGACTGACAACCAAACACATTTATAGTGAGTTGCGAGAGCCTGTGTCTGTTGACGGAGGTCTTCGGGGCAGGTGCGATGGGGCACGCAGCAAGACTCGCACGCGTTGTCCTCGTCCATATAGACTCGCACTGTGGGGAAGGGATCGCTGACGATGGCTCGCCAACTCACATGTCCGCAATGCCAGAAAGATACGGTCTTGCGGTTACGCCCACAGTCGCCGCGNNGAGCATCTCCGGATTCCGGTCCGGCTGTTTCTCTCTTTTTCGGGGGGCAAGGTTCGGGGCGAAGGGATTGTGATGGATCTGTCGATGGGCGGCTGTATCATCAAGAGCGACGCACAGGTTCACGTCGACGATATTTTTTATCTTGAAATTGCGATCTCGGACCAGGAATCTCCGATCGAAGTAGCGGCGATGGTCCGATCGATCAGTTCCCGCGGCATTGCCTTCAAATTTCTACGGAAGGCCCAAGACAACAAGCAGCTGCTTGCGTTCATTCAATCCAATGCCGGGGCGACCTCGACGGTTTTGTCCAAAGCGGTGGCATCTTCGGTCGCCCGCTAACGAATCTCTCCAGCACACCCTTATTCAATAGAGCGTGAGGCAGGGAGTACCGGCTCTAGATCGGCGTTTCCCAGGCCGAGGGTAGCGGGTGTTCATCGATCAGCCGGTTGTGTTCGGCGAGATCGTAGGGTTCGACGGTCAGGTCACCTTGATCCATTGGTTCCCCGCACATCGGCGAGCAGAGAAAATCGACAAGAGCCTGGGCCTTCGTCTCCGTAGAAAACCGGCACAGGCCATATTCCGGCATTCCTGAGGAGGGGTGCCAGAACGCCAACTCGATCGCACTGCCTTGATAGATACCCAGCGAGCGGTGCCGCACTTGAAACCCGCCCGGTAGATGTGACGACGACTCCAGCGACATCGAGACCTCTTGACTCACATATCTTAATGACTATTGCCATGGTAGCATGATCGCCAGACCGGACTACAGTCCGGGTTGAGCCGGGAAAAGGAGGAGCGTATGAGACGTGCGTCTGTGATGAATCTGGCCGTCGGCCTCGTGATTCTGTTCGCAGGGTTGATGTCGGGCTGCGGCTACAACGATCTCCAGGGATTGGACGAAGATACCAAGGCGGCTTGGAGCGAGGTCATCAATCAGTATCAACGCCGTGCCGATCTGATTCCCAACCTGGTCGCGACGGTGAAGGGCTATGCCGAGCATGAAAAGGAGACGCTTGAAGGGGTCGTGAAGGCGCGGGCTCAAGCAACCGGTATCCAGGTCACACCTGAGACCCTGAAGGATCCGGCCGCATTCGAGCAGTTCCAGAAGGCTCAGGCCGGACTCACCACAGCATTGGGCCGGCTCATTGCAATTGCCGAGAACTATCCGAACTTGAAAGCCGATCAAAGTTTCCGGGATTTGCAGAGTCAGCTGGAGGGGACGGAGAATCGAATTGCCGTCGCACGCAAGCGCTATATTGATCGGGTGGCGGAGTACAACAAAATGGTCCGCTTTTTCCCGACCAACTTAACGGCGAAGTTCCTTCTCCACATGGAAGAGAAGCCGAATTTCACTGTGGCGGACGAAAAGGCTGTGGCAAAGCCGCCAGAGGTGAAGTTTAACTGAGCCCGATCAAAGCGATGAATCTCATCAACATGAGCCGTGTCTGGCGCAAGCCGGCGCGGCTCTTTGTCTTTCTTGCGATGCTCTTGAGCCCGGGGCCGGCCTGGTCGATCGAAGTGCCGCCGCTGACCGGTCGCGTGATGGACCTGGCGCATGCCTTATCGGCAAGTGATGTAGATCGGCTGACGGCTGATCTCCAGGCACACGAGACGAGCAGCGGCAATCAAGTCGTGGTACTTACGCTGCCGTCGCTCGAAGGCGAGCCGCTCGAACCCTTTGCTCACCGAATTGCCACGACGTGGAAGCTCGGCCAGAAGGGAATGGACAACGGGGCGTTGCTGCTGGTGGCGTTGAAGGAGCGCAAAGTCCGGATCGAAGTGGGCTATGGACTTGAGGGGACCTTGACTGACGCCAAGTCGGCACAGATCATTCGCAACGAGATCGTCCCGCGATTTCGTTCCGGGGATCTGCCGGGCGGGATTGTCGCCGGAGTCGCCGCGATTCTGAAGACCATCGAAGGCACCTATCAGGCGCCGGAGAGACCAGCGATGCCTGCAGGCGGCGGGGACATAGTCGGTCAGATACTGATGGCCCTGATCGTCGGCGTGGTCTTCGGTCTGGCTTTATCGAATGTGAATCGTCTGGTCGGCGCTTTGGCCGGCACCGGCCTCTCGTTGTGGCTGTCCCCCTGGCTGATCCCGGCCATCGTCACGGGTTTGGTCACCTTGCTGCTTGTGTTGGTGTTAGGACGCGCGATGTCGGGCCGACGGGGCCATGGCTTTGATGATTGGACTTCGTACAGCAGTCGAGGCGGGGGCTGGGGTGGCGGCTCGTTCGGGGGTGATGGTGGCGGGGGATTCAGTGGCGGGGGTGGAGATTTCGGAGGAGGAGGCGCGAGTGGCGACTGGTAAAGCGTCGGCGTTGTCGGAAGCAGATCGAGAACGAATCCGGCAGGCGGTGCATGCAGCCGAGCAGCAGACCAGTGCGGAAATTGTGCCGATGATCGTTGCGCGATCCGGCCTCTATCGCGATGCCCAACATTGGGCGGGGCTGATCACCGCGCTCACCATGTTGGCCGCGCTGTTGGCCGTCGAGGTTTCCTGGCTCCCCTGGGGATGGCATGCCTCGAATGCGGGGTGGCTGGTTCTTGCCGTCATGCTCGCCTATGTGGGTGGGAGCTGGATCGGAACGGTACCGCCGGTCATTCGCCTGCTCACCTCGCCGACTCGCATGCGGCGCAAGGTCGCGCTCAGAACCGAGCGGGCTTTTGCGCAACATGCTATCTCGCAGACCCGCGAGCGCACGGGCGTACTGATTATGCTCTCGATGTTAGAGCGACAGATCTATGTGTTGCCGGATCGTTCGTTAGCGGGGCTGGTGTCGGCAGACCGATGGACGCAGGTGGTGCAAGCAGCCGTCGAGCACTTGCAGCGCGGCGACATCGTCGAGGGGCTGACGCATGCCATTACCGCCTGCGGAGTGGTGCTGGCAGATGCCTGCCCAGCACGCCCGGGCGACAATCCTAACGAATTGTCCGATCACGTCATCGACGAACGGTAATCGTTCCTGTGATAGACGCCTCGCCGTTGTTCCGTTAGAATCCGCATCCATGTCCGAATCACGCGCACCTGAGACCTCTGCACAATCTGCGACGAGCGATCAACGTTCGGTGGTGAAAGCCGCCGGCATCATCGGCATCGGCACTTTTGCCAGCCGGATTCTCGGATTTATCCGGGACATGGTCATGGCCAGCCTCTTCGGTGCGACGGCGGCGGCCGATGCCTTTTATGTCGCGTTCCGGGTTCCCAGTCTGTTGCGTGAGCTGTTCGCCGAAGGCTCCATGTCGGCGGCGTTCATTCCTGTCTTCACCGAGTATCATCAGCAGAAGACCAAGCGCGAGGCGTGGGAACTGGCCAGTGCTGTTTTCACGACGCTCCTGACGATCGTGACGGGGACGGTGCTCATTGGCATCGCCGTGACTCCCGTCATCGTCTGGTATCTCGCGCCGGGTTTTCATGAAGATCCGGCCAAACTTACCTTGGCCATCGTTCTCTCACGCGTGATGTTTCCGTATCTGCTGTTTATCAGCCTCGCTGCGCTGGCCATGGGGATTCTGAATTCGCTGCGGGCCTTTGCGGCTCCCGCGTTTTCGCCACTGTTTCTGAATGTGTTCATGATTGGCTGTGCGCTCTTTCTGTCGCCGCAGTTGCCGGAGCCGATTATCGGTGTGGCCATCGGGGTGGTTGCGGGCGGCGCGGCGCAGTTTGCGATGCAGCTGCCTGGATTGGCTCGCCGGGGTTTTCTGTTCGGTTGGCGATTCGAGCCGGGGCATCCCGGTGTCAGGCGGATCGGTCGCCTGATGATTCCATCGCTGTTGGGCCTGTCGGTGACGCAGATCAACTTGACGGTGAGCACCTACCTCGCCACGTTCGTTGTAGGTGCCCCGACCTACCTGTTCTATGGCATGAGGCTGATCCAGTTCCCGTTAGGGATCTTTGGCGTGGCCTTGGCGACCGCTATTTTGCCGACGCTCACGACGCAAGCGGCCCGCGGGGCGCTCGACGAATTGCGTACGACGCTCGGATTCGGCCTGCGCATGATCTTCTTTATTATGGTTCCGGCCATGCTGGGGTTGATCGCCTTGCGTCAACCCATCGTGCATCTGTTTTTTGAACATGGGACATTTACCGCACGCGATACCGCGGAGACCGCCTTGGCAGTCCTCTGTTATGCCGTGGGGCTCTGGGCCTTTGGCGGGGTCCGTATCATTGTGGCGGCGTTTTACTCTCTGCAAGACACCAGACTGCCGGCGATATCCGCGGCCATCGCGGTGGTGGCCAATATCGGATTTTCCCTCCTGCTCATGCCGTGGTTGGGAAGCGCGGGACTGGCCTTGGCGACGGCGTTGGCCGCGATGGTGAACGGAGGGATCCTGGTGTTCGTGTTGAACCGCCGGCTGGGCGGTGTGGAGTGGGGATCAGTGGGGCGATCGTCCCTCAGAGTTGTGCTCGCTTGTCTCCCGTTGATCGTGACATGTTTCTGGGCCGCGAGCGCCTCGCTCTGGACCCATTCCGGTGACTGGATCGAGAAAGCGGTGTTGCTGGCCGTTGCGATCGGGTTCAGCGTGGGAGGCTATCTGGGAGTTCACGTCCTGTTGAAATCCGACGAATTGGATGTGGTGTGGGGCATGGTCCGAAGAAAACTCGGCCGAGCGGCCGGCCGGTAAGGATGTGCATGCGACGAGCGACCTTGTTCAAATCACGCTGGGGTTGGATGGGGATTACTGAAACCGGCAAAGGGATCGACGGCATCGCGTTGCCGCAGATATCGAAGCAGCGGGCGATCGCCGTTCTCCGCGAGCAAGCCCCCGATGCTCTTGTCATGGAACCGTCTCCACAGCTGGACATGGCGCAGGCGCAGTTGCTTGACTACATCGCAGGTAAACGGCGGATCTTTGATGTGCCCTTGGACTTCTCACGGGGTACCGCATTTCAACGACAGGTGTGGCGGGCTCTTTTGCGGGTTCCCTATGGCAAGCTCCGGTCGTATCAATGGGTCGCATCGCGTGTCGGGGGCTGGCAGTATGCCCGCGCAGTCGGCAATGCGGTGGGAGCCAACCCTTTGCCCATTATTGTTCCGTGTCATCGGATTGTGGCCCATGACGCGACGTTGGGCGGGTTCTCCGGCGGGCTGCCCACGAAGCGCAAGCTTCTGACTCTTGAAGGCACGCTGGTCCAACTGCAGCGCGGGCGGACGTGATCGATGAAGGCGATTGTACAGCGGGTCACCAGTGCGTCAGTTGAGGTGGATGGGACGGTTGTCGGGCAGATCGGAACAGGATTGCTGGTGTTCGTGGGTGTGGCCAAGGGCGATGAGGAAGCGGATTGTCGCTATCTCGTTGAGAAGCTCCGTACATTCAGGATTTTCTCCGATGAACAGGGGAAAATGAACCGGTCGCTGGTGGATGTCGGTGGCTCCGTACTCCTCGTCTCGCAATTTACGTTGCTGGGGAGCACCGCCAACGGCCGCCGTCCCAGCTTTGACGGTGCGGCGCCTCCGGACGTCGCGAAGCGCCTGTATGAGCAGGTGGCCGCCGACCTGCGGACGGCAGGTACTCCGGTTTCCACCGGAGTGTTCGCCACGCACATGCAGGTGATATTAAAGAATGACGGGCCGGTGACCTTCGTGTTGGATAGCCGTGATAAACCCTCTTGATGACAGACACTAAAGTCTGTTAAAGCGAAACCGATAGAACGGATAGATCGCGAACCCGGCAACGACAAGTCTGCTATACTGAACTTGTGCGTCTTTAGATTACTCAATGAGGTGGAGATGGGGACGGTGGTTCCTCCACAACATCCTCTTCGACAGCTCTTCGGAGCGCTGACCGAGCGGAGCTTCACCGAACGCCTCGGATGGCCTGATCTCAACGTGGCCGGTTACGTGTCCAATCTCCTCGTCGATTTTACGCACACTGATAATCTGTATAAAATTCACACCAACCAGGATCAGCCGGTCGACACGGTTGTGGACCTGCTATTTGAGTCCGAGGTGATGCTGGATGCTCAATCCTTCGAACGCGAGCGGGAGGTGCATCGGCATATCGGGGACTTTACCCTGTTTATGGCCGGACTGTTTCCGGAATATTTGCGGCGACTGAAAACGACCGGGTTGATCTATCACAAGGATTTTCTTGTGGACTATATGAAAACCGGCAAGCGCTCGTACGGCATCGTAGCTGAATTCGGCGATCACGGGGCCGAGATCGACCCTCCCTTGTTCCGGAAACTCTCCGATAATTTTGAGCTCTGCGTCACCGGGCTGGGGTTTGTCCGGTCCGATCTCGATCGCATGAGCGATCCCACCTACCAGCGCGTGAAGGGCCTGCTGCTCAATTGAAATCTTCCCGTCCCGTTCTCCTGGTCCATGGAGGCGCCGGTCTTCGTCGCATGACCGCGGCTCAGGCCGGCTGTCTCACCGCAGCGTTGGAAATCGGCTACCATCTTTTGGATCGCGGCGCACCGGCGCTCACCGCTGTCGAGCAGGCGATTCGCGTGCTGGAGCAGAGCGGGCTGTTCAATGCAGGCCGAGGTTCCCATGTGCAACTCGACGGGGTGCGGCGCATGGATGCGTCTCTTATGGAAGGGCAGGATCTGCAGGCCGGAGCGGTCGCGTCGATTGAAGGGATTGTCCATCCGATTTCAGCCGCGCGGTTGGTGATGGAGCAGACGACACACGTCTTGCTCGTCGGGAAGCCTGCATCGGCGTTTGCTCGGCATTGCAAGTTGGAGCGGCAGTCGATTCGGCCTTCAGGTCATGCCTTACGCAAAGCGACGATGACGAAGGCCAGGTCTCCGAAAACGTTAGAACTGTACCGGGCGATGATGTCGAGTGGGCCGGCGTTGCGGAAGCGAGCTGGGAAAGAAACCGTTGGTGCGGTGGCGCTCGATCAAACCGGGACGGTCGCGGCCGGTGCATCCACCGGCGGGATCGACCTCATGTTGCCGGGGCGTGTCGGTGACACGCCGATCATCGGCTGCGGGGTCTATGCCGACAACGAGAGCGGCGCCGTATCCATGACCGGGTTGGGTGAGGGTATTATCCGAATCGCGGTGGCAAAAGAAATCTGTGATCGCCTGGAGCAGGGCGAGTGTCCGGTTTCAGCGGCGACATATGTCTTGCAGAAACTGGTTCGACGGATCAGCGGTGCCGCCGGCTCTCTCGTGCTGGCTCAGAACGGGCGATTCGCCATTACCCATGTCACCCCGCGCATGGCTGCCGGCTGGTGGGATGGGAAGGGACGGCTCACAGTAAGGGATTGCTTCCAATGAGCCGCAGCCTCTTTCACCTCGCCTTTCCCGTTCATGATCTGGTCGCCACCAAACAATTTTATGTCGAAGGGCTGGGCTGCACGCTCGGGCGCGAATCGGCGAACGCTATCACATTGGGGTTGGCCGGGAACCAGCTGATCGGGCATCGTGAGCCGGACGAGGCTCCAGTGCAGCGAGGGATCTATCCGCGCCACTTCGGACTGGTTTTTCTCGAACAATCAGACTGGGAGGCCGTGGCCGAACGAGCCCGACAGCATGGCCTGTCGTTCTATCAACAGCCTCGCGTCCGATTTCCTGGCACGCGCATTGAGCATCGCACCTTCTTCCTTGAAGACCCGTCGAGGAATCTGCTGGAGTTCAAACACTACACCCATGAGTCGGCAATTTTCGGCGAGCGAGATGTCACCGCCGTCGGCGATTCCGAGTAAAGACGGTCTTCGCTGGATCGGTCTCAGCCTCGTGTCAGTGCACTGAGGGAGAGGTGGGAATCCTGTTCATGCTTTTCAGGATGCGCTGATGGCGCTTGCTTAGGAACGCCGTCTTTCGGAGTGGGTCGTAACGACGCGGAGAAGGCAGGATGGCGGCCAGCCATGCCGCCTCCTCTGCGGTGAGGTCTTGAGCTGATTTCCCAAAGTGATGGCGCGCGGCCGCTTCAGCGCCGTACACGCCGTTTCCCCATTCTGCGACATTGAGATACAGTTCGAGAATCCGTTCCTTGGTCAGATGGTGTTCCAGTGACCTGGTAATCAGAGCCTCGCGCGCCTTTCGTAGGAGTGAGCGCTCGGTCGACAGATACAGGTTCTTCGCAAGTTGCTGCGTGATTGTACTACCCCCCCGTTTCAGTTCCCCGGCTTCGAGGTTGTGGATTGCGGCATCCTTGATCCCTTCCCAGTCAAATCCTTCATGAATGAAGAATGACGCATCTTCCGCCGCGATGACCGCATGTTGCAGATGGCGGGACATGCGTGAGAGTGGTACCCAGGTCCATTGTCGCGGGACCGGGTGTCGTTGATTGTGTGCAAGGGCCTGTCGATGTTCCATCAACGCGGTCGGGCCTGGATTGGTCTTGGCGAGGAGCGCCACATCCGGCAAGGTCAGCAGCCAGGTCAAGGCGAGGAGGCTCAGTGGGATTCCGAGGAGTAAGGCCGTCCAGAGCAGCACTCGGGCAATGGTCCGTTGTTTCTTGGCCTTGGGCATAAGAAGGGGGTGTTACTCGCCCGTCATTCTGCTACTGTGTAGAGGCTCACGACGGTGTGAATCACGGGGTTGCGTCATCACTATGAAAATTCTTTCATCTGAGTTTATCAAAAGTTGCGCGTCGGCAGAACAATTTCCTCAGGGGGAGTTGCTGGAGATTGCTGTCGCAGGACGATCGAATGTCGGGAAGTCCTCGCTGATTAATTCACTGCTCCATAGAAGGGGACTTGCCAAAGTCAGTCGAACACCCGGTAAGACGAGGGCGGTGAACCTCTTTCAGATTGCCACTTCAGACCCGGGGTTGGCGAAATTTTATCTGGTGGATCTTCCGGGCTATGGATTTGCGAAGGTCTCGAAGTCCATTCGCGCGGAATGGGGACCTCTGATTGAATCCTATGTGGCAGAGCAGCCCTCATTGATCACGGTTGTCTTGTTAGTGGAATGCCGGGTCGTCACTGAACAGGATCGACAGACGGTAGCCTGGTTGCAGTCGATCGGACGTGAGCCGGTCATTGTGGCGACCAAGGTCGACAAGCTCAAGCCGAGTGAACGGGTACGGACGCTTCGTCAAACCCACCGTGATCTCGGATTGC
>CXWL01020458.1_pt1 | contig 12827 bp, 13 predicted proteins | sample 590931 | NCBI WGS metagenome assembly CXWL01 (sample SAMEA3498368, study PRJEB10139) | groundwater metagenome | biome: water well; material: biofilm material | place: Germany | collected 2015-04-27
GCCGGACGGCCATACGCTGTTTCTCGCTGAGGTCGGGCCCAACGCGGTGTCCCACACCCTGGCCAAGCTGCCGTATGACCCGCATACCGCGTTCACGCCCATCATCCACGTCGCCAACCTGCCGGCCGTGGTCCTGATCCGCTCGACGCTGCCCTACAAGACGCTGGCGGAGTTCGTCGCGGCGGCGAGGCAGCAGCCGGGCAAGTTCAACTACGCCTCGGCGGGCATGGGCAACTGGACGCACCTGTTCATGGCCTACCTCAACAGTCAGGCCGGTATCGACCAGGTGAACGTGGTCTACCGCTCCGGCGCGGAAATGCTGACCTCGCTGCTGCGCGGCGATGCGGACACCGCGATCATCACGGTCTCGACCTCGCTTGGCCAGGTCCGCGAGGGCAAGATCCGCGCGCTCGCCGGCGCTTCGATGCGGCCGATGCGGCAGTTGCCCGACGTGCCGGCGGCCGGGCAGACGGTTCCCGGCATCGACGTCAGCGTCTGGCACGGCATCGTCGGCCCGGCGGGAATGGATCCCGCGCTGGTGGCGCGCGTCAACGCCGTTTTCAACCAGGTCCTGCAGGTGCCCGCGGTGCGCACCGCGATCACCGAGGGGCAGTCCGCCGACATCATCGCCGGCACGCCGCAGCAGTTCGACGCCTTCATCAAGGGCGAACTGAAACGCTGGCCGGCCGTGGTGAAGGCCGCCGGCATCAAGACCGAGTAGGTCAGGTGGCGGTCCGCAGGGGCGAGCGCCGCGACGACCGGCGTTCGCTGCCGCGATTGCCCTAGAAGGGCGAGGCGCCGAAGGCCTTCTTGAATTTTGCGGCGATGTCCTCGCGCGAGGGCTTGTGGTTCTGCCCGCCGCGGTGCGCGATCTTGATCGAGCCCATCACCGAGGCGAGGCGCCCGGTGCGCTCCCAGTCCCAGCCTTGCGCGATGCCGTACAGCAGTCCCGAGCGGTAGGCGTCGCCGCAGCCGGTGGGATCGAGCAGCGCGTCGGCCGCGACGGCCGGAATCTCGAAGCGCCTGCCCGAGGCGTGGATGATGGAGCCGTTCGCGCCCTGCGTGGCAATGAGCGCCTTGAGGTCCTTCGCGATCGCCTCCAGCGTGCGCCCGGTCTTCTCCACCAGCAGGCGCCCCTCGTAGTCGTTCACCGCGAGGTAATCGGCGAGGCGCACCATTTCCTCCAGTTCTTCCTTCGAGAACATCGGCAGCCCCTGCCCCGGGTCGAACATGAACGGCACGCCGGCGGCGGCGCACTCGCGCGCGTGCTGCAGCATGCCCTCCTTGCCGTCGGGTCCGATGATCGCGAGCTTCGCACCCAGCGCCCCGGTGACGTGGTTCTCGTGCGCGTGGTTCATCGCGCCAGGATGGAAGGCGGTGATCTGGTTGTCGTCCAGGTCCGTGGTGATGAAGGCCTGGGCGGTGAACTGGCCCGGGACCTTCTTCAAATGCCCGGCGTCGATGCCCAGCGCCTGGAAGCGGTAGAGGTACGGCTGGATGTCCTCGCCGACCGTGGCCATGACCAGCGGCGCCTCGCCCAGCAGCTTCAGGTTGTAGCCGATGTTGCCGGCGGTGCCGCCGAACTCGCGCCGCATTTCCGGAGCAATGAAGCAGACGTTGAGGATGTGCAGTTGGTCGGGCAGCAGGTGGTTCTTGAACCGGTCCTGGAACACCATGATCGTGTCGTAGGCGATGGAACCGGTGACGAGGATGGTCATTGCGTCCTTCGTGATGCGTGGAAAGGTTTCAGGGGAAGAACAGGTAGAGCCGATAGCCGACGGCGCGGATGCGGCTGTTGTCGAAATTCACCCGCAGCACCGCCTCGCCGCCCGGCGCGATGCCCTGCGACGCGCGCGCCGCGGCCGTGGCCGGCAGGTAGTCCGCCGGCGCCAGCACCCGCCGCACCACCGCCTGGTCGCGCTCGTCGGTCAGCGTCAGCTCCAGCGCCGGGTACTCCTGCGCGAAGGGCGCGCGGTTGCGCAGCACAGCGTTGAGCAGGATCACGTTCTCGCGCCGTATGTCTGCCTGCAGGTCGGAGGACTCGATCGCCATCAGTTCCGGCCGGCGCGGCAGCCGCAACTCGCAGCCGATCAGCTCGCAGCCCGCGGCAAGCGGTTCGCGCGCCTCCGGCAGCAGCACCGCGATCTCGGTGCGGAACGCGAGCGCCGCCTGCAGCGCCAGCGCGACGAACGCGAGCAGCGCGCCGAATCCCCACAGCAGGCGGCGCGGCGGCGGCGGCTCGTCCTCGGCCAGGAACTCCGGCTCGGGCAGTTCCTCGTTGGCCGCGGGCAGGACCGGCTTGGGCTTGCGCGCCGCCTCGAACAGCGCAAGCTGGGGCGAAGGCTCGGCCTCGGCCTGTTCCGCGCCGGGCTGCTCCTCGACCAGCCCGGCGACGCCGTCGAAGACGGCCGAGCACTTGCCACAGCGCACCTTGCCGCCGCGCGCCGAGAGCTGCCCGGGCTGGACGCGGAACGCGGTGGCGCAACCGGGGCAGCGAGTGGTGAGCGTCATGTGGCGCCGCCCCTGCGCCGGCCTTCGACCAGCACCCAGCCCTCCTCGGCCGCGCCGGTCGCGCAGCCGAAGTCCGCCGCATAGGCGGCAAGGACGTCAGCCGCCTGCGCCGCGAGTATTCCCGACAGCGCGAGCCGGCCCCCCGGCCGCGTGCGCGCGGCGAGGACGGGTTCCAGTGTGATGAGCGGATTGGCGAGAATGTTGGCCACGACGATGTCGAAAGTGCCGCCGGGAATGGCGTCCGGAGTGGCGACGCCCAGGGCGACCCCGTTGGCGCGCGCGTTCGAGGCGGTGGCCTCGAGCGCCTGTGGGTCGAGGTCCGTCGCCGCGACTTCGCGCGCGCCGAGCAGCGCCGCGGCGAGCGCCAATATACCGGATCCGCATCCGTAGTCGAGCACCCGGGAAGGGACAACTTCAGCGCCCCGCATCGCGCGCTCCAGCCAGGCGAGGACGAGCCGCGTGGTGGGATGGCTTCCGGTGCCGAAGGCGAGCCCGGGATCGAGGCGGATGTTGAGCGCGCCGGGATCCGGCGCCGCGTGCCAGCTGGGCACGATCCAGATGCGCTCGCCGCAGCGGATGGGCGCGAACTGCGCCTGCGTGCGCCGCACCCAGTCGTCGTCCTCGACTCGGCCGAGGCTGAAGGCCGGGGACTCGATGCCGCACTCGCGCGCCGCGCGCCCGACGATCGCGGCGGCGTCGGCNNCGCCTCGGCGAGCGCCACCAGCCGGGTGCGGCGCCACGGCCGCGGCGCCGCCAGGTCGGGCTCGCCGAACTGCGCGTCCTCTCCGGGGCCGCCGGCCTGCGCGTCCTCCATCGTGACCGACAGCACGCCCGCCTCCACCAGCGCCTCGGACACCGCCTCGGCCCGCGTCCCGTCCAGGTCGAGCGTGATCGAGAGCCAGGGCATGGCGATTACTTCCGCTTCTTCTGCTCGTCGGCGAGCTTCTGCTCGAGGTAATGGATCGACGTGCCGCCGCGCAGGAAGCGGCTGTCGTGCAGCAGGTCCAGGTGCAGCGGGATGTTGGTGAGTATCCCCTCGACCACCATTTCCGAGAGCGCGATGCGCATGCGGCGGATCGCCTGCTCGCGTGTCGCGCCGTAGGCGATGACCTTGCCGACCATCGAATCGTAGTACGGCGGAACGGTGTAGCCGGCATAGACGTGCGAGTCGACGCGGATCCCCGGCCCGCCCGGCGGGTGGTAGGACGTGATCCTTCCTGGCGAAGGCGTGAAGCGGTACGGATCCTCGGCGTTGATGCGGCACTCGATGGCATCGCCCTTGAGGGCGATATCCTTCTGGCGGAACGGCAGCTTCTCGCCCGCGGCGATCAGGATCTGCTGCTGCACGATGTCGATGCCGGTGACCATCTCGGTCACCGGGTGCTCGACCTGCACCCGGGTATTCATCTCGATGAAGTAGAACTCGCCGTCCTCGTAGAGGAACTCGAAGGTGCCGGCGCCGCGGTAGGCGATGCGGCGGCAGGCGTCGGCGCAGCGCTCGCCGATCCGCTCGCGCAGCTTCTGCGGCAGGTCCGGCGCCGGCGCCTCCTCCAGCACCTTCTGGTGGCGGCGCTGCATGGAGCAGTCGCGCTCGCCCAAGTACACCGCGTTCTTGTACTCGTCGGCCAGTACCTGGATCTCGATGTGGCGCGGGTTCTCGAGGTACTTCTCCAGGTACACCGTGGGGTTGGAGAACGCCGCCTGCGCCTCGCGCCGGGTGAGATTGACCGCGTTCAGGAGCGCCGCCTCGGTGTGCACCACGCGCATGCCGCGGCCGCCACCGCCGCCGGCGGCCTTGATGATCACCGGGTAGCCGACGCGGCGCGCGATCTTGACGATCTCGGCGCCCGCCTCCGGCAGCTGGCCCTCGGAGCCCGGCACCACCGGCACGCCGGCCTTGATCATGGCCTGCTTGGCGCTCACCTTGTCGCCCATCAGGCGGATGTTCTCCGGACGCGGGCCGATGAAGACGAAGCCGCTGCCCTGCACTTTCTCGGCGAAATCGGCGTTCTCCGAGAGAAAGCCGTAGCCGGGATGGATCGCCTCGGCGTCGGTGACCTCCGCCGCGCTGATGATGGCCGGGATGTTGAGGTAGCTTGCCGCCGCCGGCGCCGGCCCGATGCATACCGATTCGTCGGCGAGCTTCACGTACTTCGCCTCGGTGTCGGCCTCGGAGTGCACGACCACCGTGCGGATGCCCAGCTCGCGGCAGGCGCGCTGGATGCGCAGCGCGATTTCGCCGCGGTTCGCGATCAGGATTTTCTCAAACACCTTCGGTCACCGCCTAGCCAATGATGAACAGCGCTTGACCGTACTCCACCGGCTGGCCGTTCTCGACCAGGACGGCCTTCACCGTGCCGGAGGCGTCGGCCTCGATCTCGTTCATGAGCTTCATGGCCTCGATGACGCACATCGTCTGGCCCTCCTTCACCACCTGGCCGACTTCCACGAAGGGCTTGGCGTCGGGCGAAGGCGCGCGGTAGAACGTGCCCACCATGGGCGATTTCATGGCGTGGCCGTCGCTGGCGGCGGCTGGTTCCGGCGCGGCCGGCGCCGGTGCGGCCGCAGAAGCCGGTGCGGGCGCGGAGGCCGGCGCAGCCGCCGGCGCGGAAACGGGAGCGGCCTGGCCCTGGGCGACCGTAACCGCGCCGCCTCGGGCGATGCGGACTTTCTCCTCGCCTTCGGTGATTTCCAGCTCGGCGATGCCGGACTCCTGCACCAGGTCGATGAGCTTCTTGAGTTTTCGCAGGTCCATGGATCCCCCTTGCCGGCCTCAGGCCGCCCGAAGCCGGGAAAGCGCGAACTCGAGCGCCGCGCGGTATCCCGCGCTGCCCAGGCCGCAGATCACGCCCACGGCGATGCCCGAGAAATAGGAGTGGTGCCGGAACGGCTCCCGGGCGTGGACGTTGGACAGGTGCACCTCGAGGAACGGGATGGCCACCCCGGCCAGGGCGTCGCGGAGGGCGACGCTGGTGTGGGTGTACGCCGCCGGATTGATGATGATGAATTCGACCTTGTCTCGGCCCGCGAGGTGGACCCTGTCCACCAGCGCGCCTTCGGCATTGCTCTGGAAGCTTTGCAAGGCAACGCCAGCCCTGCGGGCAATGGCCACCAACTCCCGGTCGATGTCGGCCAGGGTCTCGCGGCCGTAGACCTTCGGCTCGCGCGTCCCCAGCAGGTTGAGGTTCGGACCATGCAGGACGAGAATCCCCACTCTACCTTTTGCTGGTTTTTTCGCCATTTTCCCTGCACGTTCACAGAAGAAGGGCGAATTTTAACCCAGGTCAGGGAAGCAGCTCCGAGAGCAGGGCGTCGAGGTCGGGCCGCTTGAGGGCGCCCAGTTTTGAGCGAACCGGCCGACCCTCCCGGTCGAGGAAGGCAGTATAGGGTAATCCGCCGCTGGCATTGCCGAGCTTTCGGATCAGGTCCAGCCCCGAGCCATCGGCAATCAGGATTGGATAGGAGATAGCGACATTTCGTACGTATTCGGCGACTTTGTCATGGTTATCGATGGCGATACCGACTACTTCGAAGCCTTGGCTGGCCCGTTCCCGGCGCACTTCCATGAACAATGGGATCTCTTCGCGGCATGGCGCGCACCACGTTGCCCAGAAATTCACTGCGACCACCTTCCCCCGCCATTCGGCCATGCGGCGGGGCTTTCCCGCGAGATCCGGAAAGGTCGTGGCATCCAAGGGACTCGCGATCGAGGGGTCGGGCGCTGCGCTGCCCGACAGCAGCCGGACGCCGCTCCAGATACCCGCCCCTGCGGCCGCGACAGCTGCCGCGCCGTAGGCGAGCGCCCTACGGCGCTCCGGCGACATTTCCGGCGATCAGGCTGCCCACTTCGGCGATCCCGGCGCGTTCCGTGGCCTTGCCCGTCTGGGTGGTCTTGAGCGCGACGCGTTCGTCGCGTGGGTCGAACACCGACAGGCGCAGCGGCACCTCGCGCCATTCCAGGGTGAGCACCGCGACGGCGTGCACCCGGTCTCCCGAGAAGCGCCGGCCCTCCTCGGTCTCGTAGGGAAGGTGGCGGTCGAGCAGGAACATCTCCACTTCCTTGGGATCGTCCGGAAACAGCTGCAGCTCGATCTCGGCGTAGGGACCGGCGGTACCGGCCAGCACCGGGCCGGTCAGGTAGGGGCGGAAGCGCTTCAACTCCTGCATCGCGGCAAGCGCCAGTTCCCGCAGTTCGTCGATGCGCTCCGGGTGTTCGTCGGCCTGATACAGGGCGCGGTACTCGTGCAGCGCGCGCTCGATCTCGGCGTTCGCCGGCAGCGCCTCGGTATCCGGCGCGCCGAGCGCGCGCGCCGCCTTGCGCTTGGCGAGGGAAAAGTCGTCGATGCCGTCCTCGGCCATGATGCGGGCGGCGGCGGCGGCGATGGAGGCGCGCATGCCGTTGGCGCGGGAGTGCTTGCGGCGCATCGGGGGATCTCGGTGGACCTGGCGCGGCGATCATAGCGCAGTGCCCGCGCGCAGGGCGCGTGCGCATTGGTCACGTACAATCGCGGGCCTCTTCACTTGGAGCACCCTGCTCTCCGGCGCCGTGCACCTTCATATCCTCGGCATTTGCGGCACGTTCATGGGCGGCATCGCGGCGATCGCGCGCCAGGCCGGCCATCGCGTCACCGGTTGCGACGCCGCGGTCTATCCCCCGATGAGCGACCAGCTGGCGGCGTTGGGCATCGAGCTCATCGAAGGCTATGGGGCCGACCAGATGGCGCTGGCCCCCGACTTGTGGGTCATCGGCAATGTCGTGACGCGCGGCAATCCCCTGATGGAGGCGATCCTCGACGGTGGCGGCCGGTACGTGTCCGGCCCGCAGTGGCTGGCTGACAATTACTTGTATGGTAAGTGGGTACTAGCTGTTTCTGGAACCCATGGAAAGACGACTACATCTTCGATGCTGGCCTGGATTCTGGAGCGGGCCGGGCGCCAGCCGGGCTTCCTGATCGGCGGCCTGCCGGGGAACTTCGGCGTTTCGGCCAAGGCCACGGAATCCGAGCTGTTCGTGATCGAGGCCGACGAGTACGACACGGCCTTCTTCGACAAACGGTCCAAGTTCGTCCACTACCGCCCCAAGACCGCCATCCTGAACAATCTTGAGTTCGATCATGCCGACATCTTCGACGATCTTGCGGCGATCGAGCGCCAATTCCATCATCTGGTTCGGACTGTACCGAAGTCTGGGAAGCTGGTCGTGAATGGCCAGGACGCCGCCCTGAAGCGAGTGCTCACCTTGGGCTGCTGGACGCCCACAGAGGCCTTTGGAAGTCCAGAGGGCTGGGAAGCCGGAGAACCGGGCGCGGACGGCGAATTCGAGATCGTCTGGCAGGGCAGGGCGATCGGCCGGCTGCGGCTGGAGCTCTCCGGCGCGCACAGCCGGCACAACGCGCTCGCCGCTATCGCGGCGGCGAGGCACGTCGGCGTGGAGCCGGCCGCGTCGCTGGCCGCGCTCGCCGCCTTCGGGGGCGTGAAGCGGCGCATGGAACTGAAAGGCACCGCCGACGGAGTCGCCGTCTACGACGACTTCGCCCATCACCCGACGGCCATCCGGACCACGCTGGAGGGATTCCGGCAGCGTGGGAAGGGCGGGCGCGTCCTCGCGGTATTCGATCCGCGCTCGAACACCATGAAGAAGGGCGTCATGAAGGAAGCGCTGCCGGCGAGCTTCGGCGCGGCCGACCGCGTCTACATCCACTCGGCCGGCCTGGAGTGGGACGCCGGGGCGGTGTTCGCGTCACTGGGCGACCGGGCGCGCTGCGAAGCGAGCGTGGAGGCGCTGGTGGCCGCGATCGCCGCCGAGGCAAAGCCGGGCGACAGGGTCCTCGTGATGTCCAACGGCGGCTTTGGCGGCATCCACGCCAAGCTGCTCGCGGCGCTGGCGAAGGGGTAGGCGATGCTGATCTACCTGCACGGATTCAACAGCTCGCCCCAGTCGCACAAGTCGCGGTTGATGAAGACCTACATGGACCGGCGCGGCCTGGGCCATCGCTACGCCTGCCCGGCGCTGCCGAACCTGCCAGGCGAGGCGATGCGCCTCATCGAGGCGGAGCTGGCGCGGCATGACCCCCGCAAGATCACGCTGCTGGGCAGTTCCCTGGGCGGGTTCTACGCCACGTGGCTCGCGGAGAAGCGCGGCTGCCGCGCCGTCCTGATCCAGCCCGCGGTGTTTCCGCACATCGGCCTGGAGGCCTACCTCGGGCCGCAGAAGAACCTGCACACCGGCGAGCCTTATGAACTCACGCGCGCCCACCTCGAGGGCTGGCGCGAGTTCTACCTCGACACGGTCGACCCGGAGCGCTACCTGCTGCTGCTGGAAACCGGCGACGAAGTGCTCGACTGGCGCCAGGCCGCGCGCAAGTACGAGGGCGCGCGCATGGTGGTGCGCGACGGCGGCGACCACAGCCTGCAAAGCTTTCCGGAGCATTTGCCGCGCATCCTTTCTTTCGCGGGCATGGAATAGATGAACGTGTTTTACGAAGAGGAGGGCGACTTCAAGGTCGGCGCGGTGCTCGCCCACGCCCCGGCCTCGTTCCAGGTCGAAAGTCCCCGCGGCAAGCGCTCCAAGGTGAAGGCGGCGCAGGTGTTGCTCAACTTCGAGCGCCCGACGGGCGCCGAACTGCTCGCCGGCGCCGGCGCCTTCGCCGGGGAACTGGACACGGACTTCCTCTGGCAATGCGGACCGGAAGGGGAGTTCGGTTTCCAGGACCTGGCGCGGGAGTACGTCGGCCGCGAGCCGACGGCGACGGAATCCGCGGGCGTGCTGATGAAGCTGCATGCGGCGCCGATGTACTTCTACCGCCGCGGCCGCGGCCGCTACCAGAAGGCGCCGGAAGCGACGCTGAAGCTGGCGCTGGCCGGCGCGGAGAAGAAGAAGCGCCAGCTGGAAACCATCGCGCAGTGGGCGGCGCAGTTGCAGCGCTTCGAGTGCCCGCCGGAGATCGCGCGCCTGCGGGACGAACTGCTGTATGCGCCCGACCGCAACAAGCCCGAGACCAAGGCCCTCGAGCAGGCCTGCGCCGCGAGCGGCCTCGCCGCGCCGCAGCTGTTCGAGCGCTGCGGCCTGCTGTCCTCGGCGCACGACTACCATCTGAACCGTTTCCTGCACGAGATCTTCCCGGCCGGCGCCGGCTACCCGCCGCACGAGTTGCCGGCGATGCCGTCGGACCTGCCGCTGGCGGAGGTGCGGGCCTTCAGCCTGGACGACAGCGGCACCACCGAGATCGACGACGCCTTTTCGGTGACGCGCGTGTCGGACGACGAACTGCGCACCGGCATCCACATCGCAGCCCCGGCACTTTACTTCGCGCCGGGCTCGGCGCTGGACGCGATCGCTCGCGACCGCCTGTCGACGGCCTACCTGCCGGACCGCAAGTTCACCATGCTGCCGGAGGACGCCATCGCCGCCTGCTCGCTGGACGCGGGCGCGGAGCGCGCGGCGGTGTCCCTGTACCTGAACGTGTCGGTGGCGGACGGCGCGGTGCGCGGCCACCACACCCGGTTCGAGCGCCTGCGCGTCGCCGCCAACCTGCGCCACCAGGACTGCGGCGCGCTGAACGAGGGTTTCGAGACGGGCACCGTCTCCGGGCTGCCGTACGAGGACGAACTGCGCCAGCTCTGGCGCATCGCCCTTGCGCTGGAGGCGCGCCGCGGCCGGCCGAGCATTCCGGCTCACGCCGTCGACTACACGTTCCGCGTCGAGGAGGGCCGGGTCGCGATCGAGACGCGGCGCCGCGGGGCGCCGCTCGACAAGCTGGTGGCCGAGCTCATGATCCTCGCCAACAGCACCTGGGGCGAACTGCTCGCCGAGCGCGACGTGGCGGCGATCTACCGCGCGCAGGCGGTCGGCAAGGTGCGCCTGTCGGTGCATCCGGAGGCGCACGAGGGCCTGGGCGTCAGCTGCTATGCGTGGCTGACCTCTCCGCTGCGTCGCTACGTGGACCTGCTCAACCAGTGGCAGCTGGCAGCGGCGGTGCAGGGCCGCCGCGCCCCCTTGTCGCGCAGCTCCGAGGCCCTGCTCACTGCGATGCGCGCCTTCGAGCTCACCGCCGCGCGCCTGGACGAGCACCAGCGCGCGCTGGAGCAGTTCTGGTGCCTGCGCTGGCTGCAGCAGGAGTCGGTCGCCGAGGCCGAAGCCGTCGTGCTGCGCGACAACCTGGTGCGCTTCGAGCGCCTGCCGCTGGTGACGCGCGTGCCGTCGCTGCCGGGGCTGGAAGCGGGTACGCGCGTGCGCCTGGCGATCGACGCGGTGGACCTGCTGGAGCGCACCGTCTCCTGCACCTGGCGCGAAACACTGCCGGCCGCCGCGGCGCCGGCCGCGCTCGACGATGCGCCCGGGCCCGGGGCCTAAGTCGCGCTTTGTGCCTACAATGGCGCCGGCACGGGACAAAACGAGGTGAATTTGGCGGGATCTGGTGCAACGGGCGCAGCCGCGATGCTGGTCGATCCGCGCGAATACTGGTCCGCGCTGGATCGCGGGGCTCGCGTGCTCTACGCCTCCGTCGCCGTCTCGGTCCTGCTGCACGCCATCCTGATCTCGGTGCATTTCCGTTTTCCGGATGCGCTGCGCCTGAAGTCCGCGCAGTCGCCGCTGGAAGTGGTTCTGGTGAACACCAAGACGCGCGACAAGCCGACCAAGGCCGACGCGCGCGCGCAGGCGAACCTGGATGGCGGCGGCAACACCGATGAGAACCGCCGCGCCCGGACGCCGCTGCCGGTAACCAACCCGCGCGATCCCGGGCGCGACCTCGCCCAGGCGCAGCGCCGGGTGAAGGAGCTCGAGGAGCAGCAGCAGCGCCTGCTCGCCCAGGCGGCGAAATCCCCTTCGAGCGTGGCGCCCGAGGCGCCGAAGCAGACCCCGGCGCAGGAAACCTCGCCGCAGCCGAGCGGGCGCGACCTGGCCGACCTGTCGCTCGCCGCGATGCGGCTGCAGGCGCAGATCGACAAGCGCGTCTCCGAGTACCAGAAGCGCCCGCGCAAGAACTTCATCGGCGCGCGCACCAGGGAGTACCGTTTTGCGCAATACGAGGAAGACTGGCGGGCCAAGATCGAGCGGGTCGGCACGCTGCACTACCCGGTGGAGGCGCGTGGAAAGCTCTACGGCAAGCTGCAAATGACGGTCACCATTCGCCCGGACGGGTCGGTGGAGTCCGTGGAGTTGAATCAATCCTCCGGCCTCAAGGTGCTCGACCAGGCGGCGTTCCTGATCGTCAAGCTGTCGGCGCCGTTCGCCGCGTTCCCGCCCGACATCCGCAAGGACACCGACCTGCTGGTGATCACCCGCACCTGGTTCTTCGGCCAGGGCGACCGCATCTGGACGGAATAGGCGGGCGATGAACGACCGCTACGCCGTGATCGGCAATCCGGTCGCGCACTCGAAGTCGCCCTGGATCCACGCCGAGTTCGCCCGCGCCACCGGCCAGTACATCGAGTACGGCCGCATCGAGGCACCGCTGGACGCCTTCGCGCGCACGGTGGCGGCATTCCGCGCCGCCGGCGGCCGCGGCTGTAACGTCACGCTGCCGTTCAAGGCCGAGGCCTTCGCGCTGGCGACCGATCCGACGCCCCGGGCGCGCGCCGCGCGCGCGGCCAACACGCTGCGTTTCGAGGGGGAAAAGCTTCTCGCCGACAACACCGACGGCGCCGGGCTGGTGAACGACCTCGAACGCAACCAGCGCCGCCCGGTGGCTGGCCAGCGTGTGCTGCTGATGGGCGCCGGCGGTGCCGCGCAGGGCGTGATCGGACCGCTCCTGGAGGCTCGCCCGGCTGCGCTGGTGGTCGCCAACCGGACGGCGGAAAAGGCGCAGGCCCTCGCGGCGCGCTTCGAAGGGGTGAACTGCGGTGCGCAGGGCGGCGGCTACGCCGAACTGGCTGGGACATCCTTCGACCTGCTGGTCAACGCCACCTCGGCGGGCCTGTCGGACCAGATGCCGGCGCTGCCCGGAGGGGTGTTCGCCCGGGGCGCGCTCGCCTACGACATGGTCTATGGCCGCGACACGCCGTTCCTGCGTGCGGCGCGCGCCGCCGGCGCCGCGGCCAGCGACGGACTGGGCATGCTGGTGGAGCAGGCGGCGGAAGCGTTCTTCTTCTGGCGAAGCGTGCGCCCGGAAACCGGGGCGGTGCTCGCCGCATTGCGTGCCGACAGCTAGGCCAACCAGACGCAGGGGCGCGCTGGGCTGGGTGGCGCTGGCCTGGAAGGCCTTCTGCTACGGCCTGGGCACGCTGGCCGCCGTCGCCTTCGTGGTGCAGTGCGGGTTCTTCGCGCAGGTGCTGTGGTGGCGGGCGTACGCGCCGGCCAGCACCGCGTTCATGGA
>CXWL01038097.1_pt1 | contig 12826 bp, 16 predicted proteins | sample 590931 | NCBI WGS metagenome assembly CXWL01 (sample SAMEA3498368, study PRJEB10139) | groundwater metagenome | biome: water well; material: biofilm material | place: Germany | collected 2015-04-27
CACACACGCTTCGGCCAAGCGCGACTCCTATTCCCTGCGGGCTCACGCGTATCTATACTGGGGGAGATCAGCAGACGCAGTCCTAAACGATGATTCGGCCCATTCGGGCGTTCGTTATGTCTCTTATCCAGCCAGCAGCACGGAGGAATGTCCATGCCACGCAAGAAAGTCACCGTCGTAGGCGGTGGGATGACCGGCGGCGCCATCGCCCAGCGGCTCGTCGAGCTCAACATCGCCGACATCATCATTCAGGACGACCCGCAGTTCGCCGGCACCCTGCACCGAGGCAAGGCGCTGGACATGACGCAGTCCGCCTCATGGCTCGGTTTTGAGGCGAAAATCACCGGCAGTGACGGCTGGGACGACACCGCGGCCTCCGACGTCATCGTCGTCACCGCCGGGGCGCCTCGCAAGCCGGGTATGACTCGCGAAGACCTGTTGAAGGGCAATGCCGACATCGTCCGCGCCAAGGTCTCGGCCGCCGCCAAGGCCTCACCGAACGCTGTCATCATCATCTTCAGCAACCCCATGGACGCCATGTGCCACGTCGCCCTTGAGGCCTCCGGGTTCCCGCGCGAGCGCGTCATCGGCCAGGGCGGCGCCCTCGATACTGCCCGCTACCGTGCCTTCCTTTCGATGGAGACCGGCGTCTCGGTCCGCGACGTGCACGCCTACGTCCTCGGCGGCCACACCGACACCACCATGGTGCCCGTGACCTCGCAGGCCCGGATTGGCGGACTGCCGCTCACCACCCTCCTCTCGCAGGAGAAAATCGACGCGATCGTCGCCCGCACGATGCGCGGCGGTGCCGAAATCGGTGAGCTGATGAAGGTCAGCAGCGCCTACTACGCCCCATCTGCCGCCACCGTCGCGATGGTCGAAGCGATTCTCCTCGACCAGGACCGCCTCATCCCCTGCGCGGTACTATGCAAGGGCGAGTACGGCATCCAGGACATCGTCTGCGGCGTCATGTGCCAGCTTGGCGAAGGCGGCATCAAGAAGACCTTCGAGATGCCCGTCAGCGACGAGGAAAAGAGCAACATCGCCAAGGCAGCCGCCGCTACGAAGGAGCTCATCGCCCTCATGTAGTGCAGGTTTGCACCGCAGAGCCTCAGAGGACGCAGCGGACGCAGAAATTCACGGGGTTTGAACACTCATGACGACCGATACGACGACCCGATTACGCGAAGTTCACGTCGATGCGATCACGGCGGCGGTGTCAGAGTTGTGCCAGACGGCGACGCACGTGCTCCCGGACGACGTCATCGCCGGCTTGAAGAAGGCGCAGGCGACGGAAACATCGCCACTCGCCCAGCAGGTGCTGATCGAGATCGTCGAGAACGTCGAGGTGGCGAAACGGGATATGATCCCGCTCTGCCAGGACACTGGCACCACGGTCGTCATGGTCGATATTGGCCAGGATGTGCACATCGTCGGCGGCAGCCTGCGTGACGCCATCAACAAGGGCGTCTCCAAGGGCTACACCGAGGGCTACCTTCGGGCCTCGATGGTCGATCACCCGTTCTCCTCGCGCATCAACACGAAGGACAACACACCCGCGGTCATCCATAGCGAGATCGTCCTCGGCGACAAGCTCGGCATCACCGTGGTGCCCAAGGGCGGCGGCTGCGAGAACATGTCGAAGTTCCAGATCATGCTCCCCTCGCGCGGTAAGGAAGGCATCACCGAGTTCGTCCTGCAGACCATCGAGGAGTCCGGCGGCAACCCCTGCCCGCCCCTCGTCGTCGGCGTCGGCGTCGGCGGATCCTCCGAGTACGCGATGTACCTGGCGAAGAAGGGCATCGTTCGGCCCGTCGGCCAGTTCAGCGACGACTCGGAGACGGCGGAGTTCGAGCGCGAACTGCTGGCGAAGGTGAACGCCCTCGGCGTCGGCCCGCAGGCGGTCGGCGGGGTGAACACGGCGATGGCCGTGAATATCGAGACCTACCCCACCCACATCACCTCGCTGCCGGTGGCGGTCAACCTCCAATGTCACAGCGCCCGCAGCAAACACATCGATCTGTAAGCCGCTTCGGGGGTGAGGTGCAGTGACGGCGCCGTTGCAACATTCCACCACGGAAGCCGCTGCGAACGTCTCCCTCCGTCGGGCCGCGGAAACCGACGTGACCGCGCTCGTCGAGATGGTGAACGCCGCCTACCGCAAGACTGAGGGCCATGTCTTTCCCGGTACCACGCGCACCGAACGCGTCGGCCTCTCGAAGATCCTGCCTGAGATCACCGTCAGTGAGAGTGCTGGCCGCCTCGTCGCCTGCGTGCACATCACGACCACGCCGCCCGACGGTCACTTTGGACTACTCGCCGTCGATGTCGCCTTGCATGGCAGCGGCCTCGGCTCCCTGCTCATCTCCCATGCCGAAACGCTCGCGCGCGCCGCTGGCTGCACGACGATGCGCATCGAGGCGGTGAAAGAGGGCGGGCGAGTGCCGTACTACGAGCGGCGCGGCTATCGAGTAACGGCCGAACACATCGGGCAGGAGTGGAACCGCGGTGAGGATTGGGGCGCCGCGATCGAGTGGCACATGGTCGAGATGGTGAAGGCGCTGTCATGACCAAACCGCATGTGCGCATCGTCCGCCCGCACGAACGCGACGCCAACACCGCCCAGACCCCCGGTATGCAGCGCATCGCCGGCATCGCCCACACGACCGTCGGCTCACAGACCATCTGGATGGGTGAGGTGACGACGGGGCCGGGCTTTCGCTCCGGCGCCCATCACCACGGCGATGTCGAGAGCGCGCTTTATTGCCTGAGCGGCGCCTACCGCTTCCGCTGGGGCGACAAGCTGGAACACAGCGCGGAGGGCTCGGCGGGCGATTTCATCTTCGTGCCGCCAAACGTCGTGCACCAGGAGATCAATACGTCCCAGACAGAACCGCTGATCTTCATTCTCGCCCGCGGCTCCCAGGAAAACCTCGTGGTGAATGTTGAAGGCTTGGCTGAGGCAGAGAAGTAGAGAGCCCCTAGAATCAGCCGGACGTACACACCATGACCACAGAAACGACCCCCGGATACCTCATCCGCCGCCTGTCCGAGACGCCGACGGAGCGTGGCGTCTGCGGCTGGCGCAAGACGCTGGTGACGCAGCAGGACACGCCGGTCGCCAACGTCTCGCACCTGACGATCAACGACAGCCGCTATCACTACCACAAGATCATGACGGAGTATTACTACGTGCTCACCGGCAGCGGCACGATCACCCTCGACGGGGAGAAGCTGCCGATCGCGGCGGGCGACCTGATCGTCATCAAGCCGCTGACCTGGCACACGTCGGAGGGCGAGATGGAGGTGCTGATCATCGGCGTGCCGGCGGGCGAGCAGACGGACATCTGGTTCGAGTAGGAGGTCCGCACATGTCCCAATTCCCCGACTCCGGCATCGTTCGTTACGCAGAGGAGCTCGTACGTGACTGCTCCCCCGCGTCCTTGTACAACCACTGCATCCGCACGTACCTGCTGGGCTCTTTGCTATGCGAGCAGGCTGGAACGAAGCCCGACACCGAGCTTGCGTATCTCGGCTCGATACTGCACGATCTCGCCCTCGTGGTGCCTTATGACCGGCCCGGATCATTCGAGCAGGAAGGCGCCACACAGGCGCGAGAGCTCCTGACAAGCCAGGGCTATCCTGATGACCGATCCGCCCTCGTCCATGATGGGGTCGCGAATCACCTCGACGTCGGCGCGGAAAAGATGGCTCCAGAGGTCGCTCTCGTCCACCTGGGCGCCGGCGCCGACGTCATTGGGCTGCGGTTGGAGCGCCTGGAACGCCCCGCCGTCGATGCCATCATCGCCGAGTACCCGCGCCTGGACTTCAAGCGCGAGGTCTCGGCTCTCCTCGAGTCGCAAGTCGAGAGAAAGCCCGATTCGAAGATTGCCTCCCTATACAAGCACTTCAAGTTCGGCGAGCTGATTCAAAACGCCCCCTTTGATGAGTAGCACTCGCTCTTATCTGCGGACTGAAGGGTGACTCTTGCCTCAGATCGATGGGACGGCCGACCCGTCGCCTAGAGTTCCCGTGCTGTCAAGGCGGTCTTGACACGAGCGTGCCCGCAGCGCAGAATCGACTGACGAGCCTGCATCCGGGGGGAGCAGGAGCGACATCATGCCACGCCTACTTCGACCACTCTCCTTACTGCTCATTGCTCTAGTTGCGGCGCTTTCGCTAGGCGGGGCGCATTTTAGACGCGCGGAAGCGGATCCCGCATACGGCCAGGTGAAGGTCGATCTGGCCAACTCGCTCTTTTGGTCGGCCTCCTACATTGACGGGTATCACTTCACCAAGTCCATTGTCTACACGCCGTGCGCTGGCAGTGCCTGCCAGTTGGGTTCGTACACGGTTGCTTTGACCTTCGACCCGGCCCGCCTCACGGTGAACGCCGATACTGGGACGAGCAGCGGCAGCAACAGCTCCACCACGCTCAACGATGCGACCAAGGCATGGAAGGTCAGCGAGTGGTCCTCCTCCCAGGTGCGCATCACGGGCGGAAAGGGTGCCGGACAATCGCGCGGCATCTACAGCAACACGAAGACTCAAATCATCGTCAGCGTGCCGTGGGATGTTGGGAGCGAGCCCGATGTAACGTCGGTGTACGAAATAGGCGGGCTGGCCAACGGGGGTTATTTCTCGGATGCTGCTTGTGGCCCTGCCGTCTACGGCACGGGCACGGCCAGCCTAACCTGTACCGGGACACCGTCCGGATCCAACCGGCTCGCCGTCTTCGCATTCCGGGCAGTGGGCACCGGCCTCACCACGATTTCTCTTGCCGGCACACAGTTGTTCGACGCATCGAGCGATCCAGTGCCGGCGGATATCCAGAACCGCATCCTGCGCGGCACCATCTGCCCCGACAGCGCGCCATCTCCGATCCCGGATGGCGGTGTCAACGTAGGCGACCTCCTGAAAATCGTGCAAGCATTCGGCCAGAGGGTCGGAGATCCGCTTTACACGCCTCAAAAGGATCCAGACATGAACGGCGTCATCGGATCGGGTGATCAATTGCTCTCAGTCAGCGTGTATGGCAGAACGTGCATCCAGCGGATCCAGAGCCCCTAGATCGACGGCACGCCGGAGCCATCGCCGTGGATCGTCACGCGGGTGCGCGATCCGGCAAAGCGCCAAAAGAAGTCCGCATCGGCCAGCCGCATCCCGACGCAGCCGTGGCTGGTGCGGGTGGTGCCGAACACGTAGGCGTCGCGCCAGTAGTTGAGGTGGAGGGCGTGGCCGCTGTTCGTGAAGTACTGCGTGTACAGCACGTCCTCCAGCACGTAGTATTCCTCCGCCCCGATGGCCGCCGACGTCATCGTCTCGTTCTCCACCCGGTACTCGATGTAGAACGTGCCCTGCGGCGTGTCCCAGCCTTCCTTGCCCGTGGTCACGAGCGCCCTGTAGATGGCCTTGTCGCCGATCATCGCCGTCGCGGTCTGCTGGGACAGGTCGACGTCGATCCAACGCTCCCCCACAACCTCGGGGCCGGGAACAGGCGGCGCCACGGGCTCTGGGATGGGGGTAGCGGTGGGTTCGAGCGTCGGAGTGGCCGTGGGCGTCACGGTCGGTGTCGCGGTAGCAGTGGCGCTCGCCGTAGCGGTGGGCGTTGGCGTGGAAGTCGGCTCGGCTGACGCCAGCACGCTCCAGTCTGTCACCGGCCCGAAGGTACGCACAGACAGCGCCCCGGCGACCGCCGCGACGATCACCGCTAAGCCCACTGCGCCACGCAAGAGCCATGTTCGCTTCAACACTGCTGCACATGGAACGCTTCACAGCGTCCCGAAGTTAACGCGCCTGCCGGACAAGGTTCTGCGATGAAGGGGTTTTCGGCGGGCGAAGGCCGTGACCGGCCGTCAGGACTCCGGCCGCCCGCGCTCCTGTCCACAGAAAGGGGCGACCCCGTGAGGTCGCCCCTAGTCCTGCCGTACGCGGAAGAAGCCGCTTTCGCGGCCCCGCTGCTTACTTCGCCTTGCCGATCTTGTACATGCCGGTGCTGCACACCGGGCAGGTGCCCTTCGTGGCGGGCTTGCCGTTCTTCATCGTAACGGCGGTGGCGTCCTTCATCTCTCGCTGGGTGCGGCACTTCAGGCAGTAGGCTTCCATTCGTCCTCCTAGACTCCTCGCACGAGCCGACCACCGGCCCGCCTCTGTGACTCGCGGAAAACACCTACTCTGATGAGCAGTTCCGCGTATCCAGATTCAGTCAGTGCCTATGATAGCTTCCCGCCTAGACTTGTCAAGCGCATCTGAGGCCATTTCGGGCCGGATCGGGCACAAATTCCGGGAATCTGGTCAGATTCGGCCAGATTCAGGCATTTGGGACTATTTTGGCCGGGTGCCAGCGTCCGCCCTCCTGATGCTCGATCACGCCCAGGAAGCGGCCGTCAGTATCGTATGCGCGACAGATCTCAAATTGGGATGGCGGCGCGATGTCAGCGCGGATCTGGAGGTCGACATCCCGCCCCGAACGCACATCGGCAGCGTGTTCCGCCGCCACGATCGCGGCACGGCGGCGTTCCACCGCCCGATCCAAAGCAAGCAGCGCCTCCTCAAGGCGACCGTCTTCAGCGAGCGCGGAGAGCGTCTCCGGCACGACGGCATCATCGAGGCTGAACCCGCCACTGCTCGATCTCCTCAGCGCGCTCAGATGTGCTCCGCAGCCAAGTCGCTGTCCGAGATCGTGCGCGAGGGCACGGATGTACGTCCCCTTCCCGCATACCACCTCGATCTCCGCTTCTACCAGGCCTGGATCGAAGGCAAGCAGCGTGATGCTGTCGATGCGAACTCGCCGCGGCCGCACTTCCACGGGTTCACCTGCCAGCGCGTAACGGTATAGCGGCTTCCCGGCGAGTTTGATTGCGCTGTAGACCGGCGGCGCCTGCTCGATCTCGCCGGTGAAGTCCGGCAGTAGCGCCGTGATGCCGGCCGCCGTCACATGCGAAGCATCGGCGGTGGAGGTGACCGCACCTTCGGCATCGTACGTGTCCGTCGCCGCCCCGAAGCGCACGCGGGCGACATAGGTCTTCGTCTCACTGTCCATGTATTCGATGAACCGCGCCGCCTGGCCGACGGCGACCGGCAGCACGCCGGTCGCCAGAGGGTCAAGCGTGCCCGCATGGCCGACGCGACGCACGCCCGTTAGTCGGCGTACGAGCGAGACCATCGAGAAGGAGGTCACGCCCTGAGGCTTGTCGATGATGAAGAATCCGTTCGGGAAGGTCACGGCTCGTCATTCGGGTCGATCTCAAGATCCGGTATCCGAAGTATTCCGACTTCGACGAGAAAAAACATAAGCAGTGACACCCCGTACAAGAACCCAACTCCGGCAATGAGCATAAACAGAGCCTGCGTAGGCGTTTGCTCCCAAAGAAGCGGATCACCAAGAAGGCCGAATGCTAGCGCGCCCCAGACAGCCAGAACGGGTGGCATGATGACAATGAAAAACACGAACCGGACGGCGAATTTCCACTTCTTTCTCGTTCTCGTTGGCCGCGAGAGAAACATAGTGTTCGCTCCTATTCCCGCACGATAACGAAGGCGACGACCGGAAGTCCACGCAGGAGCAGCCTGCGACGCTGCTTGACGCGCAAGGTTTTCGGTAGGGCTTCGAGTAGCTCTTGCGGCTCGCCCGTCAGCAGCACGCACCGGCCGCCTGGCCGCAGCACCCGCGCCATCTCGCGCGTGGCCTGCCGGTACAGCTTGCCCAGCCCCGCGATGGCTTCGTGCTGCCGACCGTACGGTGGATTGCAGATGACCGCGTCCACGCTCGCCGACCGGAGCGGCAGCCGCGTCGCGTCCCATCGGGAGAGTCCGGCCTGCTTGCCGGCGTTCTGCCGCGCCGCATCGACCGCGGCGGCGTCGATATCGCCGCCGCATAGCCGCAGCCCCCGCACCGCCTCCGCGCACTCGCGCAGGATCGTCCCCGCCCCAAGCATCGGATCGAGCACAGCCTCCCCATGATGCAGATCCGCCATCACGACGAGCGCCCGGGCCACCGTCGGCGTCAGCGAAGCTGGTAGGTGTGCGTGCTTGTACGTGCGCTGCGCCAGCGTGTCGTCTGACAGGCGCAGCCCGGCGAGCGTGCGCTCTCCGACCACCTGCACCCACAGCTCGATCGCGGCCTTAGCCCGGGGCGCCGCCGGCACCCACTTCGCCAGCATCCCGTCGAGGATCGAGGCGAACGCCGCCTCCACCTCCTCACGCCGGAACGGATGCTTCCCCGCGACCCGCGAGATCACACGGTACGAGCGCCCGGGGTGTCGGGGCCGCAGCGCGTGATGCACCGCCATCGCCCGCTCGACCATCTCGCGGTCGAGGGCGCGCGCCAGACGACGAGCGCCGTTGCGGCCCGGGTCGGTCGGCATGTCGAGCACCGTCTGGAAGAGGTCGTCGATCACCCCACACCGAAGCACGGCCTCGATGTCTGTCGTCCGAAAGAGGATGATGCTGTCCCGCTTATCGTGCCCCGAGAGCACATCGGTAACCTGCGCCCCAACCTTCTTCAGTTCCGCCGAGGCGATCTCTTCGATCCCCGGAACAACAAGGGCGTAGTACGAAGCCACGACGACGTTCATGCGCCTGGCGCTCTTTGGTATGGAGTCCAGCGAAGCGGGTTTCTGTGCCCAGAGCGGACGCGGACGCGGCGGACGGGGACCTGCCTCCTTCCGCGATTGCGGCGGCCCCGGCGGCGCCTCGAATCGAGTCGATGGCGCCCTTTCGTTAGGTGTTCGGACCCTTGCTCCGACTTTCGCCGCCAGATCTCCTCGCCCGGCAGCCGCTGCTGGTCGCGGCCGTAGCGCGGCCGACGCATCCGCCTCGGTCCGGCGTGTTTGTGGCACGGCAGGCGCGGTGGCCTCAATGCGACGCCGCCGCGGAGGAGCCCCAGTCCCAGGCTTCTGTCCTCTGGGCGGTCGTGGACCTGACGTAGGCGCACCCGCATATCCACGCTGGTCCCGCGATCCGGGAACGACCCGCGGCGAACCGTAGCGCGGGCGTTCCACCCCGGGCGCTACCTCATGCTGCAGCGGCGCATCCCGTCGCGATCCGCGTGAGGGCGACCCAGATTGTCCTGAAGACACACTGCCGCGCGCGCGCGGAGCGGCCCCAGCGCCGCTTCCGGCAACGACTGCCCGACGCGGCCGTCCTGGCGCGTTCGACGCACTTCGGCGCGGTGGCGGCGGACCAGACGCAGGCGTCCAGCCACGCCCTGGCAGCGACCGGGCGGATGCAGGCGTCGAACTGCCGTGCGGCCGCGGCGGAGCCGACGATGTAGCCGCCGTGGTACGGCGCGCCGGCGAAGCAGACCCAGCCATCGTGTCCGGGCGTTGCCGCGGCGACCTAGTCCCCGATCTCGCGCGCTTACCTTTGTTGAACGGTGGCGGCGGCATCTCAGCCTCCCGCGCGGTCGAAGTCGGCTCGGAGGAGGCCCATCGTCACCTCGTCATGCCACGAACCGTGCTCGAAGTGCCGCTGGCGCTGCCGCCCTTCGAGCACGAACCCGCATTTTTCGTAGATGTGGATCGCGGGCGCGTTGTCCGGATCGGCGTTCAGTTCTACCCGGTGGAGGTTTCTGTGCATGAACGCCCAGCGCACGAGCGTCCGCAGAGCGTCATAGCCGTAGCCTTTGTTTCGATCCTCGGATCGCCAGATGCCGAGGCCGACCATCGCTGTCTGGTTCCGCGCCTCAATGCGGAAGAGGTCGATATCACCGACCACGCGGTCATCAGCCTGGATGATGAATTCGAGCACGTCGAGTGAAGGTTCCGCCACGTTGGTTTCGAACTCGCGCTCCATCGTCTCCAGCGATCGCGGGGGCTTGAGCCAATCGCGGAGGAGCTCGCCTTTGCCCTCCACGGACTGGGCAGCTTCCCAGGCGGCGCGCACGTCGTCGCGCTCCCAGGCTCGTAGAATCACGCGCTCACCCGCCAACCACGCCATCGCTAGATCTCCTTCTTCGGACTGGGCAGGGTCTCGCCGCGCTCGGCGGCGGTCTGGCGCATCAGATCCGTCATCACCTGCGCCTCTTCCATTGAGGTGTCGCTCACGAAGCGGATGTTCGGGATGTACCGCAGTTTGACGCGCTTCCCGATCTCCCGCCGCAGAAACGGACGCGCGGATGACAGCGCCTCCATCGTCGATCGCCGGTCGTCGTCGGTTCCGAGCACGCTGATGTACGCCCGAGCGTTCCGCAGGTCGGGTGAGACATCGACGCGCGTCACCGTGACAAGGCCGTGCATGCGGGGATCGTTGATCTCTTCCAGCAGGAGTTCTGCCAGTTCGGAGCGGAGCAGGTCGTTGATCTGATCGACTCGGCGACTCATGGTGTGTTCTCTCTATGAGAAAGGCGGGCTCGCGGCCCGCCTCGACTGTTTCTCTCAGGTAGCGCCGCGCGGCGACTGCTTCATGACGCGCTAGGTGTCGCGCTCGATCTTGTAGAACTCGATCACATCGTTTTCCTCGAACGAGTCGAACCCATCGATCTGAATCCCACACTCGAAGTTCGTCGCCACGTCTCGAACATCTTCCTGGAATCGCTTGAGAGCGCCGATGTTGCCCTCGCCAATGACGGCGCCGTTCCGGAGAATGCGCGCCTTGTCCGTACGGGCGATCGTGCCATCGCGGACAAACGCCCCGGCGATCGAGTTCTTCCTGGCGACGCGAAAGACCTTACGGACCTCGGCGTGAGAAGTGACGACCTCCTTGAAGGTCGGCTCCAGCATGCCGGTCAGCGCCTTCTCTACGTCCTCGACGATGTTGTAGATGATGCTGTACCGCCGGATATCGACCTTTTCCTGCTGGCCGATCCGCTCCGCGCCGCCCTCGGTGCCGGTGTTGAAGGCGATGATCACGCCCTTCGAAGCGATCGCGAGCATGACGTCCGATTCCGTCACGGAACCGGAACCGGTGTGGATGATTTTCACCTTCACCTGCTCGTTCGTCAGCTTCTCCAGCGAGTTGCGGATGGGCTCGATTGAGCCCTGCACATCTGTCTTCAGGATGATGTTGAGTTCCTTCAGCTTGCCCGCGCTGATCTCTCCGAACAGCGTGTCCAGCGTGACGTGGGGCTGCGAGTTCAGCGCCGCCGCCTCACGCTCGCGGACGCGCTCCAGCACCGTCTGGCGAGCAGTCTTTTCGTCTGCGACCACTACCAGTGTCTCACCGGCGCGCGGCACCGACTGCAGTCCGAGGATCTCGGCCGGCTCCGAAGGACCGGCGTCCTTCAGCTTGCGGCCGGCCTCGTCGTGCATGGCCTTCACGCGGCCCATCGTCTCACCGACGACCACATAGTCGCCGGCGCGCAACGTCCCCGTTTTCACGAGCACGGTCGCCAGCGGCCCCTTCGTTTTGCTCAGTTCAGCTTCGACCACGATCGCGATCGCCGGACGGTCCGGGTTCGCCTTGAGATCCAACACCTCGGATACCACCAGGATGTTCGCCAGCAGGTCGTCGAGTCCGATCCTCGTCTTCGCCGAGACCGGTACACACGGCACCTCGCCGCCCCAGTCCTCGACGACCACACCGTTCTCCGAGAGGTCGGCTTTCACCTTCTCCTGGTTCGCGTCATCGAGATCGATCTTGTTGAGGGCGATGACGATCGGCACGCCCGCGGCCTTCGCGTGGTCAATCGCTTCTTTCGTCTGCGGCATCACGCCGTCGTTGGCCGCCACGACGATCACGGCGACGTCGGTCACTTGCGCCCCGCGCGCCCGCATCTGCGTGAACGCCTCGTGGCCCGGTGTGTCCAGGAAGGTGATCTTCTGACCGTTCACCTCGGCCTGGTAGGCGCCGATATGCTGGGTGATCCCACCGTGCTCGCCTGCCGCCACTTTTGCTTCGCGAATCGCGTCGAGCAGGCTGGTCTTGCCGTGGTCCACGTGGCCCATGATGGTGACGACCGGGGCACGCCATTGCAGCTTGGTGGGGTCTTCTTCGATCTGCGGCCGACCGGTCTCACGGTCGACGCTGACCTCAGCGACCTCGGCAGACTGCTGCTCATGCGGCTCGAAGCCCATGTCGGTCGCGACGATCGCGGCGGTGTCGAAGTCGATGACCTGGTTGATCGAGGCCATGACCCCGTTTTTCATCAACTCCTTGATCACCTCGACAGGCGAAACCGCCATGAGGTCGCCGAGCTCCTTCACGGAGAGTACGCGGGGTATCTCGATGGGCTTCGGCTCGATGCGGGGCTCGATGTCAGTGGTCATACGTTCCGATTCATGACTGGGGCGTCACGGCCAGGGAAGCCGCGTGCGCTGTTAGCTGCTCGATATCTTCCGCCGGCGGGGTAACCTTCAGGGCCCGCGCCAGTCGTTCTTTCTTCAGCGCCTCATCCCAGCAAGCGGCCGTCTCGTGGACGTAGGCGCCGCGCCCATTCTTCTTGCCCGTCGGATCCAGCTCGACCCGGCCCTCGGGCGTCCGCACGACCCGCACCAGTCCGCGTTTCGACTCCGTCGAGCGACAGGCGATGCAAGTGCGCTGGGGCACGTGCTTTGGACGTGAACCCGATTGCTGCGAGGCCTTCATCATCTTACCAGTTGATGTCTTCCATCTCGCCGATATCGACGTCCTCTTCCTCATCCTCGGGCAGGATGCGGCGGGCGCCACCCTTCTTCTTCTTGGGCACCGCGCGGCCGGCGTCGTCGTCCCGGCGTGTCGGCGGGCCGCCCCCACGGCGCTTCTCCCCGCCCGGCTTCGCGACTTCCAGCGGCGGGCGCACCAGTTCCTCGGCAAAGCGGATCGTCGGGCGCGACGGGCCTGTGGGTGCGGCCGGCGACACCGGCTCCGCGACCGTCGCTGCCGGCGCCAGCACCTCGGCCTCTCGCGC
>CXWL01014382.1_pt1 | contig 12822 bp, 12 predicted proteins | sample 590931 | NCBI WGS metagenome assembly CXWL01 (sample SAMEA3498368, study PRJEB10139) | groundwater metagenome | biome: water well; material: biofilm material | place: Germany | collected 2015-04-27
TCCTGGACGACCTCGTCGGCCGCGGCCTGTGTGCGCACCATGGTCAGCGCCACGCGCACCAGCCCCGCGTGGTGCTTCTCGACCAGCTCGACGAACGCACCTTCATCCTTGGCGAGGAGCCGATCAATCAGCGCTGCTTCATTCTCACTGGAATTGGGCGTACTGCTCACTCCACGCGCTCTAACATGAGAGAGCGGGGGTCCTCGAACTCTCCCTGCGTAGTGTTCTCATCTCGATGGTCTTATGCCGCGTACAGCTTGAGCGCCGAGATCATTCCCTCCGACACCCAGCTCCCAATGGCCTGGAAAGCAGCCTGTACCGGCTCGGCCCCCTCGGAGAAGGCCTCGCAGACCGTCGGGAGGCCCAGGCCTTCAAGCACGCTCGAGAGCGCCCTTGCTTCAGGGGCGGGTACGGGCACGTGAAAGACGGCGAAGCTCTGGCGCCACACCACGAGAGCCGACACGGCAGCCGTGACCTCCAGATTCTTCCACGAGGCCCCGCTCTCGAGGGCGCGCCACACCGGAATTACGTCCCAGCTGGGGTGCAACAGTCGCAGCGAAGGGCTCACGACCAGTCTGGAGCGCGTGAAGGTTTCGGCCTTGAGAGTCGCCAGCGACGAGCGCTCCAACACGGGCGCGTCGACCGCCACGAAGGACTCAGCCCGCGCCCACTCGAGTGCCGCGAGGTCTGCGAGCCAGGGGACCGCCTCGAGCTCGGCCTCGCGGACGGTCTCGGCGAAGTCGACGCCCAACCTGCTCAGCGAGTGGTGGGTCGACGGCCGCTGACGCACGTGCCGAGCCACCAGCACATCGAAGTCTTCGTCGCCGAGGACCTGGTGCACGTACGGGTAATCCGCGCGCAGCGAGTCCCGCATTCGCAACCAGTACATCTCGGCGTAGATGCCGACTCGGTCTGCCGGCTCGAGGGCACCGCCGGTGACGAGCGAGGTCGTCTCGACGAGCGCGCCCTCTCCCGCGACCGCTCGGAACACGGTCTGCTGCAAGGGAGCGAGCCTCACCGGGTGGCCTCCGTGGGCGCCGCGGCTGCGAGCACTCCGGCCGCGAGCTGTTGGGCCTTGCGGCTCTCTGCGAGCAAGATGTCCAACTCGGGAATGCCCTCGTCCCACTCGATGAGCGAGGGGACGTCACCAAAGCGCCGCACGGCGTGGCGGTACAGCTTCCAGACCTCATCGACCACATGGCCCTCGTGGGTGTCGATGACGATGGTTCCGCGGTCCTGGTGCCCGGCGAGGTGAAACTGCCCGACTCGCTCGACGGCAATCGAGTCGAGGTACGCGACGGGGTCGAACCCGTGGTTACGGGCGCTGACGTAGACGTTGTTGACGTCGAGCAGAATGCCGCAATCGGCGCGCTCGGCCACCTCGCCGAGGAACTCGTTCTCGGGGATCTCCGAGTGCTTGAACTCGAGGTAGGTGGACGGGTTCTCGAGGAGAATCTGCCGGCCGAGGAAGCCCTGCACCTGCTTCACGCGCTCAATGACGTGCTCCAGCGACTCGTGGGTGTAGGGCATGGGTAGCAGGTCGTGCGAGTAGCGCCCGTGCGCTCGCCCCCAGCAAAGGTGGTCGGACACTATCGCCGGCTCGATACGGTGCACCAGCGTCCTCAGGTCTTGGAGGTAGTGCTGGTCGAGCGCCTCGGCGCTGCCGACGCCGAGGGACACGCCGTGCAGCACCACGGGCCGGTCGCGGCGCGCCTTTTCCAGCACCGCCATCGGCCGGCCACCGATGCCCATGAAGTTCTCGCTGATGGCCTCGACCCACGCGATGTCCGGCGAGGTGTCGAGAAAGTGGCTGTAGTGCTTCGGCCGGAGGCCGACACCGTGACCGAACGATAGGCGCGAGAACATGGGTTCCTTTTAGCGAGGCCGCCCGTACGTGGGTACGAGCGGCCAGGCCCAGGTGGACTACTTGTTCATCGCGATGACTTTGCCGCCCTTCGCCTTGCACTCCTTCTCGGCGAGCGACACCCAGCCCTTGCCCTTGCACGCGTTCTGGCCGGCGCAGTCGTGGCCGGCGCCGCCGCACTCGCCCTTGCCCTTGCACTCGTTGACGCCGCCGCAGTTCACCTTCGCCGCGGCTTCCTTGGTTTCCTTCTTGGGCGCCTTGTCATCGGCAAACGCGCTGGTGGCGAACAGCGAGGCAACGGCCGAGGCAATCACGAACCCCTTCATCGACTTGGTCATCTTCAGCTCCTGGGAATGGGCGACGCGATGTGCGGCGCGCCTCATTTAGTTCGGGTGCCGTCGCATTCGTTACACTTCGGGCAACCGCTTGGAATCAGGGCGCGCACGGCGAGCGCCCATGTGCCGAGAATGCCCTTTCGGTCGCGCTCTATACGTCGCCTCTACAGCTTCGTGTACAGCCACGCCTTCTCGAACAGGACCTTACTGAGGTGGTGCCAGCGGCTCGGCGCTCGAACCGTCACCAGGGGTTTGGGCTCGGCATAGAAGTCACCTCCGCCCGCGCCCGCCTTGCCGCCGCCGATCTCGACGAAGCACTTTCCGTGACCCGTGAAGCGGGCAGAGGCGTTCCCGCCCTCGATGAGCGAGGCGATGTTACTGGCGACGACCTCGGCTTGGCCGTGAGCAAAGACACCTGCCTTGGGGAGCGGTTTGCCCAGAGCCAGCGGAATCGAGACGACGTCGCCAATCGCGTAGACGCCTGGGAAACGAGTTTCCAGAGTGTGTCGCTCGACGGAGACCCAGCCTGTCTCCCCGGCGAGCGCGCTTTCGCGAACCACGCGTGGCGGGCGATGGGGTGGGACATAGGCGAGGACGTCGAAGGTTACCTGGGCGCCATTGGCGAACTCGAGCCGCTTGGCTTCGGCATCGACGGCCGTCACCTGGTGCTCCGGGTGGTACGGAATGCCGCTGGCCTCGAGCAACTTCCTCACGGCCCCCGACATCTCTGGGCCAGCGACGCCCATCGGCCCCGGCTCAGCCGCGTAGACCTCGACGGCGACCGAGTCACGCAGCGCGCGTTTCTTGAAGAAGTCGCTGATGAGCAGCGCCGCCTCGTACGGCGCCGCGGGGCACTTGTAGGCCGGCGCCGCGGTGAGGACGATGACGCGGCCCTTCTGGACCGTTCCGAGCGCCGCGCGAAGGCTCTCGGCCCCAGCGAGCGTGTAGAAGTTGTGCCCCGCCGGCGCGAGCCCGGGCACGTTCTCGCAAGCGAGCTCGGCCCCGAGCGCCACCACCAGGTAGTCGGCCTCGAGCGTCTCACCCGCCACGGTGACTCGCCGCGTCGCGGGGTCGATTCGCTCGATCTCCCCGAGCCGCACCTCGATGCCGTGGCGCTCAAGACGATTGAGTGGGCGCTTGATGCTTTCCGGTTTGCGCAGGCCCACCATCAACCAGAGCAGCGATGGTGCGAACAGGTGCTCGCGCTCGCGGTCCACGACGATGATGCGATGCTTGCGCGGAAGCCCCTTGCGCAGCTCTCTGGCCGCAACGAGCCCCCCGACGCCTCCCCCGAGAATGACGACCGTCTTTGCCGCGCCCATCAAAATACCAGCGCCTTGTCGGCCCACAGCGTCCAGTCGGTGAGCTGCTCGAGGGTGCTGCGCTTCGCGCCCTCGGTCAGCTCAGTATCGGCGATGCCCCTCGCGTCCATGCAGGTGCCGCAGACGCCGATCTCGGCACCGTGCCGCGAAGGGCCCTTCAGCATTGTCTCGAGATTGTAGTAGCCCTGCGGCACCTTCTGGTTTGCCTTGGCGCAGCTGGCCGCGTCGCCGAGGAGGAAGATCTTCACTTCCTGACCTTCGCGTTTGGCGAGCGCGCCTGCGAGGCGGAGCGCGTTGTAGCTGCGCTCAGTGCCGTATGGCGGGTCGTTCAGGATAATGAGGGTCTTGGTCATGTCGTCGTTTCCCGTGCGGCTGATTGGGCTGGCCGTCGCAGCCGCAGACGACGTCCAGCGTTGACTCGGTGCACAGCGGCCTCGCCGGCGATGGCCACTCGCCAGCCTCGGGCGCGCAGCTCAGCGACTCCTTGCTCGAGGCGGTGCGCGCGGAAGCCCTGCTTGCGCAGCAATTCCACCGCCTCGACCGACATCACGCAGTACGGTCCCCGGCAGTACGCGACGATCTCCTTGCCCCTGGGCAGCTTCTTCAGACGGGCCTTGAGGGTGGAAAGGGGTACCGAGATTGCGCCGGGCAGGTGGCCAGCCCGGTACTCCTCCGCGGGGCGCACGTCGAGCACGGTGACCTCCCCGCACTTCACCCGGCGCAGCAGCTCGGTGCCTTCGACAGCCTCCAGGGCACCGCGGTCCTCGAAGAACGCCCGGGTGACCTGATGGACCTCGGCGAGTCGCGACTCGGCGAGCCCTCGCAGCGAAAGAAAGAACCGGCACACGTCATCGCCGGCCAGGCGGTACTGAACGAAGAGCCCCTGCTTCTGTGCCTCGACTATCCGCGCGGCGCGAAGGACCTGGAGGTGCTGCGAGGCATTCGCCACAGATATCGATGCCTGCTCCGCCAGCACCTCGACTGTGCGCGGCCCCTGACAGAGCAGGTCGAGAAGCTCGAGCCGCTTCGGCGCAGAGACGGCCTTCCCGAGGCGCGCGAACTGCTCGTAGATGCTGTTCTTGAACCGCCGGTTGGGCGTCACATGTCTCAACTACTCAAGCGATTACTTGAATGCAAGCCCCCTCGACTGTTGAAGCGTTCATCGTGGTCGCGTTCCCCTGACCATTGCGTCCCAGCGTGGAGTCAAAGCGTTATCGACTCAGCCGCTTGCGCGCCGGACTGTTGCGCGCCGGACTTGCGTACAAGCAAGTAAGCACTTACTCTCATGCGAATGGGAGAGCTTCGCTGCACATCCGAGATTCGACAGCTCGAGCTGACCGACGCCGCGCTGCACATCATCGCCACCAAGGGCATCACGGCCTTGAGCACCCGCAACCTCGCGGCGCAGGTCGGGCTCTCCACCGGCGCGATCTTCAGGCACTTCGCTTCGCTCGAGGCGCTGCTCGACGCCGTCGTCGCGCGTGTCGAAACCGTTCTCGAGTCCACGTACCCGCCGCCGACGCTTCCCGCCGTCGAGCGCCTCGAACGCTTCATCGAGGCCCGAAGCACGGCCGTCGGCAATCAGCTCGGTATCCTGCGGCTCGTTCTTTCCGAGCAGTTCCTTCTCGCGCTGCCCAAGGGCGGCTCGGCGCGCCTTGGGGCCTGCGTGCAGAAGACGCGCGCGTTCGTGCTCGAGTGCGTGCGCGAGGGCCAGGACGCAGAAGAGCTGCGCGCAGATCTTCCGGCTGAGACGCTCGCACCGATCATCATGGGCACGGTGCAGATGTTGGCGCTCTCTCGCTCCAAGGCTCGGCCGCGAGATACCGAAGCACGCGCAGTTCTGAGCAGTTTGCTTGCGCTGCTCCGTTCGCCCGCTGTTCCTCCCACGTCGAGAAGAAGGAGTTCCCTATGAAGCGCTTGTTTCTCACTACAACCTTGGCGGTCGCGGCGCTGTCGCTCGGTGGCTGTGCCACGCAGGTGGCCGCGCAACACCACGCGGCGACGCTCGGTGGACCAGTGAGCCGCGTCGTCGAGTTCCCCGGCACACCGAGCGCGGGCGAGCCGCGCGAAGTTCGCGTACTCGTCGACGAGCCCGCCTTGAAGCTCGCGAGCATCGTGCTTCGGGGCGGCACCGTGCTGTCGACACACCATTCCGAGGTGCCGGTGACCATCATCGCCCTTCAGGGCAGCGGCACCGTGGTGGCCGGGGCCGAGCGGCTACGCCTCGACCCCACGCACGCGGTCGTCCTCGCGCCCAAAGTCCCGCACGCCGTGGAACCGGACACCGGGACCGATCTCGTGCTGCTCGTTCATCACCTCGGACGCCGAGAGGAGCATCACCCATGAAGACCGGTCGCTACAACGTCGGAGTAGGCCTGCTCGTGATGGCGGGCTTCATGCTCTACGGGTTCCTCCTCATCTACCTGCGTGACTTCGCGCCAGACAAGGAAGCCTGGGTTGCCAGCTACTCGGTCGGCAAGCACTTCGAGGCGCGCCTCGCGCATGTACACGGGAACCTGTTCGCGCTGCTCAACCTCGCCCTGGGTTTCGTGCTCGTCCGTCTCGCGTCGGCGAGTGACAGGGCGCGCAGCGCGGCGGCGGGGCTCGGCCTCGCGGGCCTCCTCATGCCAGCCGGGATCCTCGGCGAGGTGTACCTGCGGCTTTCACCGATCTTCGTGCTGCTCGGCGCCGTGGCGATGACGGCCTCGGTGGTGCTCACGGGCGTGCTCGCGCTGAAGCACTGGGGCTTGTCCGAACAACCGAAATAGCACCGGCACAACCAGCATGTTGAGCCCGGTTGACGACAGCAGCCCGCCTAGAATGACCACGCCCATCGGCGCTTGAATTTCGTTGCCGGGCTCGTCGGCGCCGAGCGCCAGCGGAACCAAGGCAAGCCCGGCGCATAGCGCCGTCATCAAGATAGGGGCCAACCGCTCCAACGAGCCCTGGACCACCGCATCAGGCAGCGACTTGCCCTCTTCTCGCATCAGGTGCTCGAAGTGGCTCACCATCATGATGCCGTTTCGGGTGGCGATGCCGAAAAGGGTGATGAAGCCGACTAGCGAAGCCACGCTGACCACGCCCGAGGTCAAGGCCACCGCGACCACGCCTCCGACCAATGCCAGAGGCAAGTTCACCAAGGTGAGCAGCGCGTTTCGTGCCGATGCGAAGGCCACCACCAGGAGCAGAAAGATGCCGGCTACCACCATCAGCGACAGGAGCCCGATGGTGCGCGTCGCTTCTTGCGCGCTCTCAAACTGGCCTCCGTAGACGATGTAATAGCCTTCGGGAAACTGCACCTGGGTGGTGATGGCCTTCTTCAGGTCAGCCACGACGGCAGCGAGGTCTCGGCCCGCGACATTGGCTTGCACCACCATTTTGCGCTGCACGTTCTCGCGGCTGATCGTGTTGGGCCCGCGCTCACGAACCAGCGTGGCCAGCATCTTGAGCGGTACGCGCCCCCCGGTGGGAGTATCGATGAGCGTCGACGAGAGCGTGTCGAGGTCGGCTCGCGAGGCATCGTCCAACCGGAGCACGATGTCCACCGTGCGCTGCCCTTCGAGCATGTGCCCCACGGTTTCTCCTGCGAAGGCGTGCTCCACCGCCTCGGCGACTTGTCCGGTGGTGAGGCCGTATCGGGCGACCGCGTCTCGGTCAGCGCGAATCTCTATCTCGGGAATATCCACTTGTTGCTCAATGGCGACGTCCACCGCGCCACGCGTCCCCTCCGCCACCTTCTTCACTTGTTCCGCTAAGCCGCGCAGCTTGTCCAGATCGTCGCCGTGGAGCTTGAGCGCAATGTTCGCCCGGGTGCCAGACAGCATGTGGTCGATGCGGTGCGACAGTGGCTGCCCGATGGTCACCACAGCGCCAGGTACCTGGGCCAGCGCCTTGCGCATCGCTTCTAAAAGCTCTTCTTTGTTGAGCTTCGCCTTCGACATGTCGAGGCCCACGTCGAGCTCGGCGGCGTTCACGTCTTGGGCGTGTTCATCGAACTCCGCGCGCCCGGTTCGCCGAGACGTGTGAACAACTTGGGGAAAGGAGAGCAGTGCCTGTTCCACGCGCCGCCCTAGCCGGTCTGATTCCTCGAGCGATGTGCCCGGCAGGGTCACTACGTTCAACGTCAGCGTGCCTTCGTTGAATTCCGGCAAAAAAGCGCGCCCAAAAAAGGGGACAATCGCGAGCGCGGAGACGAAGACCAGTGACGCGCCTCCCAAGACGCCCTTGGGCCGCTCCAACGCCCAGGTGAGCACCGGCCGGTAGCGTTTCTTCAGCCACGTGAGCAACCGGCTCTCGCCATGCCCTAGAGATTTCGAACGCGGCAGCAAGTACGCGCACAGCGCCGGCGTGAGCGTCATCGCCACTACCAGCGAGGCGGCAATGGCCACGATGTAAGCCAACCCCAGCGGCGCCAACATGCGGCCTTCAAGCCCCGAGAGGAAGAAGAGGGGAATGAAGACCAAGATGATGATCAACGTCGCGAAGACGATGGAGACGCGCACTTCTTTTGAAGCGCGAAAGATGACTTCGGTTGAGGGCAACCGCTGCAGCTCGGGGAGACCGTCGTTTTCCTTGAGGCGGCGAAAGACATTTTCGACGTCGATGATCGCATCGTCGACCAGCGCCCCGATAGCGATGGTGAGTCCGCCGATGGTCATGGTGTTGAGCGTGATGCCCAACGCCTTCAAGGCCAGCACCGCGACCACGAGTGACACCGGAATCGCCGCCAGCGAGATCAAGGTGGCGCGCACGTTCAGCAAGAAGACGAAGAGTATGATCGCCACGAGTATCGCGCCATCGCGCAGGGCCGCTGACACGTTGCCGACCGCCGCCTCGATGAAGTCTGACTGGCGAAAGATATGGTGATTGATTTGAAGACCCCTGGGCAAGGTGGGCTGTACCTCGTCGAGCACGGCATCGAGTCGTCGCGTCAGCTCGAGGGTATTGGCGTCGGGCTGCTTCATCACCGCGAGAATGACAGCGGGCTCGGCGTTGGCGCTGCCCTCGCCGCGCTTGGGCTTCGCTGCCACTCTAACGTCGGCGACTTGCGCCACGGTGATGGGTTGGCCCGCGCGCACGGCAATTACCGTGTTGCCCAAGTCTTCAGTGGTTTGCGCCCGCCCTACTGTGCGCAAGAGATATTCCTGACCTCCTTCCACCAAGAAGCCGCCCGAAGCGTTCTGGTTAGTGGTGCGCAGCGCCTTGGCGACCTGCTCGAGGCTCACGTTCAACGCCTGCAGGCCCTCGGGGTGTACTTGCACCTGGTATTGCTTCACGCCTCCGCCGATGGGAACCACCTGGGATACGCCCGCGACCGAAAGGAGCCGCTTGCGCAACAACCAGTCGGCCACACTGCGCGCCTCCATCGCTTGCGCATCGCGGCCGGCGGCGTCAGCGCGCTGCGCTTGCTTGTCCCACGAGACAGAGAGAAACAGAATTTCCCCCATCACTGACGAAACCGGCGCCATCGACGGAGACGGCACATCGGCCGGCAGCTGAGGAGCCACCAGCTGAAGCTTCTCGTTCACCACCTGCCGCGCGGTGAAAATATCGGTGCCCCACTCGAACTCCACCCAGACAATGGAGATGCCCACGCCCGACGCCGAACGCACGCGGCGCACGCCAGTGGCGCCGTTGACCGCGGTCTCCAGTGGAAAGGAAACAAGGGTCTCCACTTCTTCGGGCGCGAGACCATGCGCCTCAGTGAGCACGGTGACAGTCGGCGCGGTGAGGTCGGGAAAGACATCGACAGGCATCTTTCGAGCCGTGTCCACCCCCAAGACGATAAGGAGCACGGAAGCTGCCACCACCAGCATGCGGTTATCGATGGACCACTGAATCAGACGGTTCATAGCGAGCGGGTCTTTTCTAGTGTTGGTGCCCGTGCTCGGGAATCGCACCGGTGGCGGTCGACAGCTTCATCTCGTACGCGCCGCGCGACACCACGCGCTCGCCTTCTTTGATTCCGTCGAGCACTTGCACGAAGCCCCCGGAGCGTACGCCGGGGCGAATCACCCGCTTGAAGAATGACTCGCCGCCTTCCATGACGAAGACCATCGGCTTGCCGTTGTCGTCCACCACCGCTGACTCAGGAATGGCGAGGCCATGAACTGTTTCACCGGTGAAGAGAGTGATCTTGGCGAACATGCCGGGTTTGAGCGCTCCCCCGCGGTTGGGAAGCTCGAAAATGACAGGCACGGTGCGCGTTGCTTTGTCGACCACCGCTCCCACCGCGACGCGCTTGCCGGTGGGCTCGCTGACGGTGAACTCCTGGTCGAAGCCGGCCACGGTAAATGAGGCGCCCGGAGACTGCTCGACGCGCGCCACTTCTGACTCGTACACCTTGGCCTCGAGCCAGAGCCGCTCGGTGTTGACGACCGAAACCAGGTGCTTGCCCGCTTCGACGATGGAGCCCGGCATCACCTCGGCGAAAGACACCACACCATCGATAGGTGAGCGAAGCTCGAAGGCCGAAGCCGCTCCGCCCGCGGAAGCGCCGGTCTGGGTGCTGCGGTACATGGCGCGCTGTTTTTCCGCCGCGGAGACCCGCGCCGCCGCCATCTCGCGAGCAACCCGCGCTGCGTCGACCTGCTTCTCGGCAATCGCTTTGGCCGCGAAGAGGTCCTGCGCTCGCTTGAGCTCTCGGTTAGCGAGCCCCAACTCGGACGCGGCGCGGCTCCCTTCGAGATCGATCGACGACAAATCGGTTCCGCTCGCAACCGAGGTGGGTATCAACCGCACCAGCAGCGCTCCTTTTTTCACTGCCTGCCCCAGGGCGGGTACCTGTTCTCCGACGGGCACGCGGCCTGCCACGGGCGCTGACAATTCCGCGGCTTGGCCTGCCACAGGCTTCAGCTCTCCGTTTGCCCGTACGCCACCCTGCAACACGCGCGTTTCGGCGGGCGCAGTGGCGTACTCGGTCTTCCACTGCTGTTCTTTGAGGAAGGGAACCGGCTTTTCGGTGCCCTCCTCGCTGGGCGCGGCGGCTATTGCAGCGGCCACGTTGGGGTAGACGACCACTTTGCCCACGTTCACCGTGCCGTTGAGTTGCTCGCCTTCAAGCGAAAGCGTCAGTGAGGCCTCGCCCGCGGTCCTCGGCTTCACCTCGGGCTTGAAGATGCCGTCGCGCAAAGGCTTGTCTGCGATGAAGCGGTCTTCGGTACCGTCGGCGTAGCGCAGCGTGGCGGTGACTCGGCCGGTGGTCACCACGTGAAAGCCCTTGGGGTCGCGGGTATCGGTGAAGTGCGCGACAAGTGGCGACGGCTGCCGGAGGACGAAGGAGGGGTACTCCATGAACAGCTCGATGCCGTTTTGGTAAACGGTAACTGACAGCGTGGGCCGTTCGGGTTCGCTCTTTTCGTTTGGCCCCTTCTCGTGTGAATGCGCCTCGCCGCCGCCTTCATGGCGGTGCTCCTTGCACCCGGGCAAGAGCAGCCAGACGGCACAGGAAAAAATGCAGCTGAGAATTCTCATGGGTTGCTCCGGGAGGTGCCTGCGTCGTCGGTGCCGGCGACAAGCAGAAGGTCGGCCTCGGCCATGTCGACCTCGAGTTTGAGGCTGATGGCATTCGTTCCGGCTTCACGGCCTGCGCGCTCGGCGTCGATGACGGCGAGCAAGTCGGCACTGCCTCCGCGGTAAGCGGCCGTGGCGATGGTGCGAAGCTCCTCGGCCCGGGCGAGCACGTTCTGTTGGTGCAGTCGCAGCCGCTCTCGTCGGCTCTGGAGCGTTTCAATCGCGGTGGCCAGCTCGGATTGCACCCGTTGCTTGAGCCGCTGGTAGCGAACCGCCGCGAGCTGCCGCTGGGCTTCCGCGCGGGCGCGAGGGCCTTGCCCACGGTCGAAGAAGGGGAGGGGAACACTGAGGCCGACCACGTACCCGGGGCCGGCGGCAAGCTGCGCTCCATCGAGAAACATTGCGCCCGCGGTGACATTTAGCTCCGGTATCCAGGCGCGGGCCGCGGCGCGTTCTGTGAAGCGGGCGCTCTCCTCGTCGAGCGTGAGCGCCTGCAAATCACCGCGCTCTTCTGAGTTCGCCGACAGCGCAGCGCGGCCGGCCGGGGCGTGCGGGTTGCCGAGTTCACCACTGAGCCTAGGCAGCGCCGTCACCCCGGGACCGAGCAGATTGAGTGCCACCCGCTGGGCGCGTCGTTCGTCTTCCGCGGCTGCGCGAACCTGGTCTTCAACCACCGCTTGCTCGAGCACGATGCGAATGCGGTCATAACCCGCGGCTTCGCCTGCCTTCTCACGGGCCTCGATGACCCGGGTGAGCGCCTGCAAAGTGGAAAACGAGCGCTCAAGCAAGGCGCGGCGTTCGGCGTTTGCGAGTACCGTGGCGAAAGCGAGCGTCGCATCCCGTTTCAGTTCAGACCGTGCCCGCTTCACGCGTGCCCGGCTTGCGTCGGCAGCACGTTCGGCCGCGTCTGCCTCGAGCCCCAGCCGTCCTGAGAGAACGAGTGGAATCGAGGCCACTGCCACGTGCTCTCCACCGGCGAACCCGGCCTCTGACGGGTTGGGTTGGCGCTGCCATTCGAGTCTGGGGTTGGGCCACGCGCCGGCTCCCACCGCCTCGGCCTGCGCCAGCTGCGCTTCCGCTTCGAGCACCTTGGCTTCCAAGCTGGCGGACATGACCTTGTCTACGTATTGCGCTTCGGTGAGCGATTCTTGCGCTTGGACCGCGGCACACCAAAGCAAGACCAGGTAAATGCTACTACCAGCTATCGTAGGTAACGGTCTGAGTGGGCGACGCGAGGCCACGCGAAATCCTTTTCGTCTTTAGAAGAAGTGGTGGAGCAGCGTTTCTACCGCGTGGTGAACGTGCTCTGACTGAGACAAACCAATGCCTAAGGACACCGCGGCAGGGAGTAGCGAGACAAAAAGCGCGCGAGCCGGGGCTACCCGAGGCGTACTTTCTTGAAGGAGGAGGTGAACCCTGTGCTCTAGCGGCGATTCGCCAAAGGCGGCAACCAACGTCGAGGGTTCGTCGGCGTGCTTCAAGAGCCCGGCAGAGTTGACGAGGGCCATCGCGACCAGGCTGGGGTTTCCCACCGCCGTAGCGGCCTCGGCATCACAGGCTTGCTCGGTGGCCTGATGAAACCGCCTCTGGAAAAATGACGCGACGTGAGGCCAGGTGACGAGGCTGGCGACAGCGAGCCACAAGCGCGCGGCGGGATCTTGTCGGCGCAAGTGGGCTTCTTCGTGAGCGAGCGCAGCCGCAAGCTCATCGCTGGGCAGCAACTCGCTGAGCGCTTGGGAGATCAGCACGCGGCGCCGAAATACACCTACGGCGTGGCACAGCCGGGGAG
>CXWL01114170.1_pt2 | contig 12820 bp, 10 predicted proteins | sample 590931 | NCBI WGS metagenome assembly CXWL01 (sample SAMEA3498368, study PRJEB10139) | groundwater metagenome | biome: water well; material: biofilm material | place: Germany | collected 2015-04-27
CGGCCGCGCAGCTCGAGCGCGCCAGGGCGCAGCAGGCGCAGGTCGAGGCCGAGTTCGAGTCGGCGCGGCGCGACTACCAGCGCGCCGAGACCCTCGTGGCGGCGCATTTCCTCTCTTCGAGCACGCTCGACGGCGCCAGGGGCAAGCTCGACGGCCTGCGAGCGCAGCAGCGGGGCGCCGCGGCGGAGATCGCCGCCGCGCAGGTCGCGCTGGACCATTCGCGCATTGTCGCGCCGATCCCCGCGCGCACCGGCGCGATCGGCCTGCATGCCGGCGGCCTGGCGCAGCCCGGGGCGGCCGAGCCGCTGGTCACCTTGATGCAGTTCGACCCGATCGGGGTGGATTTTTCGGTGCCCGAACAGCTGTTGCCGCAGATCTGCGCGGCGCAGTCACGCAAACCACTCGCCGTCACGCTCGAGTCCGCCGATGGCCACCGCTACCAGGGCAGCCTGGCCTTCATCGACAGCAGCGTCGACCGGACCAGCGGCACCATCAGACTGAAGGCCAGTTTCCCCAACCCCGCCGAGCGGCTGTGGCCCGGTACATTTGCCCGGGTGACCTTGCACGCCGGGACCAGCAGGCAGGCCGCCGCGCTGCCGCCGCAGTCGGTCCGGGAAGGACCGCGCGGCCGCTTCGTCTACCTGCTCGACGGTGAAGACCAGGTCAAGGCTCAACCGGTCGAGTTGTTGCGCATTCAAGACAATCGGGCTATCGTCAGCGGCTTGCAGGAGGGCCAGCGGGTCGTGGCCGAAGGCGCGGCGGGCCAGTTGCGCGATGGAGCCGGGGTGCGCATTGCCGCTAGTCCTGAAGGAGCGCGGCAGTGACCCTGACCGAACGCTTCCTGGGCCGCCCGATCGCGACGATCCTGCTCTGGCTCAGCGTGATTGTCGCCGGCGTCGCCTGCTGCCTGCAGCTACCCATTGCAGCGCTGCCAGACTACGACACGCCGGTGATCCAGGTTACCGGCGACCTGCCTGGCGCCAGCCCCGAGACGATGTCGACTGCGGTGGCCACCCCGCTGGAAAAACAGTTCTCGGCGATCCCAGGATTGATCGGCACGACCTCGAGCAGTTACCAGGGGCAGACCAAGATCACGCTCGAATTCGACCCGAGCCGGCCGATCGACGCCGCCGCCGGCGACGTCCAGGCCGCGCTGTACCGCGCCACCCGCTCGCTGCCGGCCGAGATGCCGACGCCACCCTCTTACAAGAAGATCAATCCGGCCGACGCCCCGGTGCTGCTGATCGGGCTGAGCTCGCCCACGATGGAACTGACCCGGCTGAACGGCTATGCCGACAACTTGATCGTGCCGGCGCTGTCGACCTTGAAAGGCGTGGCGCAGGTCAACGTCACCGGCCACAAGCGCTTCGCGGTGCGCATCGAAGTCGATCCGCAACGCCTGGCCGGCCTGAACCTGAGCCTGGCCGAGCTGGGCGCGGCGTTGAAGACGGCCAACGCGAATACCCCGATCGGCCAGCTCGACGGCGACCGCCAGATGCTGATGCTGCAGATTTCGGGCGGCATGATGAAAGCGGCCGACTTCGCCGGTCTGATCGTGGCCACCCGCAATGGCCAGCCGGTGCGCCTGGCCGACGTCGCCAGGGTGCAGGACAGCATCGAGAACACCCAGAACTCGAGCACCGTCAACGGCGACAGTTCGATCCTGCTGCAGGTGCAGCGCCAGCCGGGCGCCAACACGGTCGCCACCATCGACGCCATCAACGCCTTGCTGCCCCGGCTGCAGGCGCTGATGCCGGCGCAGATCAAGATCCGCACCCTAGGCGACCGCTCGGTGTCGATCCGCCAGGCGATCCATGACGTCAGCGTGACCATGCTGATCACGATCGCGCTGGTGGTGCTGGTCATCATGTTGTTCCTGCGCCACGCGGCGGCCACCGTCATTCCCTCGATCAGCCTGCCGATTTCGCTGCTCGGCACCTTCGCCCTGATGTACGCCTTCGGCCTGAGCCTGAACAATATTTCGCTGATGGGACTGACGATCGCCGTCGGGCTGGTGGTCGACGACGCCATCGTGGTGCTCGAGAACATCATGCGCTATATCGAGCGCGGCGTCGCGCCGTATGAAGCGGCGCGGCGCGGCGCCGCCGAAGTCGGCTTCACGGTGATCTCGATCTCGATTTCGCTGGTCGCCGTGTTCATCCCGGTATTCTTCATGCCAGGCACCATCGGCCTGCTGTTCCACGAGTTCGCCATTGTCGTGTCCCTGTCGATCCTGGTCTCGGCCGCGGTGTCGCTGACCCTGATCCCCGTGCTGGTGCCGATGTTCATTCATGGCACCCCGGTCGAAGCGAAGGCGCCGGCCTGGAGCCGCGGCTTCGAAGCGCTGTTCAACAAGACGCTGGCGGCCTACGCCCGTGCGCTCGAATGGGCGCTGCAGCACCGCAACACGATGCTGCTGGTGGCGCTGGGCACCGTCGGCCTGATGTCCTGGCTGTACATCACCGCGCCGCGCGGCTTCTTTCCTCAGGAAGACATCGGCCTGATATCGGCCGAGGTTGACACGCCGCAGGACATGTCCTACGAAGGCCGCCTCGCCGTCGCGCTGCGGCTGCAGGGATTCATCCTTAACAACCCGAGCATCAAGGACGTCGCACTGAAGGTGGACCACGACACCACCGCCTTCACCATCACCCTGAAGGACAAGGAGCTGCGCGCGCCGATGGCCGAAGTGATCGCGGCGCTGAGGAAGGACACCAGTTTCCTGCCCAACATCCAGGTATTTTTCAGTTCGGTGCAAAACCTCAAGGTGGGTGGGCGCAGCGCGAAGAGCACCTTTCAGTACACGCTGCAATCGGTCAGTCCGGACGATCTCGACCTGTGGGCCGACCGCCTGCTGGCCGAACTGAAGAACTCGCCGGTGTTCGTCGGCCTGAATACCGATTCGCAAAAGAACGGCCTGCAGGCCTCGCTCGCGGTCGACCGCGACAAGGCCGCCCTGCTCCAGCTGGACATGGCGAACATCCGCAGCGCGCTGTATGCGGCTTACGGCGGGCGCCAGGTGTCGACCATCTACGCGCCCGAGGACAGCTACCAGGTGATCATGGAACTCGATCCGGCCAGCCGCCGCAACGAGGCTGACCTGGCCAAGCTGCACGTGCGCAGCGCCGCCGGCGTGCTGGTGCCGCTGGACGCGTTCACCACTGTGTCGCGCACCCGCGGCGCGACGAATATCAACCACCAGGGACAACTGCCGGCGGTGACGATCTCCTTCGACCTGGCCAAGGGGCGCTCGCTATCGGACGCCAGCGCGGCGATTGCCGCCGCCCAGCAGAAAATCGCCCTGCCCCAATCGATTTTCGGCGCTTTTGCCGGCCAGGCCGCGCTGTTCCAGCAATCCCAGACCACCCAGCTGTGGCTGATCCTGATTGCCGTCGCGGTGATCTACGTGGTGCTGGGCATGCTGTACGAAAGCTGGATCCATCCGGTCACGATCCTGCTCGGCATCCCGTCGGCCGCCGTAGGCGCGCTGCTCGCCCTGCGCATCACCGGGCTGGAACTGACCTTCATCGCCATGATCGGCATCCTGCTGCTGATCGGCGTGGTCAAGAAGAACGCCATTATGATGATCGACTTCGCGCTCGACGCCCAGCGCAGCGAAGCCATGTCGCCGCAGCTGGCGATACGCCAGGCCTGCCTGCAGCGATTCCGGCCAATCATGATGACCACGCTGTGCGCCATCATGGGCGCGCTGCCGATCGCGCTGGGCGCCGGGGCCGGCGCCGAACTGCGGCAACCGCTCGGGGTGGCGATCGTCGGCGGCCTGGTGTTCTCCCAGCTGATCACCCTGTTCATCACCCCGGTGCTGTTCCTGTGGTTCGACGCGATCGCGGTGCGCCAGCGCCAGCGCTGGGCAGCGCGCGGCCGCGCCGGGGCCACGCCCGCATAATCGCAGCACCCCAACCATCGGTTGCAAACTCTTCGCTGGAATTCAGGTTCAGTTCAGCTTCTGGATGAATGCTGGCCACGGCACGGTCACCCTTGATCGCATTGGTGCCGCACAAGGAGAGTGAGATGTGGATTGAACGGGCCTGGCCTGCACGGCTCGCACTGGCGGCCGCCATGGTGGCGCCGCCAGCCGCGGGCGCGGCGGAGAAAGTCGCCCTGATGGTGGGCGGCTACGAAAAGCAGATCTACCTGCCGGCCAAGCTGGCCGAGTCGCTGGGCTACTTCGCCGCCGAAGGACTCGACGTGGAGCTGCTCAACGAAAGCTCGGGCGTCGAAGCCGCAGGCGAATTGCTGGCCAATTCGGTGCAGGGTGTAATCGGCTTCTACGATCACTGCGTCGACATGCAGGGCAAGGGCAAGCACCTGCTGTCGGTGGTGCAGCTGGCGCAGGCGCCGGGCGAAGTCGAACTGGTGTCGGCCAGGCATCCTGAAATCCGCTCGATGGCCGACCTCAAAGGGCACAACCTGGGGGTCACAGCACTGGGTTCCTCGACCCATTTCCTGACCATGTACCTGGCCCTCAAGGCCGGTATGCAATCAGGCCAATTCAGCTCGGTGGCGGTAGGCGCGGGTCCGACCTTCATCGCAGCCATGCAGAATGACAAGATTCAGGCAGGGATGACCACCGAACCGACCATCACGCGCATGCTCAAGAGCGGCGAGGCGAAGGTGCTGGTGGACCTGCGCAGCATGGAATCGACCAAGGCCGCGCTCGGGGGCACCTACCCTGCTGCCTCGCTGTACGTCACTGCCAGCTGGATGCAGGCGAACCGGGCGACGGTGCAAAAGCTGGCGAATGCGCTGGTCAAAACACTGCGTTACATCGACACCCACAGCGCCGCCGAAATTACCGAAAAGATGCCGAAGTCGTTTTACGTCGGCGACAAAGAAAGCTACGTGCGTGCGCTGGCGTCGGGCAAGGCCATGTTTACCCGCGACGGCGTGATGCCGGCGGACGGACCGGAGACCGTCCTCAAGGTACTGGCGGCCCACTCCAGGAACCTGAAGGGCAAGCGCATCGACCTGTCGAAGACCTACACCACCGAATTCGTCAACAATGTCAGGTAAGCCCGCACGCTGGGAGGCAGACATGTCCATCCACACCAACAAACAGAGCCCGGCGGTTGAACTGAACGGGGTTGGCCGGCGCTTCCTGACGCCCGGCGGCAAGGCGGTTACCGCGCTGCGCGACTTCACAATGACGGTCGAGCGCGGAGAGTTCGTGGCGATTGTCGGGCCGGCCGGGTGCGGCAAGACGACCACGCTGAACCTGGTCGCCGGGCTGATTGCTCCCTCGAGCGGCACGGTGCGGCGTTTCGGCGAACCGGCCAGCGGCATCGATCCGCGCATCGGGCTGGTGTTCCAGGCCGATGTCCTGTTTCCGTGGCGTAGCGTGATCGACAATGTGGTGGCCGGCCCCCTGTTCCGCGGCGTAGAACGAGCGCGCGCGTATGCATCGGCGCGCTCCTGGCTCGAACGCGTCAACCTGACCGGCCACGAGGCCAGATATCCGCACCAGCTGTCGGACGGTATGCGCAAGCGGGTCGCCCTCGCCCAGACCTTCATCAATGCGCCGGAACTTCTGTTGATGGACGAACCGTTTTCGGCGCTCGATGCACAAACGCGGGCGATGATGCACGACGAATTGCTGCGCCTGTGGTCCGACGCCAAGGCCTCGGTGCTGTTCGTCACGCACGACCTGGAAGAAGCCGTCGCACTGGCCGACAAGGTGTATGTGCTGACCGCCGGTCCGGCCACCGTCAAGTCGGCCTACCGGATCGACATTTTGCGTCCGCGCGGCGTGGCGGAAATACGCTACGACCAGCACTTCATCGACATTTCGCAGACGATCTGGAACGAGTTGCGCGATGAAGTAATGATCGGCGCCGCGCGAGCGGAATTGCCAGTATGACCGACAAGGAAGCCATGCCCGACTCCAGACTTCCCGGCACGACGCCGGATTATCGGGGCGGCGCCTCGGACGCCGAACTAGAGGCCGCCGCGGCGCTGGCCGCGAAACGCCGCAATCAGATGGTCGGCGCCTGGCGCTTGATCATCCTGACCATTTTCCTCGGCAGCTGGGAAGTGCTGGCGCGCACCCAGGTAGTCGACGAATTCTTCTACTCGTCGCCGTCGGCGATTGCCGTGCGCCTGTACGAGTGGATGGTCGAAGGCGTCGATGGCGTGTCGCTGTGGTACCACCTGTACGTGACGCTGCTCGAGGCCGTCCTTGGCTTCCTGAGCGGGGCCACCGCCGGCGTGGTGGCCGGCGTCGCGCTCGGCCGCAACCCGATGGCGGCCGACGTCTTGTCCATCTATCTCAAGCTGCTCAATGCGATACCCTGCGTGGTGCTGGCGCCGATCTTCATCATGATCTTCGGCCTGGGACTGGCGTCCAAGGTGGCGCTATCGTTCGCGATGGTCTTCTTCGTCGTGTTTTCCAACTCATTCCAGGGTGTGCGCGAAGCCGAGATCGCGCTGCTGGCCAATGCGCGCATCCTCGGCGCCTCCGGCTGGCAGCTGACGCGCGCCGTCATCATTCCGTCGGCCATGAGCTGGGCCCTGGCCTCGCTGCACGTCAGTTTCGGCCTGGCCGTCATTGGCGCCATCGTCGGTGAGTTCGTCGGCGCGCGCTACGGTATCGGCCTGCTGATCAACGTGGCAAAGGGCACCTTCGATTCGGCCGGCATGTATGCGGCGATCTTCATCGTCATGGCAGTGACGGTGACGGCGGCGCGCATCATGGCGGCGCTGGAAAAATGCATCGCGCGCTGGCGGCCGAACGCGCTGAGCGTCAGTAGATAAATTTCAGCCGCGATTCACCTTCGTTAAATATCAGCAAAATAAAATGGCAGCGCGTCAGGTTCAGGACGCGCGATCAACCAACCGGAGACAGTCCCGCGGGACACTTGAAAAATCATGAAAACACCTTGGAAATTCGCTGTTGCCGCCGTGCTCGCCGCATCCGCAACCGTCGCCGTACCGACGCTGGCGCAGGCCCAGTCCGCACCGGTCAAGAAGAACTGGACGCCGCCTGCGCACAAGATCTATGCGCAGGCGCTCTCCGACGAAATCATGGCGAAGCATCCCGAATTGATCAGCGTGACCTTCCACGCAGTGCCTCCCGGGATGTCGAAGGTCTACACCATGTTCGCCGGCTCCTACCCCGAGCGCATCGGCAATCCGGACGACCCGGACGACGTGATGGTGATCGAAACGGGCATCACCATCCTCGACCCGCGCTGGCGTCGCACCAAGGATCCGGTGCGCAAATACGTGCCAATGCTGCCGCTGCGCGACGTCACTGGTGAGAACATCGGTCTGCTGGTGCTGGCCTATAAGAACCCAGTCAATTCCGGCTTCAGCGACGTGCACTTCCTGCGACAGGCTACGGCGTTGCGCGATTCGCTGCAGTGGCGCATCCCGAGCCTGGCAGCCCTTTTCGAGCCAGCCCGCTAGACGCTCCGATGGCCGGCCCGCCGCGGCGCCCGTATTCGTTGCGGCGCCGGCTGCTGTGGGTGATCGCTGGCAGCAGCGTCACGCTTTGGCTTGCCGGCCTGAGCCTGATGGCGCTGATCGCCTCGCGCGAGACCAACGACGTGTTCGACGGCGCGCTGAAGGAATCGGGCTACCTGATCATGGCGGCCACCACCGACTGGAACGAACGCGGTCTGGCCAACCATACCGGCATCAGCGATTCCGGCGCGCGCAAGCTCGCGATGCAATACCAGATCGTCGCAGGCGGCAAGGTCGTGCAGCGCACCGCGGGCGCGCCGGCGCAACCCTTCGTTTCCACCGTCGAGCGCGCGAAAGGCTTCGAGAACATCCAGATTGGCGCCACGCGCTGGCGGGTGTTTGTCGCGCGCAGCGCGGACCAGCGCTTCGTCGTCCAGGTTGGGCAGGACGAGAGGAAGCGCAGCGCCATCCTGTACGAACTGGCCGAACACCTGTGGCAGCCAGCGCTGGCCGTGCTGACGCTGCTGGCGGTCGCGAGTTGGGGCTTTATCGGCTGCGTCATCGCGCCGATCGGGCGCACCGCGTTGGCCATCGGCGCCAAATCGCCGGACGACCTGACCTTGCTCGACGGCGCCGGCCAGCCGGCCGAATTGCTGCCGGTCATAGACGCGCTCAACGGCATGCTGGCGCGCCTCGACGCCGCGCTGCAGGCCGAGCGGCGCTTTACCGCCGATGCGGCGCACGAGCTGCGCACGCCGCTGGCGGCGGTGCACATGCACTGCCAGCTGCTGCAGCGCCAGCATCCGGCGCTGGCGCCATCGCTGCACAAACTGCGCAACGATACTGAGCGAAGCACCGCGCTGGTCGACCAGCTGCTTGCGCTGGCCCGCCTCGATCCGATCCGCCGCGAAAATCTTGGCTGCGAACGGACGGCGCTGGCGCCGGTGCTCGACGAACTGATGCGGGCGCACAGTGCCACCGCCGAAACCCGCGGCATCTGCCTGCGCCTCGACTGCCGGCTCGAGCAGCTCAGCGTCAACCCCGACATGCTGCGCGTGGCGCTACGTAACCTGATCGACAACGCATTGCGCTACTGTGGTGCCGGCAGCGTGGTCGAGCTCAGTGCCGGCGCGCTCGGCGGGGCGGCGCAAATTGCCGTGCGCGACAACGGCCCCGGCGTCAGCGTCGGCGACCGCGCCAGGCTCGCCGAACGCTTCTTTCGCGTGCTGGGGAGCGAACAGGACGGCAGCGGTCTGGGCCTGTCGATCGTCAGGCGCATCGTCGAACTGCACGGTGCGCAGTTGCACTTCGGGCCCGGGCTGGATGGACGCGGCCTGGGCGCCGTGATCGACTTTCCGGCCGCCGTACGCTAGGGCTGGTCCGCTTGCAGCCGGCGCGCGATCGCTTCGGCGAATTCGCACGTGCTGGCGCCCCCTCCCAGGTCGCCGGTGCGGATATTGTCCTGGTTGACGGTGGCGCCGATGGCCGCGCGCAAGCGCTGCGCGAGCGCGCCCAATCCGACATGGTCAAGCATCATGCCGGCCGCCAGCATCAGCGAGATCGGGTTGGCGATACCCTTGCCCGCGATGTCAGGCGCGGAACCGTGCACCGCCTCGAAGATGGCGGTGTCGTCGCCGAAATTCGAGCCGGGCGCCATGCCAAGGCCGCCCACCAGGCCGGCCAGCTGGTCGGACAGGATGTCGCCGAACAGGTTGGTGCACAACAGCATGTCGAACCGTCCCGGATTGAGCACCAGCTGCATCGCGCATGCGTCGACGATCATGTCGTCCACCTGCACCCGCCCTTCGTACTCGCGCGCGACTTCGCGCGCAGCCTCGAGGAAGATACCGGTCAGCGCCTTGAGGATATTCGCCTTGTGGACCACGGTGATCTTCTTGCGGCCGTTCTTGACTGCGTACTCGAAGGCGAAACGCGCGATGCGCTTGCAGCCCTCGCGCGTGTTGGTGCCGGTCGAGACGGCGACCGCGCGCGGATCGTCGCCGATCGGGATGTAGTATTCGTGGGCCACATAGAATCCACCCAGGTTTTCCCGGACCAGCACGATATCGATATTGTCGTAGCGGCCCGGCAGGATGGTGCGCGCCGGCCGGACGTTGGCATACAGCTGGAATTCCTCGCGCAGGCGCACGTTCGAGGAGCGGAAACCGCCACCCACCGGCGTCGTCAACGGCCCCTTGAGCGCCAGCTTGTGGCGGGCGATGCTGGCCAGCGTCGGCGGCGGCAAAGGGTCGCCGCTGCGCGCGACGCCGGCCATGCCGGCATGCTGCACATCCCACTCGAAAGGCGCGCCAAGGGCGTGCAGCACCAGGCAGGTGGCATCGACCACTTCGGGGCCAATGCCGTCGCCAGGAATCAGGGTTGCGGGGATCTTGGGAAATAATGGCTGGTTCAAGGGTCATCCTTCGAAACGAGTGAATAGGGCTGCCCCGCGCATTCCGGGACAGTGGCTGCCGCGCAGCGACGCCATGTTGGGTGCGCCGCTTAAACGCAGGCTGAAACGCAGCTGAATCTTTCTCAATCAAATTTTACCGCCAATTCAGGTTGACTTCAGCTTACCCCCTTACTCTGCAACGAGCAATCCGGCACAAACATACACGGCCCGGGCTTATCCGCAGACGCGGGCCACTACCATTTTTTCTCAGGAGAGTTACATGCGAGTTCCACCAATTCCGTCCGTGATTGGCGCGCTGCTGCTGACCGCTTCCGCGGCCTTGCCGGTCCATGCCGCCACCCCGGCCGCGACAGCCGCGCCCGGAGCTACCGCCAGCACCTCGCTGCGCCACATGGGCCGCACCGACCTGCCCGGCTACACGGGGGACTTCGACCACTTCGCGACGGACGTCAAGGGCAACCGCCTGTTCCTGGCGGCGGAAGACCACAGCACGCTCGAGGTGTTCGACCTCTCCAGCGGCAAGCACCTGAAGACGATTCCCGGTTTCGAGACTCCGCACAACGTGCTCTACCTGCCGGACCGCAACCGCATCGTGGTGATCGACAGCGGCGCTGGCCTGAGCAAGGTTGTCGACGGCGCCAGTTACAAGATCATCGAGTCGATCAAGCTGGCGCCAGGCGCCGACTCGATGACCTACGACCCTAGCGGAAAAATGATGTACGTCGTTTCGGGCGGCAAGAACGGCAAGATGACGACCTCCTACCTGTCGAAGGTGAATCCGCGCGCCGGCCAGAAACTGGGCGAGATTAAGTTCGAAACCGAGAAGGTGGAGATGATCGCGGTCGAGCAGAAAGGTTCGAAAATGTACGTCAACGTCACCGGACTGAATTTCGTCGCCGTCATCGACAAGAAGAATTTCACCGTGGTCGAAAAGTGGCCGGTCACCGGCGCCGAGATGAACGCACCGATGGCACTGGACGAAGCCAACCGTCGCCTGTTCATCGTCACGCGCAAGCCATTCAAGCTGATGGTGCTCGATACCAAAACCGGCGCCAAGCTGGCCACCTTCGATGCGCCGAACCGGACCAACGAGATCATGTTCGACAAGGTGACCCGCCGCATCTACCTGGCCGGCGACGACTACATTACGGTATTCCAGCAGAACGACGCTGACCACTACACCGAACTCGAACGCGTGCCGACCGCGGTCGGCGCCAAGACTGCGATCCTGGTGCCCGAACTCAAACGCATGTTCGTCGCCCAGTCATCGGGCGAAGCGAAGACCGGCGCGGGCGTCATTCGATTCGACGTGCTGCCGGTGGCCGCAAAGGCGAAATAAGCGGCCTACGCGTATGAATTTAATTATAGTTCAGCAGCAATTCACGTTGGGTTAATGTACCGGCCCTACACTGGCAGCGCGTTTGGTTCATCACACTCGATTAACAGTATGGAGACAGTCCCCCGGGACTCTGAGGAAAACATGAAAACAGTTTCGAAGCTTGCTTTTGCCACCATCCTGGCCGCCACGGCCGCCGTCTGCACGCCATCGCTGGTGTACGCCCAAGCGGCGCCGGCGAAGAAGAACTGGACCGCGCCGGCGCACAAGATTTACGCGCAGGCGCTGTCCGACGAGATCATGGCGGCCCATCCGGAACTGATCAGCGTGACTTTCCACGCGGTCCCGCCGGGTATGTCCAAGGTCTATACGATGATCGCGGGCTCCTATCCCGAGCGCATCGGCAATCCGGACGATCCGGATGACGTGATGGTCATCGAAACCGGCATCACCATCCTTGATCCGCGCTGGAAACGTACGAAGGATCCGATCCGTAAATATGTGCCGATGCTGCCGCTGCGCGATGCGTCCGGCGAGAACATCGGCCTGCTGGTGGTCGCCTACAAGAACCCGCTCAACGCGGGCTTTAGCGACATGCACTACCTGCAGCAGGCCTCCACCTTGCGCGATTCGCTGCAATGGAGGATCGCCAACCATGCAGCGCTGTTCCAGCAAGTGAAGTAACAGTGGAGTAGTGAGCTCGACATCCCCACCAGGGATGGTCGTTATGCAGCCGTGTGCCCGGGGCAGCCTGGTCTCACGGCTGTTTTTTTTCGATATCCGGGAATTATTCATCAAACCTATACGCGATATCATCAATCAGAATTGGGCGTACGCTTGAAAGGCACGGATACTGCACTGCAGCATTTCCACTTTTTCCGACTCCAAGGATGGCGCCATGGCCTCGACAATTCTGCTTTCCCTCCCATTTGTGCTGCTGCCCTTGTTCGCGCTGTGCACCTACTACTTGTACCGGTAGCACTCTTTCACTTGCGTGCGCAGTCCAGTATCCAAATTTCAGTTTAGGTTCAGGTTGGGCGTTTAGCCTTCTCGGTGCCCGCTCGCGCTTTCGCGTGCCACACCGAGGACTTCATGACCCTGCATCTTCCTTCCTTGCGCCTGCCGCTGCGGGTGCATGCCTTCGCGGCGTGTTTTGCCGCAGCGCTGCTGGCCCCCAACCCGGTCACGGCCGCCATCGATTCCGCCTTGCCCGCCTATCGGGCCGAACGGCCCGTCAGCGGTGCCATCAGCAGCGTCGGCGACGCGCGCATGGATGCGTTGATGACGGCGTGGCTGGCGCAGTTCCGCCGCCTGCAGCCCGGCATCCGCCAAGGCGCGCCGTGGAATCACGCCGGCGACGCCGCCGCATTCGGCGCGTTGATGTTCGAGACCGCCGACCTGGCCCCGCTGGCGCGGCCGCCGCTGCCGACTGAGCTGGCGCCGTATGCGCACCAGTTTGCCGGCGACATGATGAAGTCGCCGCTGCTGGTGCGCGTGGCCGGCACTGCCGCCAGCCCAGCCTACATCGCCGTCAACAAGCGCCCCGGCGCGCCGCTGCCGGCCAAGGTCAGCGAGTTCCTCGGATTCATCCTGAGCAGCGCAGGCCAGCAGCTCGTGGCGCAGCAAGGACAGTTTGCGCCACTCGACGC
>CXWL01007758.1_pt1 | contig 12819 bp, 13 predicted proteins | sample 590931 | NCBI WGS metagenome assembly CXWL01 (sample SAMEA3498368, study PRJEB10139) | groundwater metagenome | biome: water well; material: biofilm material | place: Germany | collected 2015-04-27
GGCGTCTCGCAGAGAGGCGGGGAGGTGGTCCGGCTGGATCATCTCGTCCTTGCATGTAATGGTGAGCCCTTCGAGCACGTTGTGCAGTTCTCGTACGTTGCCGGGCCAGTCGTGGCCTTGCAAGATGGCCAGCGCAGCAGGGGTGATGCCCTTGATGCGGCAGCCATGATCTCGCCTGGCGGTTTCCAGGAAGGATGTCAGAATCGGTTCGATATCTTCTGGTCGCTCGCGGAGCGGCGGGATACGCAGTTGGTAGACGTTCAGTCGATAGTAGAGGTCCAGGCGGAATCGCCCTGTTTTGATCTGCGCCGGCAAATCTTCGTTCGTGGCCGCGATCACGCGGATGTCGACGTGGATGCTGTGTGTGTCGCCCAGCGGATCGACCTGATGATTCTCCAGAACTCGTAGGAGTTTCGCCTGTGCTGACGAACTCATCTCACCGATTTCGTCGAGGAAGAGCGTGCCACCATTCGCGAGCTGGAACCGCCCCGGTTTGGTCTGCTTCGCATCGGTAAAAGCGCCGCGCTGATAGCCGAACAATTCGGATTCGAGAAGGTGCTCGGGGATACCGGCACAGTTGAGTGCCACGAAGGGGCCTTTGGATCTGGGACCGGCTGCATGGATCCCCTGGGCGAAGAGTTCTTTACCGGTGCCACTTTCGCCGGTGATGAGGACAGTTGTTGCGTCGGTTTGAGCGACTTCGGCTGCCAGATGTTTCAGCAGTTTCATCTGAGGCGATCGGCTGACGATCTGATCGAAGGCTGAGAGGCGCTCTTCGCGCGCTTGGGGCTCTGGCGCTTCGAAGATTCGGGTTTTGTCGATGGCGGCCTGGAGATCTTTCGTCGTGACCGGTTGAGCGAGATAGTCTGTGGCGCCACGGTGCAATGCCTCGACCGCTGCTTTGGCCGATCCGTCTGTCCCGAGAATGATCACGGGGAGGTTCTGAGCGATGCGTCTAGCCTGAGCCAAGATCACCTGGCTTGCAATCCGCCCCTGGCTCTCGTCACAGAGGACGAGTGCAATGTCCGCTTGGTCTTTTAGAATGCGCAGACCCTCGTCGGTTGTTGCAGCAGCAAGGATGGTGGCCTGTCGATCGGCGAGGGTTTGTTCAAGCACCGGCTTGGTCTGGGGATCGGTCGAGATGAGCAGCAGGACCGGAGGATGCATAGTGTTCAGGCCTCTCTGCTAAGTACTGGAAATAGCCTACTCCTCTTCCGGCCAAGAAAAAAGGGGTGGCTAAGAAGTCCGGCCTCCTATCTGTCGTCTGTGGTTTTCCTGTGCAATCCCGACGTTGCGAAGGAGGCCAGTCTGTTTGGCACGCTTGAGGGGGCTCTCCTTGAACGTGGTTGTAAAACTCTCTTCGCTGATCTGAGCCAGGGCCTGGAGATTGGGAGCGAGGGTCAAGGGGGTGGGGGTGAAGGCTGGTTCGGTCGTTGCATCTGCTCGTAAGTTAAAGGGACAGACGTCCAGGCAATCGTCACAGCCGAAAATACGATTGCCCATCTGAGAAGCGAGTTCGTCGGAGATGACCTCTCGGCCCCCGCGAAGTTCGATGGTCAAGTACGAGATACAGAGCCGGGCATCGACGACATAGGGTTCGACGATAGCGCCGGTCGGACAAGCCTGGATACAGAGGGTGCAGCTTCCGCACAGATCTGTGCCCGGGGCATCCTCTGTCAGATCAAGGGTCGTCAGAATCTCCCCGAGCAGGAGCCAAGAACCAGATTCGGCTGAGACGAGATTGGAATGTTTCCCGATCCAGCCAAGGCCGGCCTGCTGAGCCCAGGCCTTTTCCATGATCGGGCCTGTATCGGTATAGGTCTTGGTGGTGACGCCCGGCGCCAAGGCTGCGATCTTCGCTTCGAGTTGCGCGAGTCGCTGGCTTATGACCATGTGGTAATCCTTGCCCCAGGCGTAACGAGCAATGCGTCCCATCCCAGGCTGCTCGTTCGCACGATTGTCCGTGTAGTAGTTCATCCCGACCGAGATCATCGATCGGCAGCCTGGCAATACCTGTTGCGGATCGCTTCGGCGAGCTGGGTCACGAGTCATCCAGGCCATCGCGCCGTGGTAGCCGCGCTGGAGCCATTCCGTGAGACGGCTGAATAAGAGACGAGGTAAGGGGGTAGTGGGGTAAGGGGGTAGAGAAGAGTCAGGCTGACTGCTAGTGGGGATTCGGCTGATGCCGACGGCGTCGAACCCTAGGGCTTTGGCTTCGCTTTTAATCGCCTCAGCGAGAGACATAGCTAGTGCGATTGCTGGGAGCAGTCAAAGCGGACACTGAACTGGGCCGAACAATGGTCGGATTTGCAGCGGGTGCAGGAACCGGTGATTTTAGTTTTCCAGTCCGTCCCTTTCTCGTCGAATCGGCAGGATGTGTTTCCACCCTTGGAGAAGGTCGACCAGGGTTTATCGGTTCCTGGGACATTGGCCACGAGGCAGCCTGAGGGGAAGGGAACGTGACAGCTCTGCGAGGCCTCTCCCTTCGCCATGCCGAAACTACAAGACTGTTCTGTCGTGGCATGTGAGTCGTCCATGGGCTGCGCGTGAGCAGCGGCTGAAAGGCTCCACAGGCCGATGAGTATCAATAACAGGAAGGGCCAGCGTTTCATCACGCAGCATCCTAGCACAGCGATGTTTGTAGGCGTCAATCAGGGTCCGACGCATTAGCAGGATGCTCTCGAAAACCGTGAAAAGTAAGACGTGAACGGTGAAACGTGGGCTGCCGAGTGCATTTCCTCCGAAACGTTTTACCTTTGACGTTTCACGTCTCACGGGTGGCTGTTTGTCCTCGCGTGACTCTCAACGGGTCTATATACTTGCGGCATGTTGTGGCGTGTGATGATTGTCATGGTCTATCTCGTACTCGGATGGTCCGGGTGGAGCCGTGCGGCCGAGCCTGTCGTACTGGATGTTCGTACGGAACCCACTGGCGGTGTGAAGGCGACAGCCACAATTCTCTTTCCGGTGGAGCCGGCGATCATCCAGGGAATATTGACCGACTATGCCCATTGGCCTGATCTCTTCGACGTACGGATGCGGATGGCGGAGATACGGGACCAAGACGGCAAGGTGTTCACGGATATTCGGATCGACCATGCTTTGCTTCCAGGAGAGCGCCGCCTTCTGAGTGAGACGAGGACATTACCGACTGGAGAGTTGCTGACGGAATTGAAGGGGGGCGACTTCAAACAGTACCGCCGGTTCTGGAAGCTTAACCCAGTCGATGGGGGGGCTCATACCAAGGCTGAGTTTGAACTGCTCGTCGAGATCGACATGATGGTGCCGGATTGGATTGTCGCCGTAGCGATGCGGCGAGATATGGAAATGCATTTTCGAATCGTAAGAGAAAAAGCGCTGCAAATACAGCAGGAGCTGCAGTCAGGGCGATCACAGTGAGGGCTGGTGATCTGGTCTGTCTGGTTCATCTGGTCTATCCGGTCTGTCTGATACAACTAAAAAACAAGACAAACCAAACAAACCAATTAAACGAGACAGACCAGATAGACCGAACAGACCAAATGAACAAGACCGGCTGGCGGTCTTGTTCANNTTCACCAGCGCGCTCACATCGAACATCCGTTCGACCTTCTGAATGTCCTCGAGTCTGGTTTTCGTGCTGGGGTGCGGTGGGGTGAAGAGTGAGCAGCAGTCTTGATCCGGCTCAATCGATATGGCGAAGCTGCCGATCTGCTGAGCCTGGTCGGTGATTTCCACCTTGTCCATGCCGATGAGCGGACGCAGGAGCGGCAACTCTGCCGCCTCCTCAATGACCGTCAAGTTCTCCGGTGTTTGCGAAGCCACTTGCCCTAAGCTGTCGCCGGTGACNNGTGAGGAGCTGCACGAGTTCGCGGACTTTCTCTTCCGAAGCACGGCTGACGAGCGGCCGGCCGGAGAAGTGGACGAAGAGGGCTCGGCATCCGCGCTTCATCATGCGATAGGCTGCGACCGGCGAATCGATCCCTCCGGATATCAAGCAGGCGACTTTCCCGCTGACCCCCACCGGCATGCCGCCCGGCCCCTGAATCTTTTTGGTCGCGTAGTAGACCTCTTTGGAAAGCAGTTCGAGGTAGACCGTAAGGTCGGGGTCTTTCAGGCTGACTTTTTTACCGGTTCCTTCGCAGATGGCAGCGCCGACGTCCCGCGCGACCTCCATAGAGGTCAGAGTCAATCGTTTGTCGGCCCGTTTCGCCGAAACGCGAAAGGTAGAAAAAGACTCAGATTGGAGCGATGAGATGACCGCTTTGCTGAGCGCTCCAATATCTGGCTTGGCCAGGTCGAGTGGCAACCCATGGGCGAGCGAAAAGTTGGCGATTCCGAAGACTCGTGCGAGCCGCTCTTTGATGGTCTGGTCCGGAACCGTATCAGGCAGGACGACGCGAATCCGGCTGCGAAGATTCTCGACNNACGAGCCGCTCCTCGAAATATTCCCGGTTGCGGCCTTTGAGGGCGAGTTCGTGGTAATGGACGATCGCGCATCTCATGGTTTAGTCGGATGCTGAAAATGGCAAACTTCTCACCCACCCAGCCCCGGCGCGCCGAGACGCGCCGTTCCGCGAGCTTCGCTCTCGGCTCGACAACATCCTCAACGTACCCCGCTTGGGAAAGAGCTGCGTTGGCAGCTCAGGGTCGGGTGGGTGGAAATTAGCCGCCTCCGGTATTTGCCTCGCCTGCGGCCTTGTTGGACGACCATTTTGAGCATCCTACATACCCTTCATGAGCTGTGATCATCCGCTTCCAGGAAACGTTCAGCATCGATGGCGGCCATGCAGCCGGAGCCGGCGGCGGTGACGGCTTGGCGGTATGTCGAGTCTTGGACGTCACCGGCGGCGAAGACGCCGGGAATGCTGGTGGTGGTGCCATGATTGGTGATGAGGTAGCCTTTTGCATCCATCTCAAGCTGGCTGGCGAACAGATTGGTGTTGGGTCGGTGTCCGATGGCGACGAAGACGCCGGCACAAGGCAGTTCCGTCGTCTTGCCTGTGACGAGATTCTTGAGGCGTGCGCCGGCGACTACATCGTTCCCCAGAATATCTTCGACGGCAGAATTCCATATGAATGTGATCTTTTCGTTCTTCACTGCGCGGTCTTGCATGATTTTGGAAGCCCGCAGCTTGTCGCGCCGGTGGACAATCGAGACTTTGCTGGCGAACTTGGTCAGGAAGATCGCTTCCTCCATCGCACTGTCGCCGCCGCCGACGACAATCAGTTCTTTCCCCTTGAAGAAGAACCCGTCGCAGGTTGCACAGGTTGAGACACCGTGCCCAGTGAGGCGCGATTCGTTCTTCAGCCCAATTTGAATGGCCGATGCGCCGGTGGCGATGATGAGAGTCTTCGCGTGGATGGTCTGTTCAGCGTCAACGGTGATCGTGAGGGGTCTCTGTTTAAGGTCTACGGCTGTAACATCGCCGGTCAAAAACTCTGTGCCGAACCGTTCCGCCTGAGATCGCATTTCCTTCATGAGTTCCGGTCCCATGATGCCCTTGGCAAAGCCGGGATAGTTTTCAACTTCCGTCGTTGTAGTTAGTTGTCCGCCGGATTGCCAGCCTTCAATCAGCAAAGGCGACAGATTCGCCCGCGCCGCATAGACCGCGGCGGTCAAGCCAGCTGGGCCGGAACCGATGATGACGACGTTGCGCATGGGCGAAAATCTAACACAAGGGGTTGAGGGAATGCACGGCAGAGGTTGGGTCTTATGCGAGGAGTCGAAGATGTTTAAAGAGCTGGTCGACGTGCCGGTGGAGTGAGGGACGAGGGAGGATCCCGCTTAACATATGGTTCGCTCGCTGAATCTTCTTTACCAAGGGCATTTGGCTGCGGATGCGGCGGATAGCTTCAGCGCGGGTGAGGCCGTTTCTTTTCTTGAGGCGCGCGATTTGGGTCGTGCGATCAGCCGTGACGACGATGATTTCATCCACGCGTTTGTCTACGCCGGCTTCGAAGAGGAGCGGGACTTCATAGATCACGACGGCCTTGGGATCTTTGCGAGCGATAGCTTTGGTCAAACGGACTTGCTCGCGGGCGACGCGGGGATGGATGATGCGCTCGAGTTGCCGTCGTTTTTTCTGATTGCGGAAGACAATGCTTCCGAGGGCCTGTCGGTTGAGCGAACGGTCTTGGCTGAGTACTGTCTTCCCGAAGAGTGCGACGATCTCCCGCCAAGCAGGTTTGCCTGGCTTCACGACATCGCGGGCCAGTTCGTCGGCATCAATGACGACCGCGCCGCATCGCTTGAACATCTTGGCGACAGTGCTCTTGCCGGTGGCGACGCCGCCTGTGAGGCCAACTAGAATCATGGGTGCGGAGCATAGCACGCGAGTACTCGCCCGACAATCAGCCTTGATTGACTTCTAACGGCGTAGGCTTGTATGAGTTCGTGCATGATGAAACGGGTGATGATCTTAGGTCTCGTTGTGATGGTTGGCTTTTTGGGTTTCGCCTTGGTGCGGGCCGATGAGGGGCCGCCACTTGGTCCTCGGACCCTCGTGGTCGCGCTGGATGGAACAGGAGACTTCATGTCTCTTCAAGAGGCGGTCGATGCCGCTAAAAAAGGCGACACCGTCTTTGTCAAGGCAGGTCAATATCCTCAGGACGTGACCATTCACAGTAAAGAGAAGATCAAGTTCGTCGGGGCTGGAGTGGATCAGGTGACGATTCTGGGGCGCGATATTGTGGTGGGTGCTCTCCATGTAGGCAAGTGGCCCTATGGGGCGACGGACATTGAAATCAGCGATATGACCATCAATGACCGAGGGGGTCATGCTGTCGGTCTCTTCAACGGGCAAGGGATTATTCTTCGCAAGGTCAAGATCAATGGCATGTTGTTCAGTCAGCAAGTCCAGGGAGTGCTGATAGAGGATTGTGTCATCGGGGGGAGCGAGACGACCGGCGCTCAGTTTGCCGACTCAGAAGCCGCCCTCATCGGGAATTTGATCCATGATAACGATCATGGCGTCTCGATTGCCGGCAAATCAAATGTGCGGTTGGAACGGAATGTAATTACGCGGAGCCTCTTTGAGGCGGTGGTGGTCAGCGGCCATGCCCATGCTGTGATCGTGAGCAATACCCTGGTTAAGAATGGTGGCGGCGCAGCGTTTCTCGGGCAGTCCAAGAGTGACGTCAGCGGCAACGTAGTCGGGCTGAATCGAGTGGGTTTTCTGATCGCCCCATCCAGTCAGATCACCACCTCTTTCAATGCGTTCTACAACAGAGATGGGGATTATTTTCGAGAAGGTAATCCGAACCAACCGGCCCTGGAACTGAAGGCCCAGTCAGATATTACCGGGGACCCACACTTTGTTGACCCAGTGCATGACGATTTTCGCCTAGGTCCTGGTACGACACTTCTCAAAATCGGTCGATTCCCATACCTCGGCGCCCTCGCTCCTGCCTCAACCGCCACACGTCGATCGACTAAAAAGTAGTTTCCAATCAATGCGATACGCCGTTACCCAGGGCATAAATTCCCATGTGCTATGCTTCCTGTACGCCGTAAGCAGATAGATGATGGGTCTCTGGCGTAAGGATTGCTGATCCACTGTCAGAGAAAGAGGAGACAACTGTGGCAAGTTACCGACAAGAGCTAGAAAGGCGTGGACCAGACGGGATTCCGTCGCTCGACGACGTTGAATCAGGCAAGCTGGTCGGTGCCGTCCTTCCCATGTCTGAAAAGGCCCAGATTCAGATGCGTAATAGCATCGAAGTGATCGATTACCTCCTCAATCAAGAACGCGTCGTCTGGAGTTGAGCCAGTACTCCCATTCATTGTCATCCCTCCGTATCCATTCGCACCATCCTCTCCCGTAGGCTGCAGTTCCTAAACAAGCCCTTCCAATTCTCTCCACCTCTCGGTAGGGGAGCGGCTGAGGCTGCCCTTTACTGCGCGCATCGAACGATATACATGTTCCCTCCAAGCTTGCTTGTTCTCTCCTTAGGGATGGGGGCTGATGGATCTTCCACTGCGCGCGTCCAACGAGGGCCTTCTGAGGCCGCGCGTTGCGCGAGCACAGATAGATCATCAGGGGCTCCATCCCCTCCTCTGTTCTGCGAGCAAGAAGGGCACCTGGCCACTCCCTCATCTTCCTCTTGACAGTCCGCTCGCGTCTTCGTAGGCTCCTCGCGCTACATCTCTTTCCTCTCTAACCAGGAGACGCACTGATGGCACGCTTTGACCTGCATCGTAGGCGTTTTGTGCGTATGGCGTATCGGTTCATGATCGCATCGACGTTTGTGATGCTAATGTCTTACCCAGTTCTAGCTTCTGACGATCTGCCGAAAGAGTCGGTGTTGCCGCTCTCGCTGGCCGGTAAGGCGACCCAAGCATCATTGGATGCCTGTAACAAGGATGGTTATCGGGTGAGCGTGTCGATCGTGGATCGAGCCGGCGTACTTCGCGCCATGGTTCGAGCCGATGGGGCTGGATCCCATACGGTCGATAGCAGCAGGAAGAAGGCCTATACTGCGGCAAGTCTGCGCCGTACAACGACCGAGCTGGCTGAGTTGATCAACAAGATGCCGACTTTGCAAGCGCTTCGCGATATGAACGATCAAATTCTGATGTTGGGGGGTGGACTCCCGATCGAGATCGGCGGTGAGATCGTTGGAGGGATCGGTGTGAGTGGTGCACCAGGTACACACCTCGACGATGCCTGTGCTCAAGCAGGGTTGGCTGCGATTGGCGCTGCGCCGAAAGTTCCAGCAACCAAGTGATTGGGATATATCAGGCAAGATGCTTAGCCGGCCTATTTCTGTTTCTGGTTGCCTGTAACAACGAAGGGCCGGTGCCGGCTTCTGTCGAGTTCTCGGCTGATCAGGTGCGTCTAACAATTACCCGAACCGCGACCAGTCCCTTCCTCTCGCGGCACGATCTTCTGCTCACGATGGCAGGGCCTGGAGGCTGTTCCCTCAATGTCGATCTATTCCCCAATACGGGATATGCGAGCCGGCGGAATCTTTATCAAGCTGGGGCTGGCGTGCTCTATGTGGTGGGCCAGTTCGATGCCCGCGTTATCGACGTGCCGCACTGTACGGTCACACTGGCCGAGTTTCGTGCCCTCGATCGCTTCGTGACCTTTCTCGGCAGTTTCGACGAGAATGAGCAGAAGGTCTGGGCCTACTTTCCCGCCAATCAACGGGCCGAACTCCCCTTCGAGAAACGGTGAGCCAGTTCACTCTTGTTCATTTGGTCTGTTCGGTCTGTTTGGTTTGTTTGGTTGAAAGAAAATAACCAGATAGACCAGACCAACCCGCTCCGCTTACCTCGCGCGGCCGAGCCCGCATTATTCATGAGCGCTTCTGCTGCAATCGAGGATTCGCCGCTGCGACAAGCCTGGACGCGGTAGCCCGGCGTCCAGGCAGGCGGGCTCGCCATTCGGTCGGTCAACATACTGTTTCAAGTATGCCTCCTTCCCTCACGGCTCCGCGCGCCTGGCTCGCATGGCGACTGCGCGATTTCGCCACGAACCGTCATGAATAATGCGGGCTAGTGAGGGCTTCGGTCTTTGAAGGTGAGTTCAGAGACGGCAGATTTGTCCAACTCGCCTTTGCCGAGCGCAACCAGCCGCTGGTATTGCTCGTAGGTCGCTTGAGCTAGAGGCACAGCGAGTCCGGCGGTGTTCGCTAACGCGAGGGCGATGCCTGAGTCTTTGGCTGCATGGGCAGCCGAGAAGTAGCAGTCATGGGCGCGGTTCTGCATATCCTCGCCGTCCGTCTCCAACACGCGCGATGCGGCTCCTGTTTGGGCAAAGACTTCCCGCAACATCGTCAGATCGAGGTCGAGCGCCGCTCCAAGCCCCAGTCCTTCTGCCAGTGCTGCCGTATTGCAATTCATCACCATGTTGACGAGGGCTTTGACCTTCGCAGCCTCTCCTGCCGATCCGACATAGCGGAGATGCGCGCTCAGTTTTTCTAAAAGTGGTTTCGCCGATTCGAATACATCCTGACGCCCACCGCAGATGAGGTAGAGCGTGCCTTGGCGCGCCTGTGTGATGCTGCTGGCCATGCAGGCTTCGAGGCTTAGGCCTCCATATTGCGTCACCAACGTTTCGACATCGACGTGCACAGCCGGCGAGAGGGTAGCGCAGTTCACAAAGAGCCGGTTCTTGGCGTGGCGGAGCAGACTCTCTGTGCTGGTCGTGGAAAAGATTTCGCGCATCGCCGCGTCATCGGTCACGACAGTGAAAACGATGTTGGCGAGTTCTGCCACACGGGCAGGGGATGCAGCTGCTTCACAGCCGAGTTCTGATGCAAGATCGGTGGCCGTGGCGAGACCTAGATCGTAGACGGCGACAATCGTTTCCCCTCGATCATTCAAGCGTCGGGCCATGTTGGCCCCCATCCGTCCGACTCCCACGAAACCGATCCTCGAATCAGACTGTCCCATCCGTGCTCCTCCGTTCGTGCCATCATGCGCTCGACTGCGCGATTGTAGCATACCCCTAACAGGAGGCTGAAGAAGTCCGTCAGCGTAGCTTGTTCATCTGGTCTGTCTCGTTTGTTTGGTTAAACGAATCCAACCAGATGAACCAAACCAACCAAATAAACAAAACAAACCAGGCCAACCAGACAGACCGGGCTAGCAGGAAGGCAGCGATTCGTTGACTGAGATTACAGCTTTGCTACTCTGCAGAAGCCCATCCAGTATTTTTGGAGATACTCTTTTCAGAGTCCTGCTGAGTTCTGACTGTTATGAGAATCATTGTGCGTCAACTCCGTCGTATCACGATTGCCGTCTGTATCAGTTGGATGCTGTGTCTTGTGCCGTCCTGGGCTCAGCTGCCTCATGAAACCTACGATTTCAGTATGTCGAAGGGGATCGCGGAGTTCGGTCGGGGCCATTACGATGTGGCGGCCAGCATGTTTGAACGGGCGCGGAACGCGAAACCAGACGATCTCGAAGCTGCCGATTATTTAGGGCAGACGTATCTTCGTCTAAAACGATATGGCGACGCAGAATCTCTTTTTCGGTGGATCGTCAAAAAGAATTGGAAGGCTGCGCCGGCCTGGCTGGGGCTGGGGATTGCGAGAAGTCAGCAGGGCCAGTATCAAGAAGCGCTTGAAGCGCTCGGTCAAGCTGAACAGCTCGATCCGAAGAATCCGCTAGTGTATTTCTATCAGGGCTTGGTCGCCCAGGAATTGAAATCATTCGCCCAAGCTCCCGAGCTTTTCTCCCGTGCGATGGCCCTCAGCCCCGATCTCACACCATCCGCCCGGTACTACACCGGCATCTCGTATTATCAGCGCGGGCTGATTGAGCGGGCGCAGAAAGAGTTCGAAGCTGCGATTGCTTCGGGAGAGCCTGAGTCGGAGTTGGCGCGCTCGGCGCGGGCTGTCCTGCAACAGCAAACTGCTGTGCCGAAGGGGCCGAAACAATGGGATCTGAACCTGAGCGTCAGCGGACAGTACGACAGCAATGTCGTGTTGTTGCCCGCCGGAACCCAGCCGCCCGGTGGAGCCGTGGGGATCTCTCAGAAAGACGATTTCCGGACGGCCATCTATGCTCGAGCCGAGTACCGGCCGATTCAAACCGATGTCTGGACGGCCGGCGTGACCTATGGACTTTACCAGAGCTTTCACCAGAAACTGGCGAAGTTCGATGTGCAGGATCATTCGCCATCGGTATTCGTGCAGCGGCAGATGGGGCCGGTGCAAGCGCGGGTGCAGTACGTTTTCGATTATGTACAGGTGGGCCAGGCTCCGTATCTGATCGCACATGTTATTCAACCGATCTTCACGATTGCCGAGGGGAACAGCTTATTCACTCAACTGCAGTTCCGTTATCAGTACAAGGATTTTCAGGACGACCTGTTCGCAGGTAACTCGTTCCGTGACGGGAAGAACTGGCTCGGGGGTGTCACTCAGTACGCGTATTTTGCCAATGGCGCCGGCCATGTTCGGCTTGGGTACACCTTCGATATGGACCGTACCGGGGGAGGAGAACCGACGGTAGCGGCGCCCGGTGTCCCCTCCAATGCCGATTGGTCCTACAAAGCCCATCGGTTGTCTCTGGGGCTCGGTATACCGGAGGTGTGGACCCTCAAGCCGTCGGTTGCATTCGACTACTATCGCCAGCAGTACGACAATCCAAACTCACTTTCTGCCACTGGCACAACTGTGCGGCGAGACACGCTGCTCTTTTTCACGGCCTCTATCGGGCGTCCCATCACTGACTGGCTCTCGGTTGCCGCAGAATATAATTACACACGTGACCAATCCAACATCCAATTCTTCGACTATTCCCGAAACATATACTCCGTCACATTTAGCGGTCGGTTCTAGGCCCTCTCCACTCTTTTCTCTTTCCATCTGTCTTGCCATTTTTTGTCGTTACCGCAAACGTATAACGGCAGGCTTCTGGCTATAAATAATGGAAAATATAACCACTTAGATGGGGTACTCCAAAAATATTGATCCGGAAAACGACTGATATCAAGGGGTTGGAATTGGGTGTTCTGTCAAAGGGCTCTCGGTATGGATTGTGCCATTCTCAGGGGTGAGAAATAGGCGGATTGGGCAAGACCTTTAACCCCGGAGAGACATATGAGTACCCTACGATTCACAAAAGGCTTGATCGCAGTGACCCTGTTGCTGAGCCCTGCTCTTGCGTCGGCTGAGAATGCCGGCTCCGGCGGAGTCGGTGTCTACACCGCCGTGATGGGAAAGGTCACGGTGACCCATGCTGGTGAGCCTCGTGTGCTGCCGGTCAAGTTGCACGACGAGGTGCTCTTCAAGGATGTCATTCAGACTGAGAAAGAGTCCCGGACAAAGGCCTTCTTCCAGGATGACAGCGTCTTGACTGTAGGGGAGAACAGCCGGGTCGAG
>CXWL01040969.1_pt1 | contig 12812 bp, 12 predicted proteins | sample 590931 | NCBI WGS metagenome assembly CXWL01 (sample SAMEA3498368, study PRJEB10139) | groundwater metagenome | biome: water well; material: biofilm material | place: Germany | collected 2015-04-27
GCGCCCTTCATGCTTCGTGCCAGTATGGCGTCGGTATCGAGTGCAGTCTCCGCTTCGGTAATGACCTTTAACAACTGTTCTTCGACTGGCCCAACCGCCTGCGCAGGGTCACTCGGTACGGCCAGCACGGTTTTCATCTTGCGGATGAAGGTCAGTCCCCGGTCGACCTGCGGTTCGAAGAAAAAGGCGGAGTGAACGATGGTCTTGGCGTTGGCCAGCGCCAACTGATCAATCAGCTTGGCGTGTATGTCTCGCGGCCAGGGCCAGCGGCCAATATTGGCAATGCTCTGGTCGTCAATCGCGATGATGGCGATGCGGTCGCTCGGTTGGCGCGAGGTGCTGGTGCTGGCGAAGTCGTAAAAACGCCGCTCCAGGGTGCCGAAGACATCGGTAACGCTGTGCAAAACCAGCACGGCAAGTACCAGCAGGAGCCCCGCAAACCAATCGGCACGCCAAAACTGACTTTTCTTGAATGATGGAGAAACTGCCACGTGCCGCCTTCGCCCCGGATTCCAAACTGCTTGTGGACAACCACCGCAGCGCGCCCCTGGACACGCCGCTGATCAACGGTTGATACGAAGTTGCGACGTTAGCAGACCCCGCAGATCGCGACAAGGTACTTGTACACGCGCGAATGTCTTTTTTTTGCACCACTGCTCCCAGCGGCGCGCACGGCCATGGCGCTCAGCGGCTACCTTCCTCGGTGGACGCCGACGCCCGAGCAGCCAGCAGCTTGCCCAGGCCGAACACCAGCATGGCGCCGGCCGCACCGAGCCCGTAGTTCCAGACCTTTGTTTGAGGTAACCACTGCACCACAGCAGGATCACTGTGCGCCATGGTGCCGGCAATCCAGCCAAGCAACATGCCGCCTACGGCAATGATGATCGGAAACCGATCCATCAGCTTGAGCACCATCTGGCTTCCCCCAATGATGATGGGAATACTAACCAGCAAGCCAAAGATGACCAGAGGCAATTGGTGAGGACCGCCAGCACTGGTGGCCGCTCCCGCGATGGCGATCACGTTGTCGATGCTCATCACCAGATCGGCCACGATGACCGTTTTGACCGCCGCCCAGAGTTTGTCACTGCCATGGATGTTGGCATGCCCATCCTCGTCCTGCGGCACCAGAAGCTTGACGCCGATCCAGATCAACAGGGCCGCGCCGATCAACTTCAAATAGGGCACCTGTAGCAAGGTTAACGCAAAGGCGATCAATATCACTCGCAGCACAATGGCGCCGGCGGTTCCCCAGAGAATGCCCTTGGTGCGCTGATGCGGGGGCAATTGCCGGCAGGCCAACGCAATCACGACCGCGTTGTCGCCACCCAGCAAAATGTCGATCATGATGATCTGCCCGACGGCAATCCAGAAATCCGCGCTTTGCAGCATTTCCATCTGCGTGTCTCCAATCCGTTAAATGAAAGAAGCGCTCACGGCCTGTCGCCCTGAGCGCCTCTAACTCGCAACTGGAAGTGTAGCCCTCAAACGACTCTTGGCGCGGTCGTGAAAGTGTGCGTCAAGGCCTACAGCAGGGCCTTGAGCAGTTTGGCCATCTCCGACGGATTGCGGGTGACCTTGAAACCGCACTCTTCCATCACGGCCAGCTTCGCGTCTGCCGTATCGGCCCCGCCTGAAATCAGGGCGCCAGCATGTCCCATGCGTTTGCCAGCCGGCGCCGTCACGCCCGCGATGAAACCGACGATGGGTTTCTTCATGTTGGCCTGGCACCAGCGTGCCGCCTCGGCCTCGTCAGGTCCGCCGATTTCCCCGATCATGATCACAGCATCGGTGTCCGGATCCTCATTGAAAAGGCGCATCACGTCGATGTGCTTGAGACCATTGATCGGATCACCGCCAATACCCACGGCGCTGGACTGGCCCAGGCCAATCTCGGTCAACTGCGCCACGGCTTCATAGGTGAGCGTGCCAGAGCGCGACACCACGCCGATCCTGCCCTTACGGTGGATATGACCGGGCATGATGCCGATCTTGATCTCATCGGGTGTGATCAGGCCGGGGCAATTCGGGCCCAGCAGCAGTGTCTTCTTGCCGCCCGCGGCTTCCTTGGCCCGCATCCGGTTGCGCACTTCCAGCATGTCGCGCACCGGGATGCCTTCGGTAATGCAGATTGCCAGGTCCAGGTTGGCTTCAACCGCCTCCCAGATTGCCGCCGCGGCACCGGCCGGTGGCACATAGATCACGGACACGGTGGCGCCAGTCTGGCTGGCGGCCTCTTTGACCGACGCGAAAATCGGAATGCCAAAAATGGCCTCACCCGCCTTCTTGGGGTTGACGCCGGCCACAAAGCAGTTCTTGCCGTTGGCGTATTCCTGGCACTTCTCCGTGTGGAACTGACCGGTCTTGCCGGTGATGCCCTGGGTGATGACCTTGGTGTCTTTATTGATCAGAATGGACATGTCTATTTCCTTGCGTCTTAGGCGTTGACCGCAGCGACCACTTTTTGGGCGGCTTCGGCCATGGTGTCTGCGCTGATGATGGGCAGGCCCGACTCGGCCAGCAGCTTCTTGCCCAACTCTTCATTGGTGCCCTTCATGCGCACCACCAGGGGCACATTCAGGTTGGTCGCCTTACACGCCGTGATCACGCCGGTGGCGATGGTGTCGCACTTCATGATGCCGCCAAAAATGTTGACCAGGATCGCCTTGACCTTGTCGTTCTTGAGCATGATCTTGAAGGCTTCAGTCACCTTCTCGGGGGTGGCCCCGCCGCCAACGTCCAGAAAGTTGGCCGGCTCGGCGCCAAACAGCTTGATGGTGTCCATGGTGGCCATGGCCAGGCCCGCACCGTTGACCAGGCAACCGATGTTGCCATCCAGGCTGATATAGGCCAGATCGAACTTGCTGGCTTCGACTTCAGCCGGGTCTTCCTCGTCCAGATCACGGTAAGCCACTATTTCAGGGTGGCGGAACAAGGCATTGGCATCGAAGTTGAACTTGGCGTCCAGGGCCTTGATGTTGCCCGGCTTGCCATCGACGGAACCTTCCAGAATCAAGGGGTTGATCTCGACCAGGCTGGCGTCGGTCTCCATGTAGCACTTGTAGACCTTTTGCAACACGTCCACCGCCTGCGCGGTCGAAGCCGCCGGCACACCAATGGCGTCCGAGAGCTTCTTGGCTTGCACATCGGTAAGGCCAACGGAAGGGTCAACGATTTCAGTGATGATTTTTTCGGGCGTGTCGTGCGCCACGCCTTCGATGTCCATGCCACCCTCACTGGAGACAATCATTGCGACGCGCTGCGACGCGCGGTCGGTCACGGCCGATACATAATATTCCTTCTTGATGTCGGCGCCGTCCTCGATCAGCAGGCGACGCACTTTCTGTCCTGCCGGGCCGGTCTGATGCGTGACCAACTGCATGCCCAGGATTTCGCCAGCGAGTTTGCGAACCTCGTCGATGGAGCGCGCCAGCTTGACGCCGCCACCCTTGCCGCGACCGCCAGCATGAATTTGGGCCTTGACCACCCAAACCGGGCCACCCAGTTTTTGGGCAGCTTCAACAGCCTCTTGAACGGTAAAGGCGGCAATGCCACGCGGCACTGGCACACCAAACTGGCGCAAGATTTCCTTGCCTTGGTACTCGTGAATCTTCATAGGTCTCAATCGGTTGAGGACGGAGCTGGCTCGCTACGCGTAGCCGCGGTCCCGCAAGGTTTCAGGGATGGATACTATTGATCCGGCCGCGACGCTGGGCGGGCGTTTGCGGCAGGCACTGGACAACGCAGCCGCCAAATGTATCATGTTGCAACGCACCAATCTTTTTTCAAACTTACAGGCGCAGCCAAACAGGATTCAGCATGTACAAGGTATTCATCGACGGCGAAGCGGGCACCACCGGGCTGCAAATCAGGGAACGCCTGACGCTGATACCCGAGCTTGAGGTGCTCAGCATTGCACCGGAACTGCGCAAAAATTCGGACGCCAAACGCGCCCTGATGGCAGAGGTGGATTTGGTCATCCTTTGTTTGCATGACGATGCCGCCATCGAGTCGGCCGCCATGGTGGACGCAATTGAACGGCACTCCGACGGCAAGGGGCCAAAGATCATTGACGCATCGACTGCCCACCGTACGCGGGACGGTTGGATCTATGGTTTTCCCGAGCTCGCCACCGGGCAACGCGAAGCCATCGTGCGGGCGCGCCGGGTGGCCAACCCGGGTTGTTACGCCACCGGCGCGATCGCGCTCATCCGGCCCTTGGTGGACGCAGGCCTGGTGCCGGCCGATTTCCCCCTGTGTCTGCCGTCGGTCAGTGGCTACTCCGGGGGCGGGCGTAGCATGATCGAGGCCTACGAGCAGGGCCGCGCGCCCGCCTTCGAGATNNGGTCTGACCAGACGGCCTTTGTTCGTGCCGTCGGTGGGCAACTTCAAACAAGGCATGCTGGTGCAATTGCCCCTGCATCTGGATCTGTTACCTGGCAAACCCACTGCCCAGGACTTGCATGACGCACTGGAACGCCACTATGCGGGCAGCCCCTGGGTAACGGTGGAGCCGGCTAGCGCCGACGGCAAGCTCGACGCGGTCGCACTACAAGACACCAACAAGATGGAGCTACGCGTGTTCGGCAATCATGGGCCAGACGATGGCTTCCACCACGCAGTGTTGATTGCGCGCCTGGACAATCTGGGCAAAGGCGCCAGCGGGGCAGCGGTGCAGAATCTGCAACTGATGCTGGGACTCTAATGACGGGCACCTTGGCGCCTCGGCAAGTGTGCTGGCGAGAGCTTGCCCGGGCTTCAATCGTCGTCTGAACCCGACACGACGCGACGAATGGTGTCGCCGTCGAAACCCCGGCTTGCCAAGAACCGCATTTGTCTGGCTCGTTCGGTGGCATCTAGCGGCTGGCTACCGAACTTCTTCCGCCAGACTTCACGGGCCCGCGCCATTTCAGTCTTGCGCAATAGATCGACTGCTTGCGAGACCGCCTGGGGCTCCAGACCCTTGGCCTGGAGTTCTTGCCGCATACGTGAAACACCTAGCTTGGCGGCGCGTCGGTGCAACAGCGACTCAAGCACACGCTGCTCGTTGATGAAGCCCTTGGCTTGCAGTTCGTCCAGCACCTGAGCCAGTGCGTCCGGACTTGGCGCATGGAGCTGAAGCTTGCTCTGCAATTCCGAGCGCGAATGCTCGCGCGTCGAGAGCAGCCGCAGCGCCCGGCTCTTGAGTGAAGGGGGTATCGGAGCCATCACTTGTCACCAGAACCGCCAGCTCGCTGTTGCCTGGCTGGCGACGTCCCGCTTCAATGGCTATTCGCCTTTTTTGCCCTTGGCGGGCACCACAGGTTCGACCCCGACCGCCACCGGCAGCAGCGGGATACCGAGCGACTCGCGCACCTTGTTCTCGATCTCGTGCGAGAGCTGCGGGTTCTCGCGCAGGAACTCGCGCGCATTGTCGCGACCCTGCCCGATTTTTTCGCCGTTGTAGGCGTACCAAGCGCCAGACTTCTCCAAGATACGGGCGTTGACACCCATGTCGATGATCTCGCCGTGGCGGCTGATGCCCTCGCCAAACAAGATGTCGAACTCAGCGGTCTTGAACGGTGGCGCCACCTTATTCTTGACCACCTTGACTTTGGTCTCGTTGCCGATCGCTTCCTCGCCCTTCTTGATGGTGCCGGTGCGGCGAATGTCCAGTCGCACCGAAGCGTAGAACTTGAGGGCGTTGCCACCCGTGGTGGTCTCGGGGCTGCCAAACATCACACCAATCTTCATGCGAATCTGGTTGATGAAGATCACCATGCAATTGGTCTTCTTGATGTGCGCGGTGAGTTTGCGCAAGGCCTGGCTCATCAAACGCGCTTGCAGGCCGGGCAGGGAATCGCCCATTTCGCCCTCCAGCTCGGCTTTGGGCGTCAAAGCCGCCACCGAATCCACCACGATCAAATCGACTGCCCCGGAGCGCACCAGGCTGTCGACGATTTCCAACGCTTGTTCACCCGTGTCGGGCTGGCTGATCAGAAGGTCTTGCAGATTGACACCCAGCTTTTGCGCGTATTGAATGTCCAACGCGTGTTCGGCATCCACAAAGGCGCATTGCCCACCCTGTTTTTGCATCTCGGCAATCACTTGCAGGGTCAGCGTGGTTTTGCCCGACGATTCCGGGCCATAAATTTCCACCACCCGGCCACGGGGCAGGCCGCCCACGCCCAACGCAATGTCCAGCCCCAGGGAGCCGGTGGAAACCACCTGAATGTCCTCGATCACCTCGCCCTCTCCCAGGCGCATGATGGTGCCCTTACCAAACTGCTTCTCGATCTGGGCCAGCGCCACCTGTAGGGCCTTGGCCTTTTCACTGGCAGCTACGCTTAGGTTCTTGACGGGTGCGTCCATGAGAAATCTCCTGTTGAATCAATGGGTTAGGTTCAGGGCAACCGCTGCAGTTAATAACAGGCTGGATGCTTGAACAGTAGTTTAACGCTCAAGTCCGCTTGTGCAAGCGCAATATTTAGTCAATTTGATTTACTATTTGAACGATGCACGAACCCAGTCCAGCCCAGCAATGGCGCCACACCCACATTGGCGCTCTAATGAACCGCGCGCTGGCTCGCTTTGACGCCCGCGTGTTAAACCTGATGGCGCGCAATGAAGAAGTGCCCCTTGCGCTGTCCAACCTTGCCGCCAGAGGCCAGCTCACGGCGGCGCATGTCCAGATCACACGACACCTGCCAGAACAGGGCGCGCGCCTGACCGAGCTCGCAGTCCACGCGGGCATCACCAAGCAGGCCATGGGCAAGTTGGTCGACCAGTGTGAGGCGTGGGGCCTGGTACGTCGAAGCAACGACCCGCTGGATGCGCGCGCGCGAACCGTTCAATTTACCGCCAGCGGTCTGGCTTGGTTAGCCGCCTTTCGAATGGCCGTCGCCCGAGCGGAGGACGAAATGCGCCAAGCGATCAGCCCGGAGGTGGCCACAGTGATCGCCTTGGGACTGGAGGCCTACGGCGCGTGAATGCGGGTGTGATCAACTGGCGCGGTCACACCCTTCGTGCCGACGCCTAGAATCGGAAGAAACGCGAGCGCGAGCAGGGCGCAAACCAGGAGACAGACATGCGGATTCTGATTGCCGAAGATGATCAGGTGCTCGCCGACGGCCTGATGCGCACCTTGCGCAGTTCGGGCGCGGCGGTGGACCACGTGGCCAATGGCAACGAGGCCGACGCCGCACTGATGACCAATACTGAATTCGACCTACTGATTCTCGACCTCGGGCTGCCCAAAATGCATGGCCTGGAGGTACTGAAAAAGCTGCGCGCGCGCGGCTCCTCGCTGCCGGTATTGATTCTGACCGCCGCCGACAGCGTGGACGAGCGCGTGAAGGGCCTGGACTACGGCGCCGACGACTACATGGCCAAGCCCTTCAGCCTGCAAGAACTCGAAGCGCGGGTGCGCGCCCTGAGTCGCCGTGGCATGGGCTCGGCCAGCAGCATGATCAAGCATGGTCCCTTGCTGTATGACCAGTCCGGGCGGGTGGCGACCATCGACGGCGTGATGGTGGACCTGTCGGCACGCGAGTTGGGTCTGCTCGAGGTGTTGCTGCAACGCGCCGGGCGTTTGGTTAGCAAGGATCAGTTGGTAGAACGGCTGTGTGAGTGGGGCGAGGAGGTCAGCAACAACGCGATCGAGGTCTACATCCACCGCCTGCGCAAGAAGATCGAGAAGGGCCCCATCCGCATCGCCACCGTGCGCGGCTTGGGTTACTGCCTAGAGAAGATCCCAGGCTAAGCTGTTGAAACTCTTCCAGCGCGAGCAACGCTCCCTGTTCGGGGAAATCCTGGACTGGATGCTGACGCCACTGCTGCTGTTGTGGCCAGTCAGCCTGGTGCTCACCTGGCTGGTGGCACAGGGGATCGCCGGCAAGCCGTTTGACCGCGCCCTGGAGTACAACGTGGCGGCGCTGGCGCAACTGCTGACCGTCAAACAGGAAAAAGTACAGTTCAACCTACCGCTGCCCGCGCGTGAACTCCTGCGTGCCGACGACAGCGACACCGTGTACTACCAAATTCTCGGTGTCCGCGGCGAATTCCTCAGCGGTGAACGTGAGTTGCCGCTTCCACCAGAAGAGGAGCGGGTTGTCGTGGGTGAAGTGCGGCTGCGCGACGATGAAGTGCGCGGTGTGGCGGTCAAGATCGCCTACATGTGGATTCGCCTGGACTTGCCGGACGCCAAGCCGGCGCTGATCCAGGTCGCCGAGACCTTGGACAAACGCTCGATCCTGGCGACCGAGATCACCAAAGGCGTGATGCTGCCGCAGTTCGTGATTCTGCCGCTGGCCGTGCTGCTGGTGTGGCTGGCCCTGGTACAGGCCATCAAGCCACTCAATGAACTGGAAGAGCGCATCCGCGCCCGCAAGCCCGACGACTTGAGTCCGATCGAGGCGGAGGTGGTTCCGCTGGAGGTCGCGCCCTTGGTGGCCTCGGTCAATGACTTGTTGATGCGCCTGAAGGACTCGATCGCGACACAGAAACGCTTTCTGGCGGACGCGGCCCACCAGCTCAAGACGCCGTTGGCGGGCCTGCGCATGCAAGCCGACTTGGCGCAGCGCGAGGGCGCCAACACCGAGGAGCTCAAGCAGTCGCTGCGGCAGATCGGGCGCTCCAGCATCCGCGCCACCCACACTGTCAATCAGCTCCTGGCACTGGCTCGGGCCGAGAGCAGCGGCGCGGCGATGAGCCGGCAAAGCTGCGACCTCGCGGCGCTGACGATGGAAGTGGTGCAAGACAGCGTACCGCGGGCGATCGAAAAGCACATCGACCTGGGCTACGAAGGCGCCCTGCCCGGCGCCAGTGGCGGTCAACTCAGCGGCAATCCGACGCTGCTCAAGGAGCTGATCCGCAACCTGGTCGACAACGCCATCAACTACACACCGTCCAGCCTCACCAGTCCCGGCGTCATCACCGCGCGGGTGCTCGCCGACCCATTTGGCAACACACTCGTGTTGCAGGTGGAAGACTCCGGGCCTGGCATCACCTTGGCCGAACGCGAACTGGTGTTCCAGCCGTTCTACCGTTCACTGGGCAACGAGGCCGATGGCTCAGGCCTGGGCTTGCCAATCGTGTTGGAGATTGCCCAGCATCACCAAGCGGTGGTGACGGTGGAGGACGCTCGGCCGGGCCACGCCCCGCCTGGCGCGCGCTTCGTGGTGCGCTTTACCGCCGAAACGACTGAAAATGCCGCGCCAGGCTCAGGGGCACGGTCGTAGCGGCTTGTCGGCCAAAGCCGGCCTGATCTCGTCAAGCCGCGCGCGCAAGCTGTCGTCCACCGAAGCCAAGCGCAGCGCGGTACCGTGCGTCGCCGCGCGAATCTGGACCACCTTGGCGGTGCGCAAGCCCTGTTTGACCAGCTCGGCCAGTTGTGCGTTGGCGGCCGCAGCGGTGTCGTAGCCGCCACGCGCCAATCCGGGCTCCAGCTTGGCGTCGCCAACGGGCTCGAACTTCAAGTTGAGTGCGGCCAGTTCCGTGCGCTTTTTCTTGGCCGCGTCCATGCTGGCGTACTTGCCCATGTAGACAATCCAGCGCGCCGGCTCAGTGGCGTCCCCCAGCGACCACGAACCAGGCGGCAAGCTGCTGCGTTCCAGCGCCAATCGCAAAGCGGTGCTGTGCTCCTCGTCGAACAAACCCGCCATCAGGCACTCCGCGGGTTTGGACGCCACCCGTGCCGCCGATTCGATTCGCCGCAACTCCTCGGGGCTAAGCAAGTGCCAGACCTCGGGGCGAATCTGCTGCGCCAGACGTTGCGGCTCACGCTGCTGCGCGGGCGCATAGCCGTAAGCGTGCAACAGCCCTTGCGACCATGCAAAGTACAGACCATTGATCAACAACAGGGACAGAACAGCAAATCGCAACATGGACACAGACGCAACATTGAGCGGGCCCGAACCGCACCGCTCGCCTCATGGCGCCGCAGCCGGTCCAGCAAGTTAGATGTTCTCGTAATCAGGCGGGCGCAAGGGCCGCACACTGACCTCAGAACTGGTGACCTTTCGCAAACCTTGCGCAGTATGCACCAGCAAGGCGCCGCGTTCATCCACGCCCCGGGCGGTGCCATCCATGCCATCGCTCAGGGTGACGGCAACACCAGCCAGCGCGTCGCAACGGTTGAAACGATCCTTGAACGGCGCAAAGCCGGTGGCTTCAAACCCCTTCACGGCACGCACCAAAGGCGCTGCTATCTGGCGCAGCGCCGCCTGGGCCGTCACACCCGCGATCACCTCGCCCAGCCCGGCCGGGGGGGTGGAGAAATCGCTGGCCTTCGGTTCCGCCAGGTTGATGCCCACGCCCACCACCGCATAACGCGCTTCTCCCAGACTGGCGGTCTCGATCAGGATGCCGGCCAGTTTACGGTCGCGCCACCACACGTCATTGGGCCACTTCAAACGCAACGCCGGGTGCAGACTGTCCACCAGGCTGACGCCCACCGCCAACGACAGCCCCGACCAATCCGCCGGCGCCAGCACCAGCCCTATCGAAAACGTCAATGCCGAAGCGCCGCTCTGCCACTGCCGTCCCAAACGCCCACGCCCGGCAGTCTGCTGCTCGGCCAGAAGCAGCACCGGTTCAAGCCGTCCGGTGCGGGCACGTTGCATCAACTCGGTGTTGGTTGAGCCGATGCTGGCCACTACTTCGACCGCGAAGCCGGGCACCAGGGACGAAAGGTCATGTTCGATCTCTTCAACTGGCCAAGAGATGGNNACCGGCCGAGCCGCTCATGCCTTGCCAGCGCGACGCCGCTTGGGCGCCAGCAGGGTGCCCCGGCAGGTTTGAACGCCACACCAGCACGGGTATTCGGCCTTGAGCTTGGGCGTATAGCGTTCGTCAATGATCAAACCATAGTCGTAGTTGAGTTCTTCGCCTGCCGCAATGTTGCGCAGCGCCTTGATAAAGACCCGCCCGCCTTGTTCATCGGCCTCACAGTTCGGGGCGCAGCAATGGTTGATCCAGCGCGACGAATTGCCGCCGTACAGGGCGTCGATGACGCGGGTCTCGTCGACGTGAAAATAGAAAGTGTGGTTGGAATCGTCGGGATTGTGGGGGTGACGCGCTTGCGCGTCCGGCCAACTGATGATCTCACCCACGTACTCGATGATGGTTTCGCCTTCGGCGATATCCTGCACCGCAAATACGCCCTTGCCATGCACGCCGGAGCGGCGGGTTTGAATTCGGCGGCTGCCGGCCAGCTTCGGGTTGTTAGACACGGTGCAGAAAAATTTGGTATGGTGAACTCGTATGGGCGCGTGTGTGCGCGCTCACGTATGTGTGTGCGCCTGCGCGCACGCGAGAAACTGGATTGTAGTCAGATGAAAAACGTAGTTCTCAACAAAACTTTGGTTATCGCCGAAAAGCCCTCGGTAGCCCAGGACATCGTGCGTGCTCTCACGCCGCTGGCTGGCAAATTCGAGAAGCACGACGAGTACTTCGAAAGCGACACTTATGTGGTCTCCAGCGCCGTGGGGCACTTGGTCGAGATCCAGGCACCTGAGGAATACGACGTCAAACGCGGCAAGTGGAGCTTTGCCCATCTGCCCGTGATCCCGCCACACTTTGACTTGAAGCCGGTTGACAAGACCAAGACCCGTCTGAACGCCGTGGTTCGCTTGGCCAAGCGCAAGGACGTGGGCCAACTCATTAACGCCTGCGACGCGGGCCGCGAGGGCGAATTGATCTTCCGCCTGATCGAGCAGTACGCCGGTGGTGCGAAGCCCCTGGGCAAACCAGTCAGCCGCTTGTGGCTGCAATCCATGACGCCGCAGGCCATTCGCGATGGCTTTGGCGCCTTGCGAACCGACAAGCAGATGCAACCGCTGGCCGATGCCGCGCGGTGCCGCTCCGAGGCCGATTGGCTGGTGGGCATCAACGGCACGCGCGCCATGACCGCGTTCAATTCGCGCGACGGCGGCTTCTTCCTGACCACCGTGGGACGGGTGCAAACGCCCACGCTGTCGGTGGTGGTGGAGCGTGAGGAACAGATTCGCTCTTTTGTCAGCCGGGATTATTGGGAGATTCATGCCAGTTTTACGGCGCAGGCCGGTGCGTACCCGGCCAAGTGGTTTGATCCCCAGCACAAGCGCGACGCCGATGACGCTGAAAAGCGAGCTGATCGGCTCTGGACCCAGCACGAGGCGCAGGCGATTGCGGATGCGGTGCGTGACCAGCCGGCCACCGTCACCGAGGAGAGCAAACCTACCACGCAAGCATCACCACTGCTGTTCGACTTGACCAGCCTGCAGCGCGAGGCGAACGGAAAATTTGGCTTCTCCGCCAAGACCACGCTGTCGATTGCCCAAAGCCTGTATGAGCGCCACAAAGCCCTGACCTACCCGCGTACCGATTCGCGCGCCTTGCCCGAAGACTATGTTCCGGTGGTCAAGCAAACTTTCGAGATGCTGGCCGACAGCGGCATGAAACACCTGGCACCATTCGCCGCCACCGCGATCAAGGGCAACTACGTCAAACCGACCAAACGGGTGTTTGACAACGCCAAAGTGTCAGACCACTTCGCAATTATCCCGACCTTACAGGCGCCGCATGGTCTGAGTGAAGCCGAACAAAAGATCTACGACCTGGTGGTGCGCCGCTTCATGGCGGTGTTCTTCCCCAGCGCCGAGTACCAGGTGACCACGCGCATCACCTATGTAGCCACCGCCGCCGCAGCGCCGGGCCGCTCCAAGCAAGGCACGGCCCCCTCGGGGAGCGTGGGGGCCAGTTTCAAGACCGAAGGCAAGGTGCTGGTCAAACCGGGCTGGTTGGCCATTTACGGCAAGGAAGCCGCCGACGAGGTGGCGGATGCCAAAGACGGC
>CXWL01120521.1_pt1 | contig 12812 bp, 15 predicted proteins | sample 590931 | NCBI WGS metagenome assembly CXWL01 (sample SAMEA3498368, study PRJEB10139) | groundwater metagenome | biome: water well; material: biofilm material | place: Germany | collected 2015-04-27
CTAGAAATAACCCAGCAGCTTGAGCGCCAGCGGCAGCAGCAAGGCAGTCAAAATACCCGACAAGCCCATCGCCAGGCCGGCAAATGCACCCATTTCCTCGCTGACCTGAAACGCGCGCGCCGTACCCACGCCGTGCGCAGTCGCACCCAGCGCAAATCCACGCGTCAGGTCATCTTCTATCTTCATCGCCTTGAAAACATAATGCGCGACCCCGGCGCCGAATATGCCGGTCAGCATCACCATCACCGCCGTCAGTGTCGGCAAGCCGCCGATTTTTTCAGTAATGCCCATGGCGATCGGGATCGTCACCGACTTCGGCGCCATCGACAGTATCGTCAATGGCGAGGCGCCCAGCGCCCATGCAACGCACATCGCACATGCGATCGCGGCCGCACCACCGATCAGCGCGCCGGCCAGCAGCGCGAACCAGTTGCACTTCAATTTTTCTATCTGCTGATACAGGGGGATGGCCAGCGCGACCGTCACCGGCCCCAGCAGGAAATGGACAAACTGCGCACCATCGAAATAGGTTTTATACGGCGTGCCGGTGATATACAAAACCAGCACCAGCAGCGCGACTGAAATCGCGACCGGATTGGCCAGCGGGCTACGGCCGCTTCTTTCGTAAATCACGGTTGCGGTGCGATATGCGAGCAAGGTTGCCGTCAGCCACAACAGCGGCGAGCCGGCCAGGTACACCCACACCGTATTCAGGTTAGGCATCATTTGCTGCCCCGGCTTTTGAGCTTGTTGACCACGAAAGCGGTGACCACGATGGATACCACGGTGCTGACGACCAGCGCGACCGCAATCGGCAGCCATTCATCCGCTATCCTGTGCATGTGCACGCTGATCCCGACACCCGCTGGCACAAACAGCAGGGCCATGTGCGCCAGTAATTGCGAGGTCGTCGGCGCCAGCTGCGCCGCCACATTTTTTTTCCAGATCAGATAAGCCAGCAGCAAGAGCATGCCGATGACGGGGCCGGGTACCGGCAGCGCCAGCAGATAAACCAGGCCTTCGCCCATCGTCTGGAAAATGAGCAGGGTGAGCAGGGTGTTGAGCATGGAAGCGACAGCAAGGGTCTAAGGGCATGCCTGGCGACACGGTGACAAAAGCCCGGCAATGAGCGTGCTGACAAATATACCAACTTTGCCATCTTGCGTATCGTATCAGTCGCCGGGGAAAATGCCGGTACAGATCAGATGAATTTTTTTCAGCGATCGCGCTGCTGCATGAAACTGAAAAAATCCGCGCCGCCTATACCTCCCTTGTTCCAGGATTACCGCATCCCGGCCATCGCGCATACCTGGCGCGTAATCGCGCCATCCACCGCTGCCAGTTCATTGAGGATGGTGAAGTGATTGTGCTGCGGCAGCGGGCACACCTTGCCGGGCAAATTGCGGCGCGCCTCGCCAAATTGTTCCGACTGTCTTTGCAGCTCAGGCAATTCGCCCGTGCCGTAAGTGATCGTGAGCGGCCTTGCGCTCAAGGGCCGATGCAGCGGGCTGAGCAAGCTTACTTCTGCATCGCTCAGGCGCAATTTGTCATTCAAATAGGAAAGCCGTATCGGCTCCAGATCGTAGATGCCGCTGATCGCGACGCCACCTATCACGCCCGGCTCATCGATACACAGGGCCGTCAAGTGGCCGCCGGCCGACCAGCCGGAGACGATCATGCGTTCCGGGTCGCCGCCAAATTCTGCCGCCTTATTTTTCAGCCACGCAATCGATGCGCGCACTTCAGCGACGATTTCAGTCAGCGAGGCATCCGGCGCCAGCGTATAACCGACCATCGCCACATGCATGCCGTGCGCCAGCGGACCTGTTGCCAGAAAACTGAAAGTTTCCTTGGCCCGCATCTGCCAGTAACCGCCGTGTATGAAAATAAGCAAGGGGCCCGGCTGGCCGGCGGCAAAATAATCGATACGCTGGCGTGGTGCCGGGCCATAACGCAAGTCCAGATGCGCGCCATGCGCCGCCCGCAAGGCGGCACTGCGCTGGTCGAAATCCTGCAGCAAGGCGCTGCTGTTGCTGACCGCCGTCGTGTTGTTGTAGCCGGCGTCGAGTGCCGCCTGATCCATGCCGCAATAGATGATCGTCATGCCGCCACCTTGCTCGAAACATGGCTGCTCAGATACTGCGTGATATCGCGCCGCACCTGGTTGAATTCAATTGCCGTGATATCGCGCGGCCGCGCCAGTTCCAGCTTGATGTCTTCCTCGATGCGGCCCGGGCCGGCAGTCATCACCACCACGCGATCCGACAGCATCACGGCTTCTTCGACCGCATGCGTGACGAACACCACGGTGACTTTGGTGCGGGCCCAGATTTCCAGCAAATCCTGTTGCAGCTTTTCACGCGTCAAGGCATCGAGCGCACCGAAAGGTTCATCCATCAGCAAGACTTCACAATCGTTGGCCAGCACGCGGGCAATCGCGACGCGCTGCTTCATGCCGCCGGAAAGTTGGCCCGGATAGTAGTCGGCAAACTTGGTCAGTCCCACCATGTCGGTGTAATAAGCCGATATCTCATTGAGTTTGGCCTTCGGCAGATTGCGCTGGCCGAAGCCTATGTTTTCCTTCACCGTCAGCCACGGGAACAAGCCATAATCCTGGAACACCATGCCGCGCTCCGGGCTGGGCCCGACGATAGGCATGCCGTACATGTTGACCACGCCCGACGATGCCGTTTCAAAACCGGCCATGATGCGCAACAGCGTCGACTTGCCGCAACCGGACGCGCCTATCAGGCAGACGAATTCGCCCTTCTTGATCGTCAGGTTGACTTCGCGCAGCGCCTGCACGGTTTGCCCGCCCATGGCAAAAACCTTGCTGACGCCCTTGATTTCTATAGCCGGCAAGGGACGGCGTTCGGCATAAGTATCAGACATGATGTTGCGGGCTCCATTTGAGTAAGCGGTTGTTGATGGCGACCAGCACGCGGTCGGTGGCATAACCGACGATGCCGATCACGACCATGCCGGCGATCACCAGATCGGTACGCGACAGCATGCGGCCATCCATGATCACGGCGCCCAGGCCTTCCGGCACGCCAGTCATCTCACCCACCACGATCAATATCCACGCGAAACCGTGGCCGAGGCGCAAGCCGTTCAGGATAGATGGTATGGCTGCCGGCAACACCACCTGGCGAAACAGCGACGAACCGGAACATCCAAGCATCAAGGCGGCCTCAAACAAGCGGTTGTCGACCGCCTTCACGCCGAAAATCGTATTGAAGACGATCGGATAAAACGCCCCGAGGAATACCAGGAAAATCGCCGCATTCGGGCCGATGCCGAAGAAGATCATCGACAGCGGCAACCATGCCGTCACCGGCACCGGACGCAGCAATTGCAAGGTCGGATCTAGCAAATCGCGGATCAGCTTGATGCGGCCGATCAGCAAGCCGAGCGGGATACCGACCAGAGCGGCGGCGAAGAAACCACCGTAGACGCGCGTGACCGATTTCCACAAATGCAGCGGCAGCGTTTCACTGAAGGCATCATCATAAATACCGCCGAATGCGAAGTCATACAGCATCAGCCCGACTTCTTTCGGCAACGGGATCAGCTGCGTTCCCGACACCTTCACACCGGCATGCCATCCCAGCAAGAGCAGCAGCGGCACGATCAAAGGCGTCAGCCAGGACTTGATGCGTGGCCAACTCCCCGGCCTGGCCATTTTCATCGGTAACTCGACGGTGCTATCCACAATAATTCCTTCCAGATGTAGCGTTTAAAACCCTGCTTATTTTCCTTGCGGGTTGAAGCTGGCATTGATGAACGTGCCGTAGTCAGGCAACTGGCGGATCTGCTTCTTGTCCAGCATTTGCGAGCCGTAATACTGCGCACGCTTGCTCCAGTCGGCATCGATCTTCCAGGTCAGCTCTACATTCGGCGCCGCCAGTTCAGCCGTATTCGCCGGCAAGCCGAGTTTTTGCACCGACATGTCGACGAATGCCGCGCGGTTGGCCATTGCATACTCAGTCGCCTGGCGATGGATTTTCAGGAAGACCTTGATCAGTTGTGCCTTGTCCTTGATATTGTCGGCGTGGGTAGTCATCACCATGTTGACGGTGCCGGTAGGGGTTGTGTAGGGATACTCGACGATCTTGCCTATGCCCTTGCCGATGCTGATCGAAGGTCCCGGTTCGGCGCCGACGAAAGCATCGATATCGCTGCGCTCAAGCGCGGACGCCATCTCGCTGAACGACACGCGCACCGGCTTGATATCCTTGATTGTCATGCCTTCCTGCTTCAGGCGATCAAGGATCACGACTTCCTGCGTGGAGCCCGGCAGGATGCCGACGCGCTGACCTTTCAAGTCCTTGATCGAACTGATCTTGCTGTCGGCGCGCGCCACCACTGCCATGCCGCGATTGCATTGCGCCGCCACGATCACGACCGGCTCGCCGGCTGCCGCACCCAGCGTGGCAGCTGCCAGGCCGTAGGTGCCGAAATCTACCGACTTGGTGACCACTGCATTCTTGCCATCGGTAGGTGTTTCAAACGGAATCACTTCTATCTTGTAACCGGCCGGCGTGAATTTGTCATAGAAGTAAGGCGTGATCCCGTGCATCAGCTTGAGCGTACCGACGCGTATGACTTGATCGGCGGCCAATGCCGAGGTCGATCCGGCCGCAAAGGCGAAAGTGCTGGCGATCAGGGTGGCGATGAAGGTTCTACGTGTGCGCATGACGGTTCCTTTACGTGTAGGGGGAAACTGGATGCCGACACAATCGGGGATGAAATACCTTCTTGTGTACAAGCTTGCCTTTAGCATTGCAAGGTCTGTGCCACCGCGCACAGCCTTGCTGGATGGGGCTCTGCATCATGCTTACTGCGGAAGGGAGGATGAAAATGGGAGGTGCAGCGTCTGTCTGGTGCGTGCTGCACCGCATGGGGGCACCATGATGAACATAAGTGTTCCTGCCGCTTTCGCATATGATGTGCACCTTCCTGCAAGCAGCATCAGGCGCGCATGCAGACAATTAACTTTGGCGTATATAAAAGAAAATGACGATCATCGAACTACCGTTTCGCGCAACAACGGAACAGGCTTGCGGCTGGCTGGCGCAGCAGACCGGCACGCCATGGACCCTGGCGCGCATGATCGAGCATGGCTTGACGCCCTACGTCTGGCTGGATTACGACGCCGACTATCCGGCGCTGTTCGGTGAAGCCAACGGTGGTTATGCGGCGCCTATTTTTTTCGAGGACGACACCCGGCGACTTGCCGCCGGCAGCGAGGATGTGCTGATCACGATCACGAAAGACGCCTACAAGATAGTGACGCAACTCCCGCCTCCGGGCTTTCGCAGGGCTTTGCATGAGTTGCGCTTCCTGAAGAAGGATCTGGAGCACCTGGTAAAAAAACTCAAGCGCGAAGCTGAACCCGTCAAAGTAGAGGAAGCCAGGGAATCACAGGCCGGCATCAACAAGGAGGAAGTGTTGATCGCATTTTCCAGCCTGGTAAAAATAGATCTGGAACAGGCGCTGGCCAGCGGCGGCATATTCGGCGATGAAGGTGCGAGGATTAAGGGCAGCGGGAAAAAAGCCAGGAACAAGGCCGTGTGGAATCCGGTCACGCTGGCGCTGGGATTGAATGATGTGTATCGGGTACCGATGTCACACTTGAAAAGAGCATTCAATACGCATGCGTTCTTATACGCATGGACTGAGGAATGGGAGCATACGCTGGCGCTGCTGGGTAAATAAGATGCGCTTGCGCAGTCTTTTAATTAAACGGGGCGCTGCCGCAACTGTGGCAGCAAGGCCTTCGCGTCTTTACTGGTCAGCGCTGCTGGCATTTTGCCGGGCCGCTTCCAGCTCTTTGGCCTGAACCTCCTGCCACTGTGCCTCTGTCAAACCATGACTGCCGTCGCAGTACTCGCGACGACCGCAACCGCAACGACCTATATCTTCTGAATTTTGCCTGACTCGCATCGGTAATCTCTATCGGAAAGCTGATGATTATGCCCCAATGCAGGCGTGGCAGTCTGGCGGCCTGCTCAATTACATGATGGCGGGCAGTCAAAAAAATCAAGGCTTGCACTCCATATTGCTATAATTTTCCAATATCATCAGGCCCTTGCAAAGTTACGGGCAAGTCCTGGAAGGCACTATCGCCCTCTTCAGTACGCATATCCGGATAACGGATGAGCCGCTACATCCAACCATTCATTAAGGGCGCGATGAAAACAAGAACCAGCCTGGTTACCCTTGCCCGCGGATACATATCCCGTCCGCTGATTGGATTCTTGCTGGCCCTGCTGCTCTGCGCTGTGTACTGGGCGCATCTGATCAGCGATCAAGCCGTTCAGCTGAAATATGCTGAAAGCCAAACCCAACTACGCGCCACGCAAATGTCCGCCACCCTGACTACCCAGGTCAGCACCCTGATGGCGGGCCTCGAGTATCTCGCCCATAGCCTGGCGACCACGTACGCGGCAGACCCCAAGCGTTACTTCCCGCTTGCCGTCAGCACTGCGCTCAAGCCTGCCCACGGTATCGATAGCCGATAGGGAACATTTTCTGGTGCACACCAAAGGCAGCCAAGCCCGGCTGTTCATCAGCCGCCCGGTGCTGGGCCGAGTTTCCGGGAAATGGGGCATACAATTTTCCTATCCCGTACTGCGTGAGGGCCGCTTTGCCGGTGTCGTGGTGCTATCGATTGCACCCGATTACATCTCCGGCTACTTCCGCGAAGTGTTCACTGGCGGCAGCGATGTGGCCTTACTGGTGCGCAACGACGGCAGCTATCTGGCACGCTCCAACCTGCAAGATAACGTGCTGGATAAATCAGTCCCACCGGAGCTTGAGTTCATCACCAATCCGCAAGCCATGCATGGTGAATTTCAGGTACAGGCGCCGATTGATGGCGTGGAGCGCTATTACGGCTGGAACCGGCTGAAAAACTATCCGCTCATTGTGAGCGTAGGACTGGATCGCAACCGCGCGCTGGCCGCCACCCGTGACGCCATTCATGACAGCCGGCTCAGACACGCTTTTGGCACCGCCATCATACTGGCAGCCGCGCTGTGGATAGCCTTGCTGTTTTCACGCGTGCGTCGCAAGCAGATCCTGCTGCAGGAAAACCAGCAGCGCTACCAGCTGGCACTGGAAGGCGGAGAACTGGGCGCCTGGGATTGGGACCTGAGCAACGGCTACATGCATGTCGACCGTCGCTTGACTGAAACGCTAGGCATGGCACCCGGCGAGCTGGAACCCAACCTCGAAGGCATCCTGAAGCTGACGCATCCGGATGACAAAGCCGGAACGCAAATCGCGCTGGACCAGCTCCTCGATGGCAAGACCGAGGGTTTCGAAGTAGAGCAACGCATGCGTCATCGTGATGGCCATTGGTGCTGGATCAACGCGCGCGGAAAAGTCACGCAGCGCGACGCCGATGGTCGCGCACGACGCGTGTTCGGCACCTTTACCGATGTCTCTGCGCGCCGGGCAAGCGAGGCTGCACGCATAGAATTGCAGGAGTGCCTGACCAAGCTGATGGCGCAAGTGCCTGGCGTCGTATACCAGTACCGCCTGGGTGCGGACGGCAGAAACAGCTTTCCATACGCCAGCCCCGGCATCATTGATATTTACGACATGACGCCCGAAGCCGCGATGCAGGATGCCGCACCCGTTTTTGAGCGCATCCATCCCGAAGACCTGGGACTGGTGCAAACCAGCATCGAGGCATCTGCACGCATGCTCTCCACCTGGGAATGCGAGTTCCGTTTCATCGGCGCCAACGGTGTGGTCCGCTGGCTCTCGGGCCATGCCAAGCCAGAGCGTGAAAGCGACGGCAGCACGCTATGGCATGGCTACATCCATGACAATACCGCCCAGCATGCCGCGCATGAAGCATTGCGGCGCAGCGAAGAGCGCCTGCGCCTCACCACCGCAGCGGTGCGCGACGGCTTGTGGGAGTGGAACCCGTCCACCGGGGCCATCAAGCTGGATGCGCGTTGCAGCGAAATGCTCGGCTATCCGGCGCAGGCCGGCAGTCTGGATTTCCAGGACTGGACGCGTTTGCTGCATCCGCAGGACAGCCCCAAGATATTGAGTCTGCTGCAGCATCACATCGCGCTGGGCGAGCCCTTCAACACCGAGGTGCGCCTGCGCACGGCCGCGGGGGAGTGGTGCTGGGTGGAGATACGCGGACAGCTTATCCCCTCTACCAACGGCTCGGAGAAACTGGTGATGGGGACCCAGACCGACATCAGCCAGCGCATGGCCGAGGCAAAGCTGCGACTCGCCCTACTTAACAATGCGGCCGCTGCCCTGTTCGTCACGGGGCAGGACAACATCATCCATTTGGCCAATCAACGCGCAGTAGATACCTTCTCTGTGGATGGACTGCAGCTCGCTGGCAGCAAGCTGCGCCAGATATTCCGCGACGACGCATCCTTTGCCGCCTTTGAACAGCTGTGCACAGATCTGCGCACAGCTGGAGAGGTCAAGATTGAAGATCAACTGCGCACCGCAGGTGGAGCACCGCGCTGGTTCAACCTGCGCGGCACACTGCTAGACACCGAGCAGCCGGCGGGCGACTTGATCTGGACCATGGTGGACACTACCGAAAGGCGCAGCGCAGAAGAGGCGCTGAACGCTGCGCGTGCGCATCTGCTGGAAGTGATCCAGCATTTCCCCGGCGGAGTTCTGGTACAAGACGTGTCCGGCAAGGTGGTGGTGATCAACCAGACGATTTGTGATCTGTTCGGCATCCAGACCCCGCCTGCCGCGCTGGTTGGCCTGGACCCGGATGCATTGCGCGACCGGGTGTCACAGAACCTGCTCGAAAGCTGGCCCGATGCAGCCGCGCTGGCGGTCAGAAGTGCTGCGATGAGTCGTGATTTCCAGCTCGCCGATGGCCGTACTTTCAGGGTCAATTTCATCCCCCTCCAGAGCGGCGACATGGACATCGGCCGCATGTGGATAGTGCGCGACATTACCGAACGACGCCAGCACGAACAGAGCCTCGAACACATGGCCACCACCGATGTGCTGACCGGGCTGGCAAACCGGCGCGCATTCATGACAAGGCTGGAAGCGGAACTCGCGCTCATCGAACAGGGTGGCAAGCCAGGCATGCTGGTCATGCTCGACCTTGACCATTTCAAACTGGTCAACGACACCTATGGGCATGCCGCAGGCGACAAGGTACTAGTGCACCTGGCCCAGCTTTTGCGCGGCAATTCCTTGCGCAAGGCAGACCTTGCAGGACGGGTAGGAGGAGAAGAGTTCGCCGTGCTGCTGCCCAATACCAGCCCGGACAATGGCGCTGCAATCGCAGAGCGACTGCGCCTTGCACTGGAACAAAGCCTGATTGACTCAGGCGATGGTCACACTATCCAGATCACACTCAGTGCCGGCGTCGCCCCTCTCGGCGGCGATGCCGTAGCCAGTCTGGCGCAGGCAGATGCCGCGCTCTACCAGGCCAAGAACAATGGCCGCAACCAGATAGTCATGGCCTAGCCGGACACTGAGGACGTGCGTGGAAGCTGGCACAGCCAAGCGGGAAATCTCACAGGATGACCCTGCAGGCATCGCCCTGTCTGCCTTCAAGGGCGTCAATCTGAATATCGAATGTTGGCCGCCAGCCGGCTATCGATTTTCACACTACTCAAAAATTATCCTTTGAGACCTTTGACCAGGATCTCCGCCGTCAGCGCGTTGAGATCGGTGCCGCGTTCTTTTGCCAGCGCCTGCAATTGCTGCACCAAATCGCCATTGAGCTTGACCGCAAATGGCACCAGGCCCAGGGCTTGATCTCGCTTGCGCTGTTCACGCCGGTCTGTCGCTATTGCAGCCTCGCTGCCAAAACCTGCCCCGCCGGGTGCGGCCATCTTGCCCATCAGTTTCTTGGCGTCGCTCTTTGCCATTCCAGTTTTTTTCATTATTCATGGCCTCGTTGATGGAAAGCAGCCATTCTACGCAGTGTGCGCAAGATTACGTCGCCTAAAAGCGGAAAACTCGCTTCAGGGGCATCTGTTATCGCCCCCAGGTAATTCATTTCCTGCCTTGGGAATAGGCTTAAAAATTTCTGGCAAAAAAAGGGGCGATTCAAATCGCCCCCTCTGCCTTGCAGACCAAACTGATGATAGGCATGGATTGCTCCATGACTATCACCGATCCAGGCAGCAGGAAAATGTGTTCGCACACACTATGCTCATGCCTTATTTTTGCGCATCTTTTGCAGTGTCTTGAATCTGCTTGCCGGCTTCTTCAATTTTCTGACCGGCTGTACTCACTGCCTGATCAACTTCCTTGCCCGCTTTTTCTGCCGGGCCTTCCTGCTTTTGGCAGGCGGACAGAGCCAAAGCCATCACTCCCATTGCCAGCAAGGCGACAGCGCTGTTTTTGTATTTAATCATTTGCGTTTCCTTAAGATCGATTGCCAACTATTTTTTATCTATTCTTGCCGATTTCATTGCCGATAATGCCGCCAACAGCTGCACCACCGACGGTACCCAGCGCACTGCCGCCTGTGAGAACCGCACCACCGACCGCACCGGCGCCGGCGCCTATGGCCGTACTTTGATCGCGCCTGGACATACCCTCACAACCAGCTGCACCCAACAAGACGGCCGCAGCCATGACCGTGTATGCAAATTTTTGTACTGTTTTCATAGAATACCTTTTTTGATAAAGCGGATTACAGGGAAATCCCTGTAACTGTTGCTCAAAATAATCGCAAAACTCCCGGCCATCTGTGCGATGGCACACGTAAGCCACTAAAAAGTTAACGTCGAGAATGAATTAAGTGCGGCAACACACCGACCCGCCTCTGTCTTTTGCTTATTCTTTGAATTGAAAGAGGGTGTGTGCACCTGGCAACCATCACGACTTCGATGCCCGACCGCATGTCCATGCTTGCAAGCCGCATTTTTGAAATATATTCCAGGGAGAAAAACATGAGCACTATTTTATTGATCATCCTCATACTGATCGTCATAGGCGCATTACCGAGCTGGTCGCATAGCCGCAGCTGGGGTTATGCACCCAGTGGCGTTACCGGCATTATCGTGCTCGTCCTCATCATCATGCTGCTGACCGGACGTCTTTGATTTCACATTAAAGAAAGTGCAGCAACTTGCCACCGGGAGCGTACGTTACATGGCATCCGCACTGGGCTTGGGGATGCCGGCATCAGACTCGAAGAATGACCAATGCAGGCCGGGAAAGCGGGCCTGCAGGCGCTCTTCCACCTCATCGCCGAACTACATGCGCTCGAATATCCCGGCAGCACCCATCCCGGTGCCTACGCACATTGTCACCATGCCGTACTTCAGGTTCTTGCGGCGCAAGCCATGCACGACGGTGGCGGCACGTATCGCGCCGGTGGCGCCCAGCGGATGGCCGAGCGCAATTGCGCCGCCCAACGGATTGACTTTCGCCGGATCAAGGCCGAGATCCTGGATCACCGCCAAAGACTGCGCGGCAAACGCTTCATTCAATTCTATCCAGTCCATCTGATCCTGCTTCAGGCCGGCAGCGCGCAAGGCTGCGGGGATGGCTTCCTTCGGCCCTATGCCCATGATTTCCGGCGGCACGCCGCGCACGGCGAACGAAACGAAGCGTGCCAGCGGCGTCAGGTTGAATTGCCTGAGGATTTTTTCACTGACCAGGATCAGGGCGCCAGCACCATCCGAAGTCTGCGAACTGTTGCCGGCCGTGACCGAACCCTTGGGCGCAAACACCGGACGCAGCTTGCCCAGCGCTTCGAGGCTGGTATCGGCGCGCGCGCCTTCATCCATGTTGACCATGCGGGTGACGACATCGATCTCGCCGCTTGCCAGATTCGGAAAACGCTCGGCGATATCGACAGCTGTCATTTCATGGTTGAACTCGCCGCTCTGTTGCGCAAGCAGCGCCTTCAGGTGCGAATTCAGCGCAAACTGATCCTGCGCCTCGCGCGAAATTTTCCATTGCGTGGCGACTTTTTCTGCAGTCAGGCCCATGCCGTACGCCATGCCGACATTCTCATCCTTGAAGATGCCCATGTTCATCGCCGGATGATGGCCCATCATCGGCACCATAGACATCGACTCGGCACCGGCGGCGATCATCACATCGGCTTCGCCGACGCGGATGCGGTCCGCCGCCATCGCAATCGCAGTCAAGCCGGAGGCACAATAGCGATTGACGGTCACGCCGCCAACTGTCTTTGGCAAACCCGCCAGCAGCACGCCCATGCGCGCCAGGTTCAAACCCTGCTCGGCTTCCGGAAATGCACAGCCGACGATTACATCCTCGATCAAATTCGGATCCAGGCCAGGCACTTGCAACAAGGCCGACTGCAGCACGCGCACCAGCAAATCATCGGGACGCGTATTCTTGAACATCCCGCGCGGCGCCTTGCCGATCGGCGTGCGGGTCGCCGCAACGATGTAGGCATCTTGTAACTGTTTGCTCATCTGGTGCTCCTGAAATAGGACTTAACTTATTAGATATCAAAAGGGTTGAATAAGCGTAGCGAGCAAGCCAAGGTCAGTGCGAGAAGCGCAGCCGTACTTGAGTACGGCGAGCATCGCAGCGCTGAGATTGGTTTGCGCAGTAGCTTAGTCAGCCCTTTTCAGTTGCGGACGGGTTTACCGGTTTGCATCATGCCCATGATGCGTTCCTGCGTCTTCGGATGATTCAATAATTCCATGAAGGCGCGGCGTTCGCGGTCGAGCAGCCATTGCTCATCGACCAAGCTGCCCGGCTCTATGTCGCCGCCGCTGACGACTTCCGCGATCATCATGCCCAGCTTGTAATCGTGCGCCGAGATGAAACCGCCATCGCGCATATTGATCAATTGC
>CXWL01024837.1_pt1 | contig 12810 bp, 12 predicted proteins | sample 590931 | NCBI WGS metagenome assembly CXWL01 (sample SAMEA3498368, study PRJEB10139) | groundwater metagenome | biome: water well; material: biofilm material | place: Germany | collected 2015-04-27
CGCCCAAACAGATGCAGTCGCAACAGCCGTACGCCGTCGCCGGTTTGATCGAGCCGGGCGCAAAGATCGGCGCACAAATCCGCAGTCACAATCAAAATAGCATCGAGGGTGACGATCGGCTCGATGAGACGACGCAATGCGAACACGGGCGGCGGCGGCCGGCGTGGGCTGAGCGCCTCCCGCGCACGCCCCATGACGCAATCGAGCCGCCACATCGCCTGCTGGCCGGCGCGCGCGGCAAAGGGTGCGCGCGGCGCCTGCGCGATCTGGCCGATACGTTGCAGGCCGAGGCGCTTCAGCAAAGCTTCCGCCTCCGGCGCAAGCCGCAGCGCCGCTATCGGCAGTTCCGCCAATGCTTGCGGCAGCGCGTGGGGTTCAACAATCGGGGTTTGTCCAAAACGGGCGAGCGCCCAAGCGGCGCCCGGATTCGGCGCGATCGCTCCGCGCACGCAAAAACTTTGCGCCTTGAGCTTCTGCAGCGCCGTGCTCAGCAGCGCCGCTTCGCCGCCGAACAGATGCGCGCAACCGTCAATATCGAGGAAAATTCCGTTGGGCGGATCGAGGACGATGCAGGGCGAAAATTGTTCGCACCAAGCGGCGATGTGCTCGAGCAAAGCCGCGTCGGCGGCTTCATCGGCCTCCTGCATCTGCGCGTGGGGAAGCATGGCGCGGGCATCCGCCAGCGCCATACCCGCGCGCAGCCCGCCCGCTTCGGCGCGCGCGTCGATTGCGGTCAACGCGAAGGTATTGGCGGCCTTGGAATAGAGGGCGAGCGGACGCTCAGCTGGCGCGGCGTTGGCGCGGAGCAACCGATCGGTCGCCAACCGCGCCAGCCACAGCGCCATCCAGCGCCCGTTCGGCGAAGGCGTGTTCATGAGCGTTCCATTCAAGCAACCAGTTTTGTCCCGTGGCGCCAGCGCGGTTTCTGGTCACGCGTACGGCGAAACGCGGCGGACCAAGCTCTCGGCCAACACCCTGGCTCGACGTACCCCTGACGCTCCAGCGCGTCCAGGCAGCACTCGCGCCGGCCTGATCGAGCCGCAGCAACGCGCAGCGCGTCGCATGGGTTTCCGCCGCCAGAAGCAGCCGGCGCGTGGCGACGAGGCTGAGCGGTTTTGCGCCCGGCGTAATTAGGCAGAGCGCAATCGTGTGCGGCGTTCGCAAGCTCTGCTCGATGCTCCAGAGCGCGTCCTTCTGCGTGCGCGCGCGCACCCATAACAGGCGCTCGAGATCGAGCCCGAACTGCAGGAAGCCGGGCGCATAAGCGGCGCCGAGTTCCGCGTTGGCAAACTCGGGCGCGCTGATCACGATCAGCCCGCCAGTATCGGCCGCCCTGAGCCAGGCAAGCGCAAAGCCGAGCGCCGCTAGCCCATCCGCCGGCGCGGCCGGGGCAATTTCGGTCAGAGAGCGATGCGCGGCGAGGCCATGAAATTCAGCAAACGAGCCGCACTCCGGGGGTGGGCGATAGAGGACAGACGAGAGCATCGTCGCAGACTAGAACAAACCCAGAACATTGGCAAGCCGAAACGCTGGGAAATACCTCGGATTAGCGCCTATACCGACCGGCCCGAGAAGCCAGTTCAGCAGCGATCGCGATCAGGGTCTGGCCGGGTGGATGCCGGATGGCAGGAGGGAGGGCCGATGCCGTTATTGTCTTCCCGCGCTCGCTCATCGGCCAGCAAATGCTCCAGGCAAGCCCGACGAGCAGCGTCATCCTCAAGTTCCCGGCAGCGCGCCTCGTCGTCATCCCAGCTGCTCGCGCATGACCCCAACAGAGTTATGGCCAGAAGAAAGAACTTTCGCATAGTTTTGACCTCCCTCACGCACTTACTACAGCTCTCACGGCCTCCAACTCTCCCCGGAGAGCGCCGCTAAGCGCCGCCCAACGCCTTCATCAGGAAATCCGCCGCCATGATGACGCCCGCGGTTATGAAGCCGCCAAGCGCAGTGAGGCCCATGCGGGCAAAATGCGCTCTGCCTGTTGCGAGACCATACCAAACGCCGACAATGCCGTTTAAAAGCACGACGCCCGCCATCGCAAGGATAGTAAACACGCCAGACTCTCGATTGGCCACTTCAGGACTGCCAAAGTAAATTCCTGCCGCCAGCGCCCAGAAGACGAGGAACAAGAAAAAGAGAGCCAGAACCAACAGCGATCTCCAGGTATTAAAGTGCGACCTCCAACTATGACGTACTACCGCCATTAGTAAGACCATCGACAACGCAAACAGTGATCGCCAGACGGGATCGAGCACCAACCCCCAGTCCAACCAGTCGTTCAACCAACTCAGCAAAAGCTCTACTGGCGGTTCAATAACAGCGCCAAGCACAGCCATCAACTGCCGCCAGCCGTCCACAATCCACTGGAGGTACGGCGTGAGCTGAAAGTGGGGAAAGGCATATTGTACAAGCTCTAGGACCGAGGGACCGCCAACGAGCGCGGCGAACAGCGTGGGAAACCAACCCATATCCCTGAGCGCTCCCCATAGGGTCTGACGATTTTCTGACTCAACTCCAGTCATAGCGTCCCCGAACGCCCAGCTTAACTCCGCCAGGGGGCCTGGTCAGCCCCCTGCTCCGCCGCCACCGCCGCCGGCTCCTCCGCCTGTCGCTTCCACAAGCTCGCGTAGAGGCCATCTCGCGCCATAAGCGAGGCGTGGGTTCCGCGCTCGGCGATCGCGCCTTCCTCCAGCACCACGATCTGATCGGAATTGGCGATGGTGGAGAGGCGGTGGACGACCACGATTGTGGTGCGCCCGCGCGAGGCGGCTTCGAGCGCTTCCTGCACGTCGGCTTCGGTGGCGCTGTCGAGCGAGGAAGTGGCTTCGTCGAGAATGAGAATGCGCGGGTCTTTCAGCACCACGCGGGCGATGCCGACGCGCTGCTTCTCGCCCCCGGAGAGCTTCAAGCCGCGCTCACCGACGCGGGTGTCCCAGCCTTGCGGCAGTTTCTCGATGAAGCCGAGCAATTGCGCGCGCGCCGCCGCTTCTTCGAGTTCGCCTTGCGTCGCCTCGGGACGGCCATAGCCGATATTGTAGCGGATGGTGTCGTTGAACAGCACCACGTCCTGAGGCACAAGGCCAAGCGCCGAACGCAAGCTCGCTTGCGTCACCTCGCGCAAATCCTGGCCGTCGATCAGCACCCGCCCGCCGGCGGGATCGTAGAAGCGATAGATCAGTTTCAGCACCGTGGATTTTCCCGCACCGGAGGGGCCGACTATGGCGGTGGTTTTGCCGGCGGGCGCGATGAAGGAGATTCCGTCGAGCCCGCGGTCGCGACCCTCGTGGGCGAACGAGATGTTCTCGAACGCCACCTCGCCCGGCCCGGGCTTGAGCGCCGCTGCATCGGGCGCGTCGGCGACGTCTGGCGCCTCATCGAGCAGGATGAACATTTTTTCCATGTCGATCGAGGTTTGCTTGATCTCGCGATAGGCAAAGCCAAGGATGTTCAAAGGCGCATAGAGATTGGTCATGATCAGGATGACGGCGGTGATATCGCCCGGCCCCAGCGGTCCGCGCGCCACCAAAAGCCCGGCGGCGACCACCATGGCCAGCAGGCCCAGGCTCATGATCAGACTCTGCACCACGTTGAGCACAACCAGCGAAGTGTAGGCGCGCACCGCCGCGCGGGCGTAGGAGGCGAGCGCGCGGTCGTAGCGTTCGCTCTCGCGCGCCTCGGCGGCGAAGCTTTTCACGGTTTCGAAGTTCAGCAGCGAATCGACCGCGCGCCCGGCCGCCTCGGTGTCGGCCTCGTTCATCTCGCGGCGGTGCTTGAGGCGCCATTCAGTGACCCCGAAAGTCATCCAGGCGTAAAGCAGAACTGTGAGCGCGGCGATCGCTGAAAACGCCCAGCCGTACTTGAAGCCAAGCACCGCCGCCGCCAGCAACAATTCTATGACGGTGGGCGCAATGTTGAAGGCGAGGAAGCGCAGCAGAAAATCGATCGCGCGCACGCCGCGTTCGATGGTGCGATACACCCCGCCGGTGCGCTTGCCTTGATGGAAGCGCACCGAGAGCGAGTGTACGTGCGCAAACACGCGCGCGCCGGCGCGACGCTGAGCTTCCTCGCTTAGCGGCTGGAAAATCGCGTCGCGTATTTGCGGGCCAGCGGCGGAGATGAAGCGCAAGCCGGCCCAGAAGCCGGCCAGGCCCAGAAAAGTCGGCAGCGCGCCCGATGCATCCCCCCGCGCCAGCGCATTGATGCCGTCCGCCAGCACCAGCGGCGAAAAAACCGCCAGCACTTTGCTCACAAGCGTAAGCGCCAACGCCGCCCAGAGCCGCAACCGATAGCCCGGCCCTTTCAGTCCCCCGACCAAGTCGAACAGCCGGGCGACAGTGCGCAGCAGCGGCGGCGGGGCGTCCGCGCCCGCTTCAGGCTTTGTTACATGTCGTCCTTCGCCGCGCGCCATCTTGGTTTGTTTCCTCAGGCGAGCACTTAGGCGCCTTGGCAAGCGCCCGCAATGCGCCTTAATGGTCGCTATCGTTTTCCCTCACATGCCCGATTCCAGTCCCCCTCAAACGTCGCGCCGCTCCGTGTGCGTCTATTGCGGCTCTTCCGAGAGCACGCGCCCGGAATATCACGACCTGGCGACCCGCGTTGGGACTGCGCTTGCCCAGCGCGGGATACGCCTTGTTTATGGCGGGGGGGCTGTCGGTTTGATGGGACGCTGCGCAAAGGCGGCTCACGCGGCGGGCGGAGAGGTTCTTGGGATCATGCCGCGCTTTCTGGAGCGGCGTGAAATCGTCTACACCGAAGTGCCCCACCGCATGGTCGACACCATGCATGAACGTAAGATCGTCATGTTCAACGAGGCCGACGCTTTTGTCGTTCTCCCGGGCGGCATCGGCACGCTGGAGGAAGCGGTGGAGGTGCTGTCGTGGCGGCGGCTGGACCTCCATATGAAGCCCGTGATCTTCTTTTCAGAGGACGATTTCTGGTCGCCATTCTTCCACCTGATTCAGCATACGGTGGACGCCAATCTGACGCCGGCAAGCATCCTCGACGCCATCGCCGACACCCATTCCCTTGAAGAATGCTTCGCCGCCCTCGATCAAGCATTCTCCGAACCTTGAAACCGAAGCGAACCCGCGCCCGTATAAACCTGCATGAAACTCACCCGCCGCTCGCTTTTTCTCACCGCCGCCGCGCTGCCTCTGGTCGCCTGCGGAGCGCAGGCGCAGAGTTCCACCTCCCCCAACGAGCAACGCTTTGCCAACGACCCGTTCCGCCGCCTGACCGACGCCCAATGGCGCGAACGGCTTGCTCCGCTGGCGTATGCGGTGCTCCGCCACGAGAGCACCGAGCGCCCCGGCACAAGCGCGCTCAATGGCGAGCATAGGCACGGCGTGTTTGTCTGCGCCGGCTGCGAGCTGCCACTGTTTCAATCGGCGTGGAAGTTCAATTCCGGCACCGGCTGGCCAAGCTTTTTCCGAACAATGGAGGCCAATATCGGAACCAAGCAGGACAACGCCCTGTTCATGACGCGCACTGAGTACCATTGCGCCCGCTGCCTCGGCCACCAGGGCCACATATTCGACGACGGCCCTGCGCCGACAGGCCTGCGCTATTGCAACAATGGCGTGGCGTTGCGCTTCGTTCCGGGCTGAACCCCTACGCTTTAACCGCCACTTTACCTTGCCGGCGCAGCGTATTGACGCATGCGCATATCCAGAAAATCGATAACGCCCGAGCACGCTCAGGCTCTTGAATGCGACATCGCCCGCGCGGCTTCGGGCGCAGCCTTTCCAGGGCGCGTCTGCAACGCTCAATGCGATGCGCGCTGCCATCGCTGCGGGACCACCACCTGCCAATGTTCGTGCTCGCCCTATTGCTGCGATGCGCCCCGCATGCTGACCAGCGACCCCGCCTTTCCGATCGAACCGCTGATCGCGCCCCTGGTCTACGAGATGAAGCGCAGCGGATTTTTCGAGCCGTGCTGGTCGTGCGAAGGCCATAGCGGCCCCGACGACGCACTGTTCAAGTCGCCGACGGTTTGGTTCTATTGCACGCCGGGACATCTGCGATTGTTGGCGGGAGGGCTGGGCCGGCTGCGCCTGCACGCGCGCTGGCGCGTCGTCATCACACACTCCGACACCGACAATCCCGAGCCTACGTTTGCGCTTGAAGCGCCCCGCGAAGGCGCTTCCCTTAGCCAATTGCAAATGGACGTGGCGCACATCGCCCGCGCCTTGCCCGAAATGCTCAAATCCGAGGCGAACACACTGCTCGCCCGCTGAAAAGGCTGCGCCGCCGCACTCTGAGGTCGGCATTCAAGTTCCGCTCAGCTTGGCGGCGCCATTCTCCCTGACATCAAGCGCGAAAGAGGGCCGCGCAGGAAAACGGGAGACCAATTATGAAACGCTTCTTGACCGCCGCCGCCTTCGCCGCCTTCTCGAGCCTCGCGCTCGACGCGTCGGCCCAAAACCGCACTGTCGTCAGCCAGTACGGCGTCGATAACGGCGTCGCCGCCGCACAACAAGGCCGCGACAATCGCGCCACCGTCGATCAGAACGGCCGCGCACATTACTCGCGCGCCTACCAGCAAGGGCGCCGCAATATCCTTCGCATGCAGCAAGGCGGCACGCGCAATCAATCCGTGACCGAACAACGCGGCGACGACAATCTCGCCGTCACCGGACAGGAAGGCCGCAATCTGCGCGGCGGCATATACCAGAGCGGCTATGGCAACATCGCTGGCGTCGCTCAGATCGGCAATGGCAGCATCGCCACCACCGAGCAGTCCGGCGTCGACAATACCTCGGCGATCATCCAGGTCGGCAACGGCCAAGACGCCGCCGTGCGCCAACGCGGCAGCAACAACATCACCGTCGTGATCCAAGGCGAGTAATCGCTGGGAAGGAAGGGTGCTGACCGCACCCTTCCGCCTCGACGAGGAGGACATCATGATCAGAATACTCACATCTATCGCTGCATTGATCGCGGCCTCCGCCTGCGTCGCTTCGGCGCAGACCGGCGACTTCGCGGAGGATCGCGGCAGCGCCGCAGAATGCGCCATCGACGTCACCCGCACCAGGGACGGTGCATTGTTCGAGGCGTCTGCACGCGCATTCGAGCCCGCTTCCGGCGAATATGAATTCAGGCTCACCAAAGATGATCGGGACGGATCCTCCGACATCGAGCAAGGCGGCGCCTTCTCACTTGGCGCCGGCGAAGAGAGTGTGCTCGGAAGCTCCGAACTTAGTCTCGGTCGCGGTGGGCGCTATCGCGCGCGTCTCGTGCTCTGGGATGGCGATGAAGTGCTCTGCCGCGCGGAACGTCGTTCTTAATCAACCAAGGTCAGTAGCCATGAAACACTTCCGGTCCATCGCCATTGCCGCCGCCCTGATCAGCGCCTTCGCGCCCATGCAGGCCTCTGCACAATTCTATCGCGGCAATGTTGTGCGCGTCGCGCAGAGCGGTTCGGACAACGCCGCAGCGGTCGCCCAGAACGGCGCCGACAACACGGCCCGCATTGCCCAAAACGGCAACGGCAACACTGGCCGCATCGTCCAAAACGGCTCGCACAATCGCGCCTGCCTCTATCAACGCGGCAACGGCCTCGACGGCGCGATCACGCAACAGGGCAATGGTCAGCGCACGGTCGCGGTGCAGACAAACCGCGGCACACGCGTGGGCGCAGGACACGTGCAAGTCGGGCGGCTGGTCTATCAGTGTCGCTGACAAATAAAGGCTAAGCCGCTTCGCCCATCAAGCGTTTACGCGCGCGCTCCTCGCCAATCAGTGGAAATAGCGCCGCCATTTCCGGGCCATGGTCCATACCGGTGAGCGCTTGGCGAAGCGGCATGAACAGCGCTTTGCCTTTCGCGCCGGTTTTTTCCTTCACCGCGTTTATGAACGCGCTCCAACTCGACCCATCATAGTCGCCTGACGGCAATGCTTCCGCGGCGGCGGCGGCGAAGGTGGCGTCGGCGATCACCGGCGCCACCGGCCCTTCGACCACGCGCACCCATTCCTGCACATCCGGCAGCAGCACCAGGTTCGCGCGCACGGCGTTCCAAAACGCCTCGCCTTTGTCGGCCCCGAGTTTGACCAGGCGCGGCTCGACCGCCGCGTAGTCCAATTGGTGCAAAACCGCGGCGTTGACCCGCTTCAACTCTTCGGGGTCGAACCGCGCGGGCGCGCGGCCTATTTTTTCGAACGCGAATTCCGCGGCCAATTGCGCGATACTGAGCCGTGCTTCCACTGGATCGGAAGTGCCGATCTTGGCAAGGTGCGAGAGCACCGCCATCGGCTCATAACCCTCCGCCGCCAGCTCGCCGACACCCAGCGAACCGATGCGCTTCGACAGCGCCTCCCCATCCGCGCCAACCAGCAACGGAAAGTGCCCAAACGCGGGGACCGCGCCGCCAAGCGCCTCGAATATCTCGATCTGCACGCCCGAATTGGTCACGTGGTCCTCACCGCGCACGATGTGCGTGATCTTGAAATCCACATCGTCCACCACTGACGGCAATGTGTAGAGGAAGGCCCCGTCCTCGCGGATAAGCACCGGGTCGGAGAGCGACGCAGTGTCGATCGATTGGGGCCCGCGCACCAAGTCTGCCCAGTCCTTGCGTGCTCCGGAGAGCTTGAAACGCCAGTGCGCACGGCGACCTTCGGCCTCCAGTTTCGACCTGTCCGCCTCCGTCAACTTCAACGCCGCGCGGTCGTAGACTGGCGGCTTGCCCGTCGCTTGCGCGATTTTGCGTTTACGGTCGAGTTCGTCCTCGGTCTCGTAGCAGGGATAAAGCAAGCCCGCCGCTTTCAGCGTTGCCGCAGCTACCTCATATGCCTCGAAGCGATGCGACTGATTGGCGCGCTCCTGCCAGTGCAAGCCAAGCCATCTGAGATCGTCCTCGATGCTTTGCTCGTATTCTTTGGTGGAGCGGGCGGTGTCGGTGTCGTCGATGCGCAACAGCACCTGACCGCCCTCACGGATGGCGAACAACCAGTTCATCAAAGCGGTGCGCACATTGCCGACATGAATGCGGCCAGTGGGCGACGGGGCGAAACGGAGGCGGATGGACATCTCGTCAGACTCGGAAAAATCGGGAGCGCGGGTTATGCGACCGCCCATGGCGTTCTGTCCAGTTTCGCGATCCGGGCACGTTTCGGTCGGCGTGAAACTATTGTAGTGATGGCCGAGGAGCCCCCATGACCAGCAAAGCACACGAGATCCGGCTGAAGAGCCGCCCAGTCGGACTGCCGCAAGCGGAGAATTTCGAGTTGGCGGAGTCGGCCCTCCCCGAGCCGGACCCGGGCGAGGTGCTGGTGCGCAATCTCTGGATGTCGGTCGACCCCTACATGCGCGGACGCATGTACGACCGCCCCAGCTACGTGCCCCCATTCCAGATCGGCGAAGCCCTACAAGGCGGCGCCATTGGGCGGGTGGAGAAGTCCAACAATTCCGATTTCGCCGCGGGCGATCTGGTCGAGAGCATGAACGGCTGGCGCGATGCGTTTGTCAGCGTCGGCGGCGCGTTACAGAAATTGCCCGCGGAGAACGTTCCCCCGCAAGCCTATCTCGGCGTGCTCGGCATGCCCGGGCTCACCGCTTATTCCGGGCTCGCGCGCATCGGCGAGCCAAAAGCGGGGGAAACAGTCTTTGTGTCCGGCGCCGCCGGCGCGGTCGGCGCCATCGTGTGCCAAATCGCCAAGCTGCGCGGCTGCAAGGTGGTGGCGTCAGCCGGCGCCGACGCCAAACTCGCCTGGCTGAAGTCCGTCGGCGTCGATGAAGTGGTGAACTACAAGACTTCCGGCAATTTGCTTGAAGCCGTGCGCAAGGCAGCCCCCCAGGGCATCGACATCTATTTTGACAATGTCGGGGGCGAACACCTGGAAGTCGCGCTCGAAGTCGCGCGTCCACACGCCCGCTTCATCGAATGCGGTATGATCTCGGCCTACAACGACACCGAGGTGAAACCTGGCCCCCGCAACATCATCTATGTCGTGGGGAAGTCGATCAAAATGCAAGGCTTCATCGTCATGAATTATTGGGACATGCGGGACCAGTTCCGCGCCGAGATGACGCAATGGATCAAGGACGGCAAGATCAAGTGGGAAGAGACGGTTGAGAGCGGCATCGCCAACGCGCCGAAGGCCTTCCTCGCCTTGTTCTCCGGCGCCAATATCGGCAAGATGCTGGTGAAACTGGGCTGAAGCAGCACCCATGAATCCTCGCCTTTTCCAGGCCTATGTCGCGGTCGATTGGAGCGCTGCGTCCAAGCCAACCACGGGCGCCGATTCCATCTGGATCGGCGTGCTCAAGCGCAATGTGCGCTTCCAAATGGCGTTCGACGCTCACAATCCCGCCACGCGCGCTGACGCCGAACGCCTGCTCAACGCCATCCTGGACGACCTCAAGCGCAAGGGCGAGCGTGCTCTGGTGGGCTTCGACTTTCCTTTGGGATTTCCGCGCGGAACTACTGCGGCTTTGAAGCTGGCCGGCGCGCCATGGCGCGCGCTTATGGATTTCATCGCCAAGGAAGCAAAGGACAAACCAGACAATACGAACAATCGCTTCCAGGTCGGCGCCAAGATGAACCGACTTATGACTGGCGAAGCGTTTCCGTTCTGGGGCGCGCCTGCACGCGACGAGCAAACCATGCTTTCCGCCAAGCGCCCGCGAGAGCATGGAGCGGACGATTTGCCGGAATTGCGCCTCTGTGAGGAGACCCTGAAGACGGCGACCTCGATCTGGAAATTGTATTACCAGGGGTCTGTCGGCGGTCAGGCGCTTACCGGGCTGCCGGTAGTTAAGCGCCTGCGCGACGCGCGCAAGGTGAAATTGTGGCCATTTGAAACCGGCTGGAAACCGATGACAGCCGCCGAACTCGATGGCGTCGAAACGGTGTTCGCCGAGATCTATCCATCGCTTTTCGCAGCGAAACCAAACGCTGGCGAGACCAAGGATCAGGCGCAAGTGCGCGGCGCGTGCGAGCGCTTCAATGCGCTCGACGAGAAAGGCCAACTTGCTCAATGGTTTGGTCCCGCCAAGGAGGATCGCAGGCGCGAGATCGTGGAGCAAGAGGAAGGCTGGGTGTTGGGCGCTCAGACAAACTAGGCGCCTCGACGGCCCCTGCTCAAGGCCCACCAACGCAGCAGCAACACGAGTGCACTGGCGACGCTGGCCCAGAATATGGCCCAAAGGAGTCCCGCCACGCCCATGCCCTGGCGCTCCGCCAACCAATAGCCCAACACCGGCATGACCACCGCATAGGCGAAGATGTGGCTCCAGGTCGGGAACCAATTGTCGCCCCGCGCGCGCAACGCCGAGGCCGCCACAACTTGTGCGCCGTCCGGATGCAACACCAATGCGCAGAGCCACATCAAAGACGCGATCAGCGCAGCGAGAGTGGCGTCGGAGGTGTAGGCGCGACCGATCTCCGCGGAAAATGACACGATGATGAGCGCCGCGAGAATCATGGCGATGGCGTTCAAGCCGATACCGGTCCAGCCTGCGCGCGCGGAGTCCCTGGGCGCGCCTCGTCCGCTGGCCTCAGCAACCAGCACAGCCGTCGCCGCCGCCATGCCGAGCGCAATCATGAACACAAGCGCCATCAAATTGAGCACGATCTGATAGCCGGCGACGATTTCCTCGCCGAGCCGAGCCGCAATCATCGTCATGGCGGAGAACGCGCCGGCTTCGACCGCCTGGCTTACCGCAGCCGCTCCGCCGATGGCGAGAAGCGCTCCGTAGCTGGGGCCTACGGCGCCGCGCACGCGCACGCCAAAATTCACGCCGTCCGGCAGCAGCAGAATCCAGATGAGCAGCACCCCGGAAAGGAACACCCTCGCGCACACTGTCGCCCAGGCTGAGCCGATGGCGCCGTGATCAGGTACAAGATCATGCAACACGCTGAGCAACGGCCAATCACGCAGCGCCGAGTAAAGCGGCGCCCATCCCTCGTTAGGAGCGGGCAGTGTCAGATCGGGCACCCACAACAGGTTGAGCGCCAGATTGACGATGTTGGCGCCCCACATCACAGCCATCGAAATGCCAGGCTTCTTGATCGCCTCCATGAAATAGGTCGCCGCCACATAAGTGAGATGCAGCGGCAACGAGAAAGCGAGGATGACCATCACTGGAGCGGAGACCGCGGCAAGCCCCGGATTTATGCCGAAGATCGTGAACAGGTTCGCGCCCGCGAACCACATTGCCATCGCGGAGACAAGCCCAGTAGCCAGCGCCAGCACCAGGCCGCGCCATAGCGCCACGCCAGCGCCCTGAGGATTGCCCTCGCCCTGCGCCCGCGCCGCAAGCACCTGCACGCCTTGAAGCAAACCTATACCTGCCACCAGGAACACCGCGGTCGGCGCCCAACCCATGGCCTGGCGCGGCAATTCCGCCGGCGCGAGTTGTCCGACGATGATTACATCGGCAATCGCCATGCCAATAATGCCAAGGCGCGCGAGTGCCACCGGGCCGGCGAGCCGAAGCAAATCGGCGACATAAGGACGCGAAACGGCCATGAGGCAGCGGGCCTTAGCGGAAGGGGTCGATTCCGTCGAGGGCGTTGCGCCTTATTTGCCTGCCTGTGGCGCCGGCGCCAGTTGGCGATAAAGGTGGACAGAGAGCCCCGCCTCTAGGGCGCCATATACAGCAGCCTGCAAGAATTGGAGCGCGCCCCAATAGAGCGGATTGCTGAAGGCGCGCTGGATCATCAAAGTTGGATCGCCCACTGGAACCCCCACCAAAACGCCGACGATCGATTGCAGCGCCCCCGCCAAAATCAGCGCCGGCGCCAATAGTACAAAGCGCGCCAACATGATTTTCAACAAATGCCCTCGCGTCGCCGCCCAGCTTTGGAA
>CXWL01028723.1_pt1 | contig 12809 bp, 13 predicted proteins | sample 590931 | NCBI WGS metagenome assembly CXWL01 (sample SAMEA3498368, study PRJEB10139) | groundwater metagenome | biome: water well; material: biofilm material | place: Germany | collected 2015-04-27
ATTGCTGGAATCGTATTGTGTGGAGCGAACGGACAAACGCCCCTCGAAGAGTCCGGCGCGGCGGGCGGGTGCGCTTGTGCTCGAGTTTTTCGAGTCCGAGTTGGCCACCAAAGTGCCGCGGGTCTTCGATTTCGATAGTGAGCGCCAAGCAAAATTCATTGCGTGGTCATCGAGCAAGCACGTGCATTCGGTGAAGACGATTTCGCGCAACATGTCGGTCATTGCCGCTGCAATCGCGCACGCGAAGATTAAAGATTTCGATGTCGCCTATGCGCCCACACGAATCGAGGAAATCCTTGACGAACAAGCAGCTCCAATTCGAGGGGAGAAGCGGCGGTTCATCCCAACGGACGAAGAGCTCGCGCGCTTTCTTGATCACATCGATGGTGCGGCGTTTCGGGCCTGCTTGATCATACTGAATACGACGTGCCGTCCGGAGGCTGCTCTCGATCTCGCGCCCGGTCAGCGAAATGCGGAAGCGACTTTGGTCCAGTTGAACCAAGAGGGCCGCCGCCAAACGCGGAAGTGGCGACCAGTCGTGCGAGAGACCAGTTGCCTGAACGGATGGCTAAACGTCTGGGAGAGGGAGCGGAAGGACGCTGATGAGGCGATAAGGTCTGCTCCTTACGTCGCCCTGACCGCCGTGGACAGCCTGCAATCGGCGATAAAGCGGGCGCGGGTGAAAGAGAAAGCAAACCTCCCGAATTTCGTCGCGTATTCGATCCGGCACAAGATGGCGACGGTGCTACGTCGCTACGCAGTGCCCGAGGACCAAATCGCGATGCAACTTGGTCACAAGCGTCCCGCACTGAGAACGACCGGGCTCTATGGGGAATATGAGCCGAGCTACTTGAAGGCCGCGGCAGATGGCCTCGACGCCTTCATGATCCGCCTGCAGGGATTCGCGAAACGAAGGCTATTTGCTCCCACACTGCTCCCACAGAACGAACAATCCGTGTACGTGCTAAATCGCCAAGTCATTGAAAAGAATGGTGGGCGTGACAAGGATCGAACTTGTGACCCCTACGATGTCAACGTAGTGCTCTCCCGCTGAGCTACACGCCCACACTTTCAGCGAACCGCGAGTTGCCTCGCGTTCGGGAGGCGAACCGTATAGCGACGGGGGCCGTCCAAAACAAGATGTCAGCGGGCGAGTGCGAGTTTCGCCAGTTCCGGGGTATCCCACGCGAAATGGCGGCGGGGCAGGCAGCCGGGGCGGTAGGGCGATTGCGCCGCAGCCTCGGTCACGCTGTCGGCCAGCGCTTCGATGGCGGCTTTCAGGTGCTCCAGCGGTACGGAGGCGAACAGGCGGTGTTTGACCGTCGCGTCGTGCACCAGTTCGTGGATGACGATGAGGTCGGTGCAGCCTTCGACCCTCGCCTCGCTCACATAGACGTGGCCGGAGGCATAGCCGCCGTCATTGCCTTGCAGATAGGGGTGCGCTGCGCTCACGAATTCGAGGGCGGGGGCCTCGGTTTGCGCGTAACCGGCGACGTCGATGCCCTGCCCTTTCAGGAGCGCTTCGACGCGGGCCATCGTGCCCTTGAGATCGAGCGCTTCGTCCGCGTTCGCCGCGCACGCGAAGATCAGCAGCGCCATTGTGGCCCCGAATATGCGCATCGCCTGCCCCTTTGAGCGTTCTCAAAGGAGGGTCGGTGCTTCGCGGTTAGCGGGGCCTTAAGCTACGCGGCGGCCATGAAGCGTTCCACTTCGTTCACGATGTCGCGAAGGTGGAACGGTTTGGACAGGACCTTGGCGTCCTTCGGGGCGTTGCTTTTCGGGTTTAGGGCGACGGCCGCAAACCCGGTGATGAACATGATCTTCATGCGCGGCGCGACGTCGGCCGCTTTGCGCGCGAGCTCGATGCCGTCCATGACGGGCATGACGATATCGGTCAGCAGCAGATCGAAGCGGCTGCCCGCTTCCAGGCAGTCCAGGGCTTCGTCACCTTGCGAAAACGAGGCGACCTCGTGGCCCGCCTTCTCCAGCGCCGTGGCCAGGAAGCGGCGCATCGATTCGTCGTCTTCGGCGAGTAAAATCTTCGCCATGGTTCCTTACGTGCCCCCGGTTTTCGGTTATCCGCCGGCCCACCCCGGCATGCACTTGGCGAATCTTACGGCGGATTGCCTGCAACAGCCAAGGCTTTGCCGCCTCACGGTTAGTTTTGCAACCTGCGTGCGGCGGCAGCGGACTTGATCGCGCAGGGCTTCAATGTTCCACTGAATGCCTCAAACAAAGGTTAAATCGTGCGGCTAACAGGCGGTAGCGACAAGCGGGGGGCTTCTATCGATCCCCCATTCGAGGTGGTTGCACCGGCCGAACAGACCCTGCCGTTCGTGTTCGCCTCGCCGCATTCGGGGCGGGTTTATCCCAAGAGTTTTTTGCAGGCGACCCGCCTCGACGGCACGTCGATCCGGCGTTCCGAGGACAGTTTCGTCGACGAAATCTTCGGGGCGGCCCCCGCTTTGGGCGCGCCTTTGCTCAAAGCGCACTTCCCCAGGGCCTTCGTCGATCCGAACCGCGAGGCCTATGAGCTCGACCCCGCCATGTTCGACGGGCCGCTGCCGCAGTTCGTGAATGCGCGCAGCCCACGGGTCAGTGCGGGGCTTGGTACGATCGCGCGCGTGGTGCGCGACGGGGCCGAGATCTATCCGCGCAAGATCAGCTTTGCCGAGGTGCAGAGCCGGATCGAGACCTATTACAAGCCCTATCACGCGGCGCTGCGCAGCCTGATCGAGGCGACCCACAAGCAGTTCGGTTATGCGGTCTTGATCGATTGCCACTCGATGCCTTCGGTCGGCGGCCCGCTCGATCAAGACATCGGCGTGACGCGTCCGGACATCGTGCTTGGCGACCGGTTCGGCACGTCGTGCGCCAGACGCTTGACCGACATGATCGAGCGCGCGCTCGGCATGCAGAGCTTTGCCGTCGTTCGCAACAATCCTTATGCGGGCGGGTTTTCGACGGAGCATTACGGGCGCCCGGCGCTTGGGCTGCATACGCTGCAGATCGAGATCAATCGCGCGCTCTATATGGACGAAGAGCGTATCGAGCGCACCGCAGGTCTCAAGCGCGTGTCGCTGGCGATGACGACGCTGGTGCGTGCGATGGGCGAAGTCGACTGGCGCTATCTGCGTTCGACGCTGCCCTCTGCCCAAGCGGCGCAATGACGATATTGGTTCGTGACGCGGAGGCCTCCGACATCGCGGCCGTGCACGCCATCTATTCGCATCACGTTCTGACCGGGCTCGGCACGTTCGACGAGGTGCCGCCACCTGTTGCAGACTTCGAGGCGAAGTGGCGCGCTTCGCTTTCGCATGGGTTGTCGTGGTTGGCGGCGATCGATCAAGGCGTGCCGGTGGGCTTTGCCTATGCGTCGTTGTTCCGGCCGCGCCGGGGCTATCGCTACACGGTCGAGGATTCCGTCTATATCCGCGACGACTATCGCAAGCGCGGCGTCGGCTCGGCGTTGCTGGCGCCGTTGCTCACGCGCTGCGAGGTGCTGGGCGTGCGTCAGGTCGTGGCGGTAATCGGCGACAGCGGCAACACGGGCTCGATCAGGCTGCACGCGAAGCACGGCTTTCGCCAAGCGGGCACCGTCGCCGGGGCAGGCTTCAAGTTCGGACGCTGGGTCGACATCGTCTTGATGCAGCGCGCGCTCAACGGCGGCGCGAGCGGCGTTCCCCCAGATGGGGCCGGTTGGTGGCGGGACGGCTAGAGCCAAGCTCGGCGCTTGAATGGCGAGCCAGCCTCACACCAAGCCACGAAGATGCAAAGGTTGCACGAAGGCGGGCGTCATCCGCGCGCTGCAGGCGCGTAGTCGGCTTCAGATTGGCGCTTCGCGCGGAAGGGAACCTACTTCGTGCGTCCTTGGTCCCTTCGTGGCTTGGTGTGAGGCTGACGCGCCATGAGTGCGATGCCCCCAAGAAAAAAGGGCCGCGAGGTGGGTACCAAGCGGCCCAAGTTTAAGGGAGGAAACGCCCAGGAATGGGCTGCGGAGAAAGGCTCTCGCCTTACTGCGCTGCACAAATATGAGTTGGGCGGGAGAATAAATCAAGTGTTAAATGTTCACTGGGTGCTACGACTCTGTCACCTATGTTGTTGATTACCCTCGATATTAACGTCGTACCTGTTACTTCCGTCATGGCCGATTCCGGGAACTTCTTGCATTCCATTCGTTGCTGCGCTGCAACAGAGCGGGCACTGGGTGTCCCTAGGAATCCTTAGGGTAGCGGTTGCTGCGGCTCGCCCAAGTGCGGCAGATTCAGGCGCTCGGTTTCAACCGCCTATTCCATCCCACCCGGTCCCCCCAAACGATGCGAATCTTGATTGCGACCGACGCGTGGGCGCCGCAGGTCAACGGCGTGGTGCGCACGCTGGAAACCTTGGGGCGGGAACTCGTGCGGTTGGGGCACGTCGTCAAGTTCGTGACGCCGGAGGGGTTTCGCACCGTGCCGATGCCGACCTATCCGGAGATCAAGCTGGCGCTGTTCGCCAGGCGTGCGGTCGGGCGCATCATCGATGCGTTCAAGCCGGATGCGATCCATATCGCGACCGAAGGGCCGGTGGGGCTTGCGACACGGCGCAACTGCATGCGCAAGGGCTTGTCGTTCACGACGTCGTTCCATACGCGCTTTCCGGAATACATTCACGCGCGCTTCGGCATTCCGACGGCATGGAACTATGCGGGCTTGCGCTGGTTTCATGGGCCGGCAACGGCGGTGATGGTGGCGACGCGCACGCTGGAGCGCGACCTGACGAAGCGGGGCTTTAAGAATCTGCGGCTGTGGTCGCGCGGCGTGGACGTGGAGCTGTTCAAGCCGGACGCGAAAGATTGGCTCGATCTGGCGCGGCCGGTGTTTCTTTACGTCGGGCGCGTTGCGATCGAAAAGAGCGTCGAGGAATTCTTGAAGCTCGATCTGCCGGGCTCGAAGCTGATCGTGGGCGACGGGCCGCAACTTGCCGAACTGCGCGCGCGCTATCCTACAGTGCGCTTCGTCGGGCCGAAGTTCGGGACGGAACTCGCGAAGCACTATGCGGCGAGCGACGTCTTCGTGTTCCCTTCGCGCACGGACACGTTCGGGCTTGTGGTGCTGGAAGCGTTGGCGAGCGGGCTTCCCGTCGCCGCGCATCCGGTGCAGGGGCCGAACGACATTATCGGCACCAACACCACCGTCGGCATTCTGGACGAGGACTTGGGCGTGGCGGCGCGGCGGGCGCTGCTGCTCAATCCCGAAACGTGCCGGATTTTCGCAACGGGGTTTTCGTGGGAAGCCTGCACACGCCAGTTCTTGACGAATTTGGCGCAGCCGCCGGAGCGGGGCAACTCAGGTAAGTGATGTCCTGAGCATCAATTTGTCGCCTTGAGACATGAGTATCAATTGATCATACACTTGATTCGAGAGGAAGGTGCGATGATCACCGCAGGTCAGCTTCGAGCGGCACGCGCGTTGCTATCGCTCGATCAGCGCAAGCTGGCCGAACTCTCCGGCCTCTCGCTCCCCACAATTCAACGCATGGAAGCGAGCGACGGGGTTATACGGGGAACCGTCGATTCGCTCGTCAAGCTCTCTGCCGCCCTCCAAGCCGCCGGCATCGAATTGATCGCGGAAGGCTCCGCCAGCAGCGGCGGCGGCCGCGGCGTGCGGCTCGCCGGGAGATAGGACGCGTCATGGCGGTTGCGGTCGAACTTTGGTGCGTNNTTTGGTGCGTGGCGGCGTTTCTCGCCCTCTGCGCTTTCGCCATCGCAAGCGTGCGCCGAACGTGGAGTTCGCCGCTGATCTACGCAGGCAGTTTTGGCGTTTCGATGTTTGCACTGCTCGTCGGGCTCTCGATGCTGGCCGATCCGAGAAGCAGCGAAGCGGAGGTGGTTCTGCCGCTGGGGTTGCCTTGGATAGGCGCTCATTTCCGCGCGGATTCTTTGGCCTCGTTCTTCCTCGTCGTCATCAATCTGGGCGGCGCGATCGCAAGCCTGTTCGCGCTCGGCTACGGCGCCCACGAGAAGGCGCCGCATCGCGTCGTGCCGTTCTTCCCGCTGTTTCTGGCGGGCATGAACCTGGTTCTCCTCGCCGCCGACGCGTTCACGTTCTTGTTCAGCTGGGAATTCATGTCGCTTGCGTCCTGGGCGCTGGTGATCGCACATCATCGCGACCCCGAGAACGTGCGCGCCAGCTATATCTACCTCGTGATGGCGAGCTTCGGCACGCTGACGCTATTGCTCGCGTTCGGCATCCTGGCCGGTCCCGAGGGCGCTTACACGTTCGACGCCATTCGCGCCGGCACACACTCGCCCGACGCGTCGACGATCGTGCTGGTGCTCGTGCTCATCGGCGCGGGATCGAAAGCGGGCTTGGTTCCCGTCCACGTGTGGCTGCCACTCGCGCATCCGGCCGCGCCTAGCCACGTCTCAGCTTTGATGAGCGGCGTCATGACCAAGGTCGCGATTTACGCGATCATACGGGTCGTGTTCGACCTGCTGGGCCCCGCCGAATGGTGGTGGGGACTTGTCATCCTCTTGATCGGCGGCGCGACGGCCGTGCTCGGCGTGCTTTACGCGCTGATGCAAAACGACCTGAAGCGGCTGCTCGCATATTCCACGGTGGAGAACGTCGGCGTCATCCATATCGGCCTTGGGCTCGCGCTCGCATTTCAGGCGAACGGCGTCGCGTGGGCAGCCGCGCTGGCCATGACCGCCGCGCTTCTTCACGTGTTCAACCATTCGCTGTTCAAGAGCCTGTTGTTCTGCGGCGCGGGCGCCGTGCTTGCGAAAACCGGTGAACGCGACTTGGATCGTTTAGGCGGACTCATCCATCGCATGCCTGCAACCGCTTTCGCCTTTCTTGCCGGCAGCGTTTCGATTTCGGCGCTGCCGCCGTTCAACGGCTTTGTCTCAGAATGGATGACGTTTCAAGCGATCCTCCTCAGCCCCGATCTTCCCCAGTGGGGGCTGAAGATCTTCGTCCCTGCAACGGGGGCCGTGCTCGCGCTTTCGACGGCGCTTGCGGCCGCTTGTTTCGTGAAGGCGTTCGGCTTGACGTTCTTGGGGCGGCCGCGGACGGCCGCCGCCGCGAACGCAACCGAAGTCGACCATTTCGCGCTGTCGGCGATGCTGGCCTTTGCGATGCTGTGCCTGATCGCCGGCGTGCTGCCCGGATTCCTCATCGATGCGCTGGCGCCCACCGTCGAAAGTGTCGTCGGGGCGCACATGCCCGTGCAATCGAGTGTCGAATGGCTCTCGATCGTGCCGGTCGCCGCGGCGCGCAGCTCCTATAACGGGCTCTTGGTCTTCTTCTTCATTTGCGCGTCTTCGACGATGACGGTTCTCGTGATCCATACCTTCGCCTCGCGTGCGGCGCGCCGCGTCGATCCTTGGGATTGCGGCTTCGGCGAGTTGCCGGTATCGGCGCAGTACTCGGCCAGCAGTTTCGCGCAACCGATCCGGCGCGTGTACGGCAGCGTCGTCTTTCTCGCCGGCGAGCGCCTAGAACTCCCCGCGCCGGGAGAGCTTGGCCCCGCGCGCCTCACCGTCACGATGCGTGACCCTATTTGGGACACGATCTATCGTCCGATCGCGTGGCTGGTCGGGCAGACGGCGGACCGCCTCAACGTCCTTCAGTTCCTAACGATCAGACGCTATCTGGCGCTCGTCTTTTTCGCCCTCGTGTCGCTGCTTATCATTCTGGCGGTGTGGCCATGATCGAACTCCTGGCCGCACAGGGTTTGCAGATGATCTTGGTGCTCGCCGTGGCGCCGCTCTTGACCGGGGTGGTGCGCAGCGTGAAGGCGCAACTGCTGCGCCGCCAGGGGCCCCCGATCGTTCAGCCGTACCGCGACCTCCTGCGCCTCATGCGCAAGGAAGTTGTCCTCGCGCACAATGCATCGTGGCTCTACCGCGCGGCGCCCTACGCGATCTTTTCCGCGACGTGGGTCGCCGCGGCGTTGGTGCCGACATTCGCGTCGGGGCTTTTGTTCAGCTGGACCGGCGACCTGATCGTCATCGTCGCGCTTCTGGGCGCGGCGCGCTTCTTCTTGATGCTGGCCGGGATGGACGTCGGCACCAGCTTCGGCGGCATCGGCTCGAGCCGCGAAGCGATGTTCGCCACGCTGGCCGAGCCGGCGATGATCATGATTGTGTTCACGCTTGCGTTGCTTGCCGGTTCGACGCAGCTGTCGACGGTTGCGATCTACATGGGTTCGTCGGACGTCGGGCTGCGGGTGTCGCTTGCCTTGTCGCTGTTCGGCTTGATCATCGTCGCGCTTACCGAAAATGCCCGCGTGCCGGTGGACAATCCGGCGACCCACCTCGAACTTACGATGGTGCACGAAGCGATGGTGCTTGAGTATTCGGGACGCCACTTGGCGGTGCTGGAGTTCGCCGCTTCGCTGAAACTCCTCACGTATTTTTCGTTCATCGCTTGCGTGTTCGCGCCTTGGGGGATTGCGCCCGTCGACGGCGCGATCGACGCCATGGCCATGGGAATCCTGATCTACTTGCTCAAAATCATATCGCTGGGCGTGGCGCTCGCGATCTTCGAAACGTCGATCGCGAAAATGCGCGTCTTTCGCGTGCCCGAACTGGTCGGAGCGGCGCTCATGCTCGGGCTGCTCGCGACACTTCTGCGTTTCGCATCGCGGGGACTTTGACAATGCACGGAATCGGCTTCGATGTCGCCCATCTGCTTGCAGGCGGTCTCGTTCTCATAAGCTTCCTGCTGCTCTACCAAGACCGCCTGCATGCGCTGCTCAACGTGTTTGCGATGCATGCCATGGTGCTGTCACTCTCTGTCGGCTGGCAAGCCTACATTCAGGACGCATCGCATCTCTACGTCACAGCGGGAATCGCGCTTGTGTTCAAGGCAATCACGATCCCGCTCGTGCTGCACCGCATGATCCGGCGCATGGGCATCGCGCGCGAGATCGAGACCGTCGGCGGCACGGGCCTGACGATGCTGGCGGGGATCGGCCTTGTCGCGCTGGCGATGGTCGTCATGTTGCGCGTGACGCCTGAGGCGGACCCGTTGGCGCGCGAAGATCTCGCCTTCGCTCTCGCCGTCGTGCTGTTGGGACTCTTGATGATGGTGTCGCGGCGCAACGCGATCTCGCAGGTCATCGGCTTCATGTCGCTGGAGAATGGTTTGGTTCTGGCCGCGACCGGCGCCAAGGGCATGCCGCTCGTCGTCGAGATCAGCGTGGCGTTTTCCATTCTCATCGCGTTCATCGTGATCGGCATCTTCTTGTTCCGCATACGCGAACGTTTCGACACTGTGGACATTCAAGCGCTCGATCGCTTTCGGGGCGACCAGCAATGAGCACTCTGCCCGTCGAGCCGGTCACCGCGGTGCTTGCGATCCCCGCGATCGCCGCGGCAGTTCTGGTGGTGTTGCCGGACTACAAGGTCACGTCGTGGCTCAACGTCGCGGCAAGCTTCCTGACCTTCCTCTCAGCGCTTCTTCTCTTTGGCGATCGTCCCGAACCCACGCAGTTCCTGTTCGTCGACGATTTCAACATCGTGTTCATCGTGCTCAATACGTTCGTCGGATTCACCACGAGCGCCTTCAGCGCGACGTATATCGGGCACGAACTCGAAACGGGCCGGCTCACACCCGTCTACCTGCGCTTTTATCATGCGATGTATCAGGTATTGATGTTCGGCATGAACCTGGCCCTGGTGGCGAACAATATCGGCCTCATGTGGGTCGCCATCGAAGTGGCGACGCTCACGACGGTGTTGATGGTGGGCATCTATCGCACGCACCAAGCACTCGAAGCGGCGTGGAAGTACTTCATCCTGGGCAGTGTCGGGATTGCGTTGGCCCTGTTCGGCACCATTCTCGTGTACATGGCGGCGCGGCCTGCCGTGGGCGACGGCATGGACGGCATGGTGTGGACCATCTTGGTGAAGAATGCAGCCGCATTCGACCCGACGCTGCTCAACGTCGCGTTCGTCTTCCTGTTGCTCGGCTATGGGACCAAAGTCGGATTGGCGCCGTTGCACGCGTGGCTTCCCGACGCTCATGCCGAAGGTCCAACGCCGATCTCGGCGGTCTTGTCGGGATTGCTGCTCAACGTCGCTCTCTACGCGCTGCTTCGATTCAAACTGCTTCTGGCGGCGAACGAGCAGGCGATCACACCCGGCCCGATGATGGTGACGATGGGACTGATCTCCGTGATCTTTGCGGCGTTCATGCTCTACCGGCGGCGCGACGTGAAACGCATGTTCGCCTATTCGTCGATCGAACACATGGGCATCATCACGTTCGCGTTCGGCATGGGCGGGCCGCTCGCGAACTTCGCCGGGCTCTTGCACATGACGATGCACAGCCTGACGAAGTCGGCGATCTTCTTCGCCGTCGGTCACGTGTCGCAGATCAAGGGAACGCAGAAGATTGCCGAAATCAGCGGCCTTACCGAGACCCATCCGATACTGGGCTGGGGACTGGTTCTGGGGGTCGTGGCGATCGCGGGCCTGCCGCCGCTCGGCATTTTCATGAGCGAGTTCTTGATCGTGAGTTCGACTTTCGCGCGGGAGCCGCTGCTCGCGGCCCTGCTTGTTTTCGGGCTGTTGATCGGCTTTGGCGCGCTGGTGTTGCGCGTGATTGGCCTTGCTTTCGGCGAACCGACCGGCAGCAGCGCGCCGGCGCGCGCGTCGTATATTCCGATGTTCGTCCATTTGGCGATCGTCGCTTGTGCCGGCGTTTACCTGCCGGCGCCGCTCGTCTCCTGGTTCCAGCACGTCGCGCGGCTCTTGGGATGAGGCGATGGTGAGCAATTCGTTCCCCGGTTCCCTGCTGCCAAGAACGCCGGTCGATCGCGCGGCCTGGCAATCCATCGTCGTAAGACTGGCCGACAGGAGACTGACGCTGACCAGTCTGTGGGGCGAGGCGGGGTGCGTACACATGGCGGTGTTCGACCCCCGTCCGGCTGAAATCGCAATCGTCAGCCTCGACTGTCCGGAGGGGACGTTTCCTTCCGTGGGCCGAATGCACGCGCCCGCAATCCGGCTCGAACGGGCCGTGCAGGACCTTTTCGGTTTGACGCCAGTGGGCGCCGAGGACACGCGTCCTTGGCTCGACCACGGGCGCTGGCCGGCGGCTGCGCCGCTCGGCGCGGCGAAGGGGCAACGGGCGGGCGAACAGCGCTACAATTTCCTGCCGACCGAGGGCGAGGGTCTTCACACGATCCCTGTCGGGCCAGTTCACGCAGGCATCATCGAGCCGGGACACTTTCGCTTTACTGCGAACGGCGAGACGATCGTGAGGCTCGAAGAGCGCCTCGGCTACGTGCACAAAGGCATCGACCGTCTGATGCAGGGCCAGAGTATCGAGCGCGCAGGGCGCGTCGCGAGCCGTATATCGGGCGACAGCACCGTTGCCTACGCGTTTGCGTATTCGCTTGCCGTTGAAGCGGCGCGCGGCTTTGAAGCGCCGCCCCGCGCACAGTATCTTCGCGCCCTGATGGCCGAGCTCGAGCGGCTGGCCAATCACTGCGGCGACATCGGCGCGATCTGCAACGACGCAACGTTCACGATCATGCACGCCCACTGCGCGATCTTACGCGAAAACGTCTTGCGTACAGCCGATGCTTGTTTCGGGCACCGCCTGATGATGGATCGCATCGTACCGGGTGGCGTGGCGAGCGACCTCAAGCAGGGCGGGGAACGCCCGTTGCGGGCGCTGGTCGCACTCTTCCGGCGGCGCCTTCCCAGGTTGATCGAACTCTACGACAACTCCGCATCGCTGCAAGACCGGACCGTGACGACCGGGGTCTTGCGTGCGTCACTTGCCGAGCAGTTCGGCTGCGGTGGTTTTGTCGGACGCGCGTCCGGACGTGCTTTCGATGCCCGCAAAACGATCGGCTATGCGCCTTACGACCGCGTGTCCTTCGACGTTCCCGTGCTGACGGCCGGCGACGTCAACGCGCGGGTGTGGGTGCGAATCCGCGAAGTCGAACAAAGTCTGGCTCTCATCGAGCAATTGCTCGCCGGCCTCCCCGACGGCGCCATCAGCGCGAGCATCGAGGGCGACTCCGATCGAAGTTGCGAAGGGGCCTCGCTGGTCGAGAGCTTTCGCGGCGACGTCTTCGCGTGGGTCAAACTCGCCGTGGATGGAACGGTCGCGCGTTGTCACCTGCGCGATCCGTCTTGGTTTCAGTGGCCGTTGCTGGAAGCGGCGATCGAAGGCAACATCGTCGCCGACTTCCCGTTGTGCAACAAATCGTTCAACTGCTCCTATTCCGGTCACGATCTCTAGGCTCCTTCGATGCGCACGTTTCTGTTTGAAAGTCTGATCAGAGGCGTTCTCACCGAGACAGCGCCCGATCCCGACCAAGCAATGATCGACGACCTCGGCGAAGCACTTGCGCTGGCTGCGCGCCGCAAACTCGGACGCAGTCTGGCGATCCGCGAGGTCGACGCCGGCTCATGCAACGGTTGCGAACTCGAGATTCATGCACTGGGCAACGCCTACTACGATCTTGAGCGCTTCGGATTGCGCTTCGTCGCCTCGCCCCGCCACGCCGACGTCTTGCTCGTCACCGGTCCCGTCACGAAAAATATGCGCGAGGCACTCGAACGCACCTATCGCGCGACGCCCGATCCGAAATGGGTCATCGCGGTTGGCGATTGCGGATTCGACGGCGGTTGCTTCGCGGGGAGCTATGCCTGCGTCGGCGGCGTCGGTGCGGTCATCCCGGTCGACCTGCACATCAAGGGTTGCCCCCCGAGGCCGAGCGAGTTGCTCAAAGGATTGATCGCCCTGGTCGATCAGAACGACGACGCGCTAACGCGTCGCCGCCGGTAGCTTTGGTCAACG
>CXWL01117009.1_pt1 | contig 12804 bp, 13 predicted proteins | sample 590931 | NCBI WGS metagenome assembly CXWL01 (sample SAMEA3498368, study PRJEB10139) | groundwater metagenome | biome: water well; material: biofilm material | place: Germany | collected 2015-04-27
GGCGGAAGTTGTTCGACGCCGGCAGGCTGCGGCGGAATTCCCACGCCGAGTACAAGCCGGCCGCGCCCATCGCCGCCAGCGCCACGCGCCACGAATAGAAGTCGCTCAGCACCGACGTGACCACGCGGCCGATCATGCCGCCGAACGCGCTGCCGCCAATGTAGAGGCCCATCGACAAGCCGAGCGAGGGGCCTTCGATCTCTTCGCCGAGATAAGCCATGGCGATGGCCGGCATGCCGCCGAGCGCCACGCCGAGCAGGCCGCGCAGCACCAGCAGCTGGTTGTAGTCCTGCGCGAAGGCCGAGGCCAGCGTGAGGATCGCGCCGCCCAGCATCGCCGCCACCATCATCGGCTTGCGGCCGACGCGGTCGGAGACGACGCTGCTCAACAGCAGCGACAGCGCCAGCGCGGCCGTCGACACCGACAATACCAGGCTGCTTTGGGCCGGCGTGAGGATGAACTGGTGCGCCAGCAGCGGCATCAGCGGCTGCACGCAATACAGCAGCGCGAAGGTGGAAAAGCCGCCGAACACCATCGCGCGGTTGGTGCGCTTGAATGCTGGGCTGCCGGCGGCGATGGCGGTACGGGACATTGGAACCTGGGATGCATGGGAGAACAGTGTTCATCTTATGATTGCGCTCTAATACTGTCCAATATATATTTAGTGCATCAGTCATACTTTAAAACGATTACAGCATGGAACTGCGACACCTGCGTTACTTCATCGCCGTCGCCGAGGAGTTGCATTTCACCCGGGCCGCCGAGCGATTGCACATCGGCCAGCCGCCGCTCAGCCACGCGATCCAGGTGCTGGAAGCGGACGTCGGCGCCCAGCTGCTCGAGCGCACCAAGCGCTGGGTGCGGCTGACGGAGGCGGGCAAGCTGTTCCTGGCGGATGCGCGCAAGATCCTGGCGATGACCGAGCAGGCGGCCGAGACGGCGCGGCGGGCCGGGCGCGGCGAGGCGGGCGAACTGCGCATCGGCTTCACCTACTCCACCCCACTGACCCCGCTGTTCGCCGAGGTGGTCAACCGCTACCGCCAGGAGTTTCCGCTGGTGACGCTGACGCTGCACGAGATGGCGACCCTGCGCCAGCTTGACGCGATCGGCCAGCGCACGCTCGACCTTGGCTTCGTCCGGCCGCCGGAGATCGCCGTGCCGGAAGGGATCAAGCTGACCAGCCTGCGCGAGGATCCGCTGATGCTGGTGCTGCCGACCGGGCATGCGCTGGCATCGAAAAAGGCGGTGGCGATCAAGGAACTGGAAGCACTGCCGTTCGTGATGTATCCGCCAGGTGGAGGCACCGGCATCTATCCGCAGATATTCCGGCTGTGCCAGGCGGCGGGATTCGTGCCGCGGGTTGCGCAGACGGCGGGCGAGGCGTCGACGATCATCGGGCTGGTGGCGGCGGGCAGCGGGATCACCTTGCTGCCGTCGTCGTTCGATCACATCCGGATGGACGGGGTGGTGTATCGGCCGCTACTCGATCGGGCGGCGACCACGATGCTGCTGCTGGCGCAGCGCGGCGGCGAGCACGCGCCGCTGGTCGACGCCTTTGTAGCCCTCGTCACCGACGCCGCCAAACCCCGTCGTCCTCGCGAACGCGGGGACCCAATTTAGTTGCGTTATCGGCGGAGCTAGCAAAATGGGGTCCCCGCGTTCGCGAGGACGACGGTTTTACGGTTAACTAATCAGTCGTAGTCGGCGTCGAGTTCGGAGCCGGCGTAGTTTTCCAGCTCGGCGAACAACGTCTTCATCGCCGTGCGCGTGCGGATCTTCTGAATCACGGTGCAGTGATCGCGGTACGACGCGATGCGTTCGGCCATCACCGCCTGGTGCTGCGCCGGCACCTGCGCCATCAGCTCGGCCCAGCCGGTTTCGAAGTCGGGCTTGTTCTTGCGCACCGATCCGACCAGCCGCTCGAAGTCTTTCTGGCCGGTGCGCGCGACGATCCGCCCGCCCCCTTCGATGGCGAAGATGATCGCCAGCGCGATCACGCCTTCGGCATTCAGGTCGGGATCGTTGATCGGTCCCGCGTAGTGATGGCGCCGCAGCCAGCCGGCCGCGCGCACGATCGCCTGCACGCCCTTGCGCTGCCTGAATTGCAGTTCGTAGCGTTCGACGCCCGACCAGTTCTGGCTCGGATCGGCGCTGCAGATGTCGACGAACAGGTCCTTCAGGCGCCGCTGGACGTACACGGGATCGAGGTCGTACTCGCCGACCAGCGAATCTTCCGGCAACGCCGCGAGGTCGCGGATCAGGCGGAAGCCGGCCTGGAACGCGTGCTCGGCGCCATGCTCGACGAGATACTCGAGCGCCGCTTCATCGTCCTCGTGCCCGAGCGCCTCTTCCAGCCCCAGCGAAACGCCGCCGACGGTGAGGAACATGGCGCGCTGGATGCCTTCGGCGGTGCGGTCGTTGGTGAATTTTTCGGCCACCATCGCGGTGATGCCGGCCAGTTCGTCGGCCAACATCACCGCTTCGTCTTCGCCGCCGCGCCCGGACAGGCAGCGGATCGCCCGCACCACCAGCGGCAGTTTTTCTTCAACGACAGCAATTTGCATCGTCGGTGCTTCCCCGGTCACGAGAAGATGCCCGTGCCGATGCTCTTGCGCGCGCCGCGCTTCGGCACGTTGCTGCGCGTCGACGGCACCTGCTTGCGCAAGCGGTACAGCAATTCCTTGGTCGAGCGCTGCAGGAACTTCGGCTCTTCGTCCGGATCGTCGCTGAACTCGGCGTCAGCCAGGTCGGCGCTGTGGCGGAAGTCGGGGAACAGCTCGAACAGCGAACGGTCCCAGCCATCTTCGCTGGCTTTCGCCAGTTCGATCGCGATCGGCACGACGTCGCTGTCGGACGAGGTCTGGCCGGTGATGTACGGGCCCTTCGAGATGATCTCGCCGGCCACTTCGAGGATTTCGCGCGGCGCCATCGAGAACAGGATCGCGAACACGGTCACGCCATGGTCGCTGGCCGATGCTTCGGCCAGCAGCTCCATGCGGCGCTCCGGGTCGTCGGTCGAGAAGACGATGCCGTGCACGTGCGAGAACAGCGTCTCGGCGACGCGCTCAGGGTCGTCCTCGATCATGTCGTCCGACCAGGTCGCGGCGATGAACGCCAGGCTGTCGGCCCACGCCTTGGGCGGCACCAGCAGCGTCGCCAGCGAGGTCTTGCCGCCGTCGAAGCCGGACAGGTGCAGCGCCGTCACTTGCGGCGCCAGGTTGGCCAGCACCTCGACCACGGCGAGGTCGCCGTGCGTTTCAACGGCCTCGGAAAAGGCCTGCTCGGCATGGCTCAGCGAGCCGGCCAGCACCAGCTCGCTGACCTGCTTGGACAGCGCCGGCAGATAGCTGTTTGCATTCATTTAGTCCTCCTGGTCGAACATCTGGGCGAAGTCGTCGGTGACACCGTCCTCGTCATGCTCGTCATCGCCATCGTCGTTGCGGCTGAGCTGTTCGAGCGACTGGTCGTCGTCGTCCCACTTGCGCGGGTGCTTGAACAGGAACGCGGCGATGATCGCCTGGCGCGCCAGTTCAGGATGGTTTTCCGTCATCGCCTGGTACATCTTGCCGGCTTCGCCGTCGCAGCTGGCCATGGCGAATACCGCGGCCGGGTCGCCGCCTTCATACTCGCCCGCCTCGGCCAGCAGGCCTTTCGGATTGCTGAACTTGATGTGGTCGACCAGCGCGAAGCTCATCATGTTGACGTCTTCGATGCCGCCGCCGGCGGCGTACTCGGACGCCAGCGCGCTTTGCATCATTTCGTAGTTCTTGCGGTTCGGCGGATCGCCGAGGATGCCGTCGATCTGGCCTTCCAGTTCACGCGACTGGTAGGCGAATTCGGGATGTACTTTTCTCATGTTCTGTTCCGGTTGTGTTGCATGTCAGGTGGTGCGGGCGGCGAGCGTCACGCCGGCAAGGTCACGCCGTTCAGGTTGAACAGCGAGCGCCACAGCTCGTAGGCTTCGCCCTCGGAATCGAGGATGATGCGGTGGTTGACGCTCTGGTCGTACTCGCCGCGCTTGGCCGGGTCGGACAGGATTTCGTAGGCCTTGGTGACGCTCTTGAAGCGCACCTCGGCCGCCGGCGCGTCGTTGCGGTCGGGGTGGTAGCGCATTGCCAGCGAGCGGTAGACCTTCTTGATCTCCTCGTCGCTGGCGTTCGGCGCGACGCCGAGCACGGCATATAAATTTTCCACAGGGGATCTCCGGCCGCAGCCTGAATCATTAAAGCAGGATTATCCTATAGAACGCGCCGCGACGCCCAAGTTCACCCGGTCATACGGTAAAATGCTGCAACCTGATCATTTCAAAGCGTTTTTTCAATGAGCAACGATAAAAACAACACGCCGGCGGCGCCGACGTCGAATTTCCTGCGCGCCATCGTCGAACACGACCTCGCGGACGGCACCTACGTGCGCGCCGGCCTGCCGCCGGTCATCACGCGCTTCCCGCCGGAGCCGAACGGCTACCTGCACATCGGCCACGCCAAGTCGATCTGCGTCAATTTCGGCCTGGCGCGCGACTACCAGGGCGTCTGCCACCTGCGCTTCGACGACACCAACCCGGCCAAGGAAGAACAGGAATACGTCGACACCATCATCGACACGGTCAAGTGGCTCGGCTTCAGCTGGGAGCAGGACGGCCAGAGCCACCTGCACTACGCCAGCGACTACTTCGAGCAGCTGTACCTGATGGCCGAGTATCTGATCGGCGCCGGCTACGCCTACGTCGACAGCCAGAGCGCCGACGACATGGCGAAAAACCGCGGCAATTTCGGCACGCCCGGCACCAACTCGCCGTTCCGCAACCGCCCTGCCGCCGAATCGCTGGCGATCTTCCGCGACATGAAGGCCGGCAAGTACAAGGACGGCGAACACATCCTGCGCGCCAAGATCAGCGAAGACGCGATGGCGGCGCCGAACATGAACATGCGCGACCCGGCGATCTACCGGATCCGCCACGCGCACCATCACCGCACGGGCGACGCCTGGTGCATCTACCCGATGTACGACTACACGCACCCGATTTCGGACGCGCTGGAAAACATCACCCATTCGCTCTGCACGCTCGAGTTCGCGGACCACCGGCCGTTCTACGACTGGCTGCTGGCGACCCTGACCGAAGGCGGCTTCTTCAAGCAGCCGGTGCCGCGCCAGTACGAATTCTCGCGCCTGAACCTGACCTACCTGGTGATGAGCAAGCGCAAGCTGCGCCAGCTGGTCGACGACGGCATCGTGTCCGGCTGGGACGACCCGCGCATGCCGACCCTGGTGGGCTTGCGCCGGCGCGGCTACACGCCCGAATCGATCCAGCTGTTCTGCGAGCGCATCGGCGTGTCGAAGGCCGACGGCTGGATCGACATGAGCACGCTCGAAGGCGCCCTGCGCGACGACCTCGACCCGAAGGCGCCGCGCGCCACCGCGGTGCTGCGTCCGCTGAAACTGGTCATCGACAACTTCCCGGCCGGCGAATCGGTCGAATGCACTTCGCCGGTCCATCCGCACTTCCCGCAACGGGGCCTGCGCACCTTCCCGATCACGCGCGAGCTGTGGATCGAGCAGGACGACTTCATGGAAGTGCCGGTGAAGGGCTACTTCCGCTTCTTCCCGCCGGTCGGCGATACCCCGGGCAGCCGGGTGCGCCTGCGCCACGGCTACGTGGTCGAGTGCACCGGCTTCGACAAGGACGCCGACGGCAAGGTCACTGCCGTGCACGTCAAGTATTTTGAAGACAGCAAGTCGGGCACCGAAGGCTCGAACGCGTACAAGGTCAAGGGCAACATCCACTGGGTCAGCGCCGCCACCGCGCTGGAAGCCGAAGTGCGCCTGTACGACCGCCTGTTCAGCGAGCCGAATCCGGACGCGGGCGGCAAGGACTTCCTCGCCGCGCTCAATCCGAACGCGCTGGAAGTCGTCACCGCCTACCTCGAGCCGGGCATGAGCGAAGCGCAGCCGGACCAGCGCTTCCAGTTCGAACGGCACGGCTACTTTGTCGCCGACCGCGTCGACAGCGTGGCCGGCAAGCCGGTATTCAACCGCGTTACGACGCTGAAGGACAGCTGGGTCAAGTAAGCCACCCGCGTCCAACCAGAAATCCCGTTCCGGCAGCCGCCGCGGCGGGATTTTTTTCGCCGCTAGACATGACAGATTTGCACTAACCCTAGTCATCTTGACAGGTACGTTCCGACAAGAATGTGGGTAACGTAGATTGACATCAAAGATTCAAATTCCCGCCCTGCGTATCAAGGGTGCGCCCATGACTTCCTTGCCCGAGCACATGCACAAATTGACCGCGGAAAGACCTGCGTTCTGGCTCGGCGCCGTGTTGTCGTCGGCGGTGGGATTGCTGTTCTATGTCACCACCGCGAGCACCATCGAAGGCAATGCGCAAGAACGGTTCCGCAACATGGCGAGCAGCGTCCAGGTCACGATCAATGGCCGCATCAAGAGCTATACCGACGTGATGCGCGGCAGCGCCAGCCTGTTCCAGACCGCCACTAGCCTGACGCGCGACCAGTTCCACCGCTACGTGAAGGGCCTGTCGCTCGAAAAGGAGTTCCCCGGAATCGAAACAATCAACTTTGCGCGTTACGTGACCGAGACTGAACGCCCGGAATTCGAAGAACAGATGCGCAAGGAAATCGCGATCATGGCCGCCGGCTACCCGCCCTTCGCGATCAAGCCGCCGGGACGGCGCAGCGGCTACACCGTGCTCACCTACATCGAACCGATTTCGGCCTGGTCGAACCGGTTTGGCTTCGACATCACCGCTCGTCCCGAAGGCGCGCCGGCGCTGAACAAGTCGCGCGATACCGGCGAAATCTCCGCTTCCGGCGCGCCGTTGTCGATCCTGTCCGGACCGAATCGCACCGGGCTGGCAATGCGCCTGCCGATTTATCGCCCCGACATGCCCGCCACCACCGTGGCGGAGCGCCGCGCCGCCTACATCGGCAGCGTCGGCATCGGCTTCAGCGTCCAGAAGCTGGTAAAGGGCGTGCTCGACCAGATGCCGATTCGCGGCGTGCGCATGGTGCTGGCCGACATCGGGGGACAAACGAGCGGCGCGAGCGATGGCGGCGTCGCGCGCCCGCAAGTGCTGTTCGACAGCGCCGCCACGGTCGCCGTGCCCACCCTGCCGCTGCCCAAGGCGGACCGCGCGACCTTCGTCACCACTTTGCCGATGGGTTACAACAAGCGCTTGTGGGAAGCGCACTTCATCGTCAGCAAAGCCAACCTCTACACCGCGTTCGACTCGTACGTCCCGTGGCTGGCGATGCTGGCCGGCTTCGTCAGCACCATGCTGTTGTACACCTTGTTCCACACGCTAACCTCGTCGCGCCGCAGCGCCATGGCGCTAGCCGAGGGAATGACCCAGGAACTGCGCGCCAGCGAGGCCAGACTGCAAATGTCGAACGAGAACCTGCGCCGCCTGGCGGCCCACGCCGATCACATCAAGGAGGGCGAACGCAAGCGCATTGCGCGCGAAATCCACGACGACCTCGGGCAGAATCTCCTGGCACTGCGGATCGAAGCCGACATGCTATCGGCGCGCACCAGCGCGCGCCATCCGCGCCTGCACGCACGCGCGCAATCGACCCTGCTGCAAATCGACGCAACCATCAAGAGCGTACGCCAGATCATCAATGACTTGCGGCCGAACGTGCTCGACCTTGGCCTCAACGCGGCGGTCGATTGGCAAATCACCGAGTTCCGCCGCCGCACCGGCATCCGCTGCGAGCTGGTCGAAAACCATCAGGAAATCGTCGTCAGCGATCACTGTGCGACTGCCCTGTTTCGCATCTTGCAGGAATCGCTGAGCAATATTTCGCGGCATGCCCACGCGACCCGGGTCCGTATCGAATTGCGGGCCGAGCGCGGCTGGATCTGGATGACGGTGGGCGACAATGGCATCGGCCTGCAGGCGAACGGGCGCCACAAGCCCGGCTCGTTCGGCCTGGTCGGTATCGAGGAGCGGGTCAACATTCTCGGCGGCACCTTCGAAGTGACCGGTAGTCCAGAAACCGGCACCATCATTCTCGTGTCGGTGCCGGCGTACGGCGACCCGATCGTCCCGGCGCAGTTGGGCGAGTCTTCCGAAGCCCCGCCCACAGCTGTCGCGTTGGTCTAAGCCGGCGTCACTTTTCCTACCCGAATAGCTCGCGCCNNCGTGCATGACGAAGCTTGACGAAAATTATAACCAACAGTTACAAACTCCAAACGCGAAGGATGAGCCATGATCTCGAACGCAGAATTCAACACCATCGCCGCACTTGACCTGGATCCGATCAAAGTCAAGCTGATGCACAAGGAATCCGGCGAAGGCTGGTCGCTGGAATATGCGACTGCCATGGAATTCGAATACCGCCGCTTCCTGTACCTGATGAAAATGTTTCCGCACGAGCAAACTGCGCCGCTATTCGATGTCGACATTTTCTGGCATTACCATATCCTCGACACCATGAAGTACGCCGCCGACTGCGAACAGGTGTTCGGCTATTTCCTGCACCATTTCCCCTACCTCGGCCTGCGCGGCGAAGACGACGAGGCCGCGCACCAGCAGGGCGGCACCCGCATGCAGGAGTTGTATGAGGCGACCTTCGGCGAAGCCTACATCCGCCAGGATGGCGGGCAGGCGCTGGCGGCATGGTCGACCCGGGTGGCCAAGCCGGCCTGGTCAACCCGGGTCACGACGACCGCGTGGTCGACCCGGGTGGCGAAAACGGCCTGGTCGACGCGCGTGGCGGCGACAGCCTGGTCGACCCGGATCGCAGATGCGGCACCGGCCGGCGACACGGCGCCAACGACGGCGAGCGGTCCTGACCGGCTGTATTCGGAACGTCCGCGGCTGCCGCAGGCAGCATAACCAGTCGTCAATCTCGTCGGCACAGATCCCCCTTGTGCCGACGACTGCGCTGCGCCACGCCCCATCCGTTTCGTTCCGCTCTTCCCGCTCCCGCGCTTCCCACATCTTCAACGTGCTCGTCCAACGCTCCGGCGCGACCTCGTTTGTCTATACGTCCGTCAATTGATAAATCTCAACGTATCCCAACTTCAATTGCAGGATATTTGCTTTTCGTCATATCAATTATGCATGTGCGTCAAGGCCGACCAGAAACTGCGCAATTCAGCACTGGGACATAAGAATTGAAACGGCGAAATCGATACTCCATGAATTTAACAAGAAAGGATTCAATCATGATCTCCTTCAGCGACTTCGCCCCGATCGCCGAGCTCGACTTCGACCCGATCAAAGTGAAACTGATGCGCCACGATGATGGCAAAGGCTGGACCCGCGAGCAGGCCGATACGGTCGAAATCGAATACCGGCGTTTCCTCTACCTGATGAAGATGTTTCCGCATGAGCCGACCGCGCCGCTGGTCGACGTCGACACCTTCTGGCATTACCACATCCTCGATACAATGAAGTACGCTGCGGACTGCGACGAAGTGTTCGGCTACTTCCTGCACCACTTTCCGTATGTGGGACTGCGCGGCAAGGAAGACGAGGAAGCGCTGGTTCAGATGGGCCATCGCATGCGAATTCTCTACGAGCAGACGTTTGGCGAAAGCTATATCCGGCCGATAGCCGATCGCAGCCCACGGCTGAGGGTCGAGGCGCAGCCGGCATTTTGCACCAAGGTCAAGGCGCAGCCGGGGTACTGCCCGAGAGTCGACGCACAGCCTGCATACTGCCCGAGGGTAGAGGCGCAGCCGGCATACTGCACCCGGGCAAATACACAGCCCGCATTCTGCACGAAAGCCGCGGCCAAGGCCGCCGACAGGAGCAAGCGTACGGAAGGCGACGCGCCGGCTGGTGCATTCATCAAACGCTTGCGGACCGATCGGCCCGCCTTGGCCAGGGTGTAGGCACGGACCACCGACGGCTCGGCGATGAGCAGATCAACGGCGTATGGTGCGGCAGTATTGGCCCTGTCGGCAATGCAGCCGGCCTGCGCCGTCGACTTCAAGGCCAGCGGCCGCGTGATGCTCGGTTCGGTGTACCGCGTCGAAGCGCAGGATGCGCGCCTGCTCGGCACGCTCAACGCCGGCGCCGCCGGCCTCACGGGCCTGAACGCAGCGGGCGCGAATGCCGACGACGCCAACCTCAATTTCCGCCGTGGCGACGCCACCAGTACCGCATTGAAGGCCTATCTCGACCTGGGCCTGCGCGAGGACGGTTTCGGCGCGCTGGTGCGGTTCAAGGCATGGCACGATTTTGCCCTGGCCGGCCATCCGCGCGCGTGGGGCAACGTGGCGAACGGCTATGCCGCCGCTGAACCGCTGAGCGACGCCGGGGCGCCGCCGCTGTCGCGCTTTTCGGGCGCGGTGCTGTCGGACGCCTGGATCGAGCAGGTGGTCGATGCGGGCCGCTGGCGCCTGTCCGCGCGGCTCGGCCGCCAGACGCTGAACTGGGGCGAGCGGGTTGGATTCGGCGGCGGGCTGGAAGCGCTCAACCCGCGCGATTTTCCGGCCCTGCGCCGCGCCGGCGCGGTGCCGCAGGAAACGCGCGTACCGATCCCGGCGCTGTTCGCCCGCGTCGAACTCGATCGCGCGCTCGCGCTCGAGGGCTTCTACCAGACCGCTTTCCGACCTGCGGCGCTCGACATGTGCGGTACCTTTTGGTCACCCAACGATTACCTGGTGGACGGCTGCGACAAGGTGATGTCGGGCCAGCCGGTGGTCAGCGACCGCGCGCGCATTCCACTCGGCGCCTACCTGAAGCGGCTGCCGACGCCGGCGCCGGCGGGCAGCGAATTCGGCCTCGCCCTGAAGTGGAATTCGGCGGCGCTGGCGACCGAGTTCGGCTTCTACCACGCGCGCTACACCGGCCGCACGCCGATTCCGGGCCTGCGCAAATCGAGCCGCGTCGGCCCGGCCGTCATCGCCGGCGACCCGGGCGGCAAGAACATCGCCTTCTTCACTGAATATGCGGAGGCGCTGCGGCTGCAGGCGTTCACCTTCATGCACCGCGGCGAACGCGCCGAATGGTTTGGCGAACTGTCGTACCGGCCTAACCAGCCGCTGTTGATCAGCCCAGGCGACGCGCTGCCGCCGTTCCTCAACCCGACCGCGCCGGCGCTGTTGCGCGCCGATGCCGATGCCATCGCACCGGGCGGGCTGTTCCACGGCTACGACCGCTATCCGATGATCCAGGCCCAGCTCGGCGTGCAGCGCGTCTTCGGCCCGACCTTTACCGGCAGCGCCGAAGTGGTGGCCAAGCGCCTGCGCGACCTGCCCGACCCGGCGCTGCGCAGGTACGGGCGCTCCGACATTTTCGGCGCCGGCCCGGTGAATGGCGTCTGCAGCGCGACGACGCCGGCGCGCCTGTGCAAGCTGCGCGGCTACGTCAGCACCGATGCCTACGCCTACCGCCTTCGGCTCGACGCGCGCCTCGGCGGCCTGCCGCCGGGCTTGACGGGCGTCGCCTCGGCGCAGTTCGTGCACGACGTCAAGGGCTGGTCGGCCGACGCGCTGATCAACGAAGGCCGGCGCACGCTGAACCTGGCGCTGCGCTTCGAATACCGCCAGCGCTACCTGGCCGAACTGGCGTACATGCCGATCTGGGGCGGCGACTACAACGCCGCGTCGGACCGCGACCAGCTCGCGTTCGCGGTGGGCGTCAGGTTTTGACGGCCGGCGCCTACGCGGCCGGCGCGCTCTTCATGCCGCCCGGACTGCCCATCAGGGCGCGCAATTCGCGGATGCTGAAATCGCTCACGTCGTGCATGCGCAACAGGATGGTGGCACCGATCGGCAAGGTGCGGTGGCGGATCTTGCTGATCACCGGCGGCGCCACTTTCAGCACGCGCGACAGGGCGGCGTCGTTCTTCAGTTTCAGCTTGGCGATGATGGCGTCGAGCACATTGTCGGGATTGTAGATAGCCGTCTCCGGAGCAGTACTGGTCATAGCGTGAATTCTTTCGGAAAGTAACAATACCGCGTCAAATTCACCACGGAGTTGTCTTTACAAGTGAAAAGATGGTCGTCCCATGCGAATGCAGCCATTTATATGGTTGCAACTGATGGGAGAATGATACACGCCAGACTTGCGATTTACTTAAGCGAAGCTTAGGTCAGCGGGGGCGCGCGGCGATCGCGAATGATGAGGCATACAGCCAGTCGAGCATGAACTGGGTAGTCAGCTGGCTGTAGGTGGATGGCAGCAGGCAAAATTGCATCATCGCCGGGGCATGTTCGTCCGGCACCAGGCACCAGCCGAGCTGGCGGCGGATTTCGGCCGGCGCCGGCGGCGGCCGGCGATCGGCCTCGCGGCGCAGCATGTAAGCGCGCACCTGCTCCTTGGTGGGATGCGTAATCTGGCGGTCCATGATCAGCTCTGACACAGGTCGAAAAATCGGGGGAGGACATACTTCACCATAGGACTGGCGGGCGAAATCAGCTTGACACATATCAATTGCGCGCAATTGAGCTCCGCCGGCGCGACCGATTTGCTGTCTATTTCTTCCGGTCGGCAAGGGCCGCGCGGCGCTTACTTTTTCTCGCGCACGCGCTGCTGCTGTTTCTTCTGCGTCTGCACCTTGTTCTGCTTGGCCTCGAACAGGGTGGCCGCATCTTTTTTGGCCTGCTCGAGCGTGCACATCTCGGGCTTGTCGTCATGCTGGACGAAAAACTCGGCGTCCTGTGCGTCGACCACCAGCTTGATGGCGGCGGCATCTTCCAGATCGTACAGTTCGGTGAGCAGGGTTGTTACTTCGTCCAGGTATTCTTCGTAAGTCATGGCGCTTTTCCTTGTTAAGGTCGTCATTTTACCAGCGCCATCCGCAGCAGCGCGGCGCGCACGTCCGG
>CXWL01005584.1_pt1 | contig 12802 bp, 6 predicted proteins | sample 590931 | NCBI WGS metagenome assembly CXWL01 (sample SAMEA3498368, study PRJEB10139) | groundwater metagenome | biome: water well; material: biofilm material | place: Germany | collected 2015-04-27
ATTACTCGTTGACGGCTCGTCGTTCCTGTATCGCGCATTTCACGCCATGCCTGACATGCGCAATAAACTCGGCGAGCCGACGGGCGCGATTTATGGCGTACTCAACATGCTGCGCAAACTGCGCCAAGATTACCCGACGGATTATAGCCTGTGCGTATTTGACGCAAAAGGTAAAACATTCCGCGACGACTGGTATCCCGAATATAAAGCCACGCGTGCGCGTATGCCAGAGGACTTGGTGTTGCAAATCGAACCCCTCAATGCGGCGATTGCGGCATCGGGCTGGAACTTGGTTGCGATAGAAGGTGTGGAAGCCGACGACGTAATCGGCACATTGGCGCAACAAGCCGGGCAGGATGGCGTGCAGTGCATTATTGCGACGGGTGATAAAGACCTTGCGCAATTGGTCAACGAACACGTGTTCCTCATCAACACCATGAGCAACGAGAAGCTCGACATCGCGGGGGTGAACACCAAATTTGGCGTACCGCCGGAACGCATTATCGACCTGCTGACCCTGACGGGCGATACCGTGGACAATGTGCCGGGTGTGGATAAAGTCGGCCCAAAAACGGCGGTGAAGTGGCTCACTCAATACGGCACGCTGGATAACATCATTGCCCGTGCCGATGAAGTGGGCGGCGTGGTGGGCGAAAATCTGCGCAAGGCATTGGATTGGTTGCCACAGGCACGGCGGTTAATTACCGTGAAATGTGATGTGGATCTGCCGCAAAAATATGATGAGCTGGTCGCGCCCGCGAGTAACCCAGAGCAGATGCGCAACTTGTTTGAACGCTTGGAATTCAAAACTTGGCTGCGCGAGCTGGGTGGTGAGAATGTTGGGAAGAAAAGTTTGCTGGATGGCTCGCTCCCTTCCCCCGCTGGGGGAAGGGCTGGGGATGAGGGAGCAAACGTTCAACAATCTTCACTCTTTCAAACAGGGAGCAAGGAATTTACAAATTCCTCCCCCACCCTAGCCCTCCCCCGTAGGGAGAGGGAACTAGAGCAGCAGTTTTCTGGCGAGGCTGCGCGTACCGACCACGCCCACTACGAGACTCTTCTGACCGAACCGCAACTCAACACATGGTTGGAAAAAATCCTCGCCGCCGAGCTGGTCTGTGTTGATACCGAGACTACTGGCTTGGATGTGATGAACGCACAAATCGTCGGCATCTCGTTAGCCATTACGCCACATGAGGCCGCTTACTTGCCGCTAGCGCACATCTATCCCGGCGCGCCAGACCAGCTCAATCGTGAGGCGGTCTTGCAAACCCTCAAGCCGTGGTTAGAAAGTTCTCAGCATAAAAAGCTCGGACAAAATCTCAAATACGATGCGCATGTGTTTGCCAATCACGGCATCAAGCTGGCAGGAATTGCCGAGGACACGCTGTTGCAATCTTACGTGCTGGAATCGCACAAGCCGCACGACATGGACAACCTCGCGTTGCGCCATCTCAATGTCAAAACCATCAGTTATGCCGAGGTGGTCGGCAAAGGCGCAAAGCAGCTGTGTTTTGATCAAGTCGATCTTGACATCGCCACGCGCTATGCCGCCGAAGATGCCGACATCACGCTGCAATTGCATCAATGCCTGGAGCCGCAAATCGCAATTCAAAAGGGATTGCAGTTTGTGTATCGCAACATCGAGCTGCCGAGTATGCGCGTGCTATTCATCATGGAGCGCAACGGGGTGTTGCTGGATAGCACGTTGTTGCAAGTGCAAAGCCGCGAGCTGGGCGAAAAACTCATTGCGCTGGAAGCCAAGGCACACGAGGCTGCCGGGCAACCGTTCAACCTTAATTCTCCCAAGCAGCTCAGAGAAATCCTGTTCGACAAACTGCAATTGCCCGTGAAGAAAAAAACGCCGAGCGGCGATCCCTCCACCGATGAAGAGGTATTGCAAGAGCTTGCGCTGGACTATCCGCTGCCGAAAATTTTGCTCGACTATCGCGGCATGGCAAAACTCAAATCCACTTACACCGACAAGTTGCCACTGTCGGTCAATCGGGCTACAGGACGTGTGCATACCAGCTATTCGCAAGCCGTGGCAGTGACAGGTCGCTTGGCCTCGAACGATCCTAACCTGCAAAACATTCCTATCCGCAATGCCGAAGGTCGGCGCATCCGCGAAGCGTTTATTGCCCCGCCGGGCAGTAGTATCGTTTCGGCGGACTATTCACAAATCGAATTGCGCATCATGGCGCACTTGTCGGGCGACACAGGTTTGCTACAAGCCTTCGCCAATAATGAAGACGTGCATCGCGCCACCGCCGCAGAGATTTTTATGATCTCCCGCGAGGAAGTCAGCAGTGAGCAACGCCGCTATGCCAAGGTAATCAACTTTGGTTTGATCTACGGCATGTCCGCATTTGGCTTGGCCAAACAACTTGGTATCGAACGCAGTGCCGCCACCGCCTACATCGAACGTTACTTTGCGCGCTATCCCGGCGTAAAGAACTACATGGACAGCACCCGCGAACAAGCCAAACAACAAGGTTATGTCGAAACCGTATTCGGGCGACGGTTATGGCTGCCGAATATCAACGCCAGCAATGCCATGCAGCGTCAGGGTTCGGAACGTGCCGCGATCAACGCGCCGATGCAAGGTACGGCTGCCGACCTAATCAAACTTGCCATGATTTCCGTGCAACAGTGGATCGAAACGGAAAAATTGCACACCCGCTTAATCATGCAAGTGCATGACGAACTGGTGTTGGAAGTACCCGATGCAGAATTGCAAACGGTGAAAGACATGCTGCCCAAGTTGATGGGCGGCGTTGCGCAACTACAAGTGCCGTTGCTGGTGGAATTGGGTGTGGGGAAGAATTGGGATGAGGCGCATTAACCGAGATTTTCCATTAGGAGCTGAAACGTCATTGCGAAACCGCAAGGGTCTTCCCCAATTTGCTAAGCCAATAAATTGGCAAGCAAAGTGTGAAGGAGCGAAGCGACGTGGCAATCCAGAGGTTTTGCGTACCACATCTTGCGCACTGGATTGCTTCGGCAAGCCTCGCAATGACAGGCTTGATTTTATTGATTTAACGGTGTGAAGCACCTGTCCCATGGAAAATCTGGGATTAACCCAAATGGTTCATTATGAAATTTCTCCTCTGTAGGAGCGAGCCATGCTCGCGATTATTTTCCGTTCGCGAGCATGGCTCGCTCCTACAGAGGTTCTCGCTCTATTGACTCGGCACGAGCTATCCGTGACCCGGACGCTCCTTCTTCCCTGATTCAGCCGTTTATCCGCGCAATTCCTCCTCTAATCAGCTAACACTGGCGATTTTATTTTTTGCGCCCTACCATCCGCCGCAGTTGTTAAATGAGGCACACCATGAAATACGCAAAAGGGTTCACCTTAGTCGAGCTGATGATTACCGTCGCCATCATCGGCATTTTGTCGGCGGTCGCCGTCCCTTCTTACCAGGATCACGTGGTGCGCGGCAAGCTGGTGGAAGCCCAGGGCGAGCTTGCCAACGGCCGTATCAGGTTTGAGCAATACTTCCAAGACAACCGCAAATATACTGATGCCGAACTAACCATCTGCCCCGCCGCCACCAAATACTTCACCTACGACTGTGGCGTACCAGATGCCAACACTTACACGCTCACCGCCGATAATAAAGCCGGTCAAGGTCTGGGGGCTGCGGGTGATTACACCTACACCATTAACGAGCGTAACGTTAAGGCAACCACCCAATTTAAGGGGGCAGCGAGTGCCGCAACTTGCTGGATAATGAAAGCGGGCGAGGCGTGCTAAATACTTTGCCCACCAAAACGCGCGGTTTCACCTTGATTGAGCTGATGATCGGCATCGTTATTTTCGCCATGGCAATGGCGATGGGTATCCCCAGCTACCGCATCTGGACCCAAAACACCCAGATACGCAACGCGGCGGAATCCATCCAAAACGGCTTGCAACGCGCGCGCAATGAAGCAGTCAAGCGAAACACTGCGGTTAGGTTTGTTTTATTGGGAACCTCCCCCGCCTGGGCATCTTCTTGGGAAATTGACATCGTTAACCCCGCCGAAACCGTTGAGTCAAGGTCGGGCAATGAGGGTTCAAAGAATGCCACCAGCAAGGGGTTTGATAGTGCGGGGGCGGGGGCAAACACCGTCACCTTCAATAGCTTCGGAATGGTGAGCGGCGCAAACCCGCTCAGACTGATCCAATTGGATTCTGCTCAACTTGCCGCCGCAGATAGTCGCAACCTAGAGGTTAGAATCGGGGTGCTTAATGCAGGCATATGGGCGGGTAGCACAGTCAAAATGTGCGACCCCAACTTGGCCAATGGAACTGTGGGTGCTTGCCAATGAATAACCTCGGTATAAAAAATAAATCTTCTGTTGCCGCCAACTCAAAATCCTCGCAGCAAGGCATCGTTTTACTGGAGGCTTTGATTGCCATTTTGCTGTTTTCAATGGGCGTGCTGGCTCTGGTGGGCTTGCAAGCGGCAATGTTGCAAAACACAGCCGATTCAAAATTCCGCGCCGAAGCCAGCCTCATCGCACAACAACGGCTTGGAATAATGTGGTCTGATCCCGCGAATGCGGCTTCGGGCAAATACCTCGTGGCAAATAGTGACATCGCCACATTGTTGCCCAATGGGAAGCTAACCATCACTCAACCCGCCCCGAATCGATTTGTCGTGACTATCACTTGGCAACAATCGGGGGAAGCACAACACAATTTCACCACTTCCGCCAACATTGCCGGGGGGATATAGTGATGAAAAATACGCTCCCACCCCTACATGACAAGCATTTTTTATCCCGGCAAATTGGCTTCAGCCTGGTAGAAATTATGGTTGGGCTGGTGATTGGCTTGCTCGCCACCTTGGTCATCATGCAAGTATTTTCAGTTTTTGAGGGGCAGAAGCGCACCACCACCGGCACGGTCGATGCGCAAATCAATGGCAGCATTGCGCTTTACTCCTTGGAACATGAGCTGCAAATGGCAGGGTATGCACTACTGCCAACAGGCGTGGCAAATGTTGCCGACTCGGCTATTGAATGCGCCGACCCCACGCTTATCCAACCATCCGCCGCTGCCGTGACCAGCATCTCCCCCATTGCTGTTGTTGATGGCGCGGCGGGAGCGAGTGACCGCATCACCGTTCGTTACGGCACTTCGGCAACGGGAGGTATTCCATTAACAATCACGGCCCCACCGGTGGGTAATTCAATAAAAGTGGCTGACAACCTGGGGTGCGAGGCGGGTATCGCGATTATTATGCCCAGTTGCAGGGTCACCACGGCAAAGGTTGAAGCCGTCACCACCGATATAACGCTTGGCGAGGCGGGTATCGCAAACGCCAGCGACAAGCTCATTTGCTTGGGACAATGGAATGAAATTACTTATGCCGTCAGCGCGACGGGCAATCTGGAGCGCAGCGGAACGCCCACCATCGCGGGTATCGTCAATATCCAGGCGCAATATGGAATTTCCACCGCACCCAATTCAAACGCGGTTGCAGAATGGGTTGATGCGGTAGATGGTTTAGCCAGCGGCGATTGGGGCGCGGGTATGACAACAGCGGGCCGCAATCGCATCAAAGCACTGCGCGTCGCGGTCGTGGCACGCAATGGTTTATTGGAAAAAACCAATGTCAGCAGAGCGTGCGGTTCGGCAGTCAGCAGTGCCGCCGAGGTGTGTGCATGGAACGATCAGCCCGCCAACCCAAATGTTACCGACAGTGTCGATTCAGCGGCCCCCGCACTGACGCTCACCGATGATGCCGATGGCACGAGCTGGCAGCGTTATCGCTACCGCGTATTTGAAACCATCATTCCATTGCGCAACGTGATTTGGTCTAAGAGTACGTTATGAAATCCAGACTAACCTTCGGAGGAAATATGGGTTCTCCCCACCAACAACGCGGCGTTGTGCTATTTTTCGCGCTCATCGCTCTGGTCGTCATGTCGCTCGCCGCAGTTGGGTTGATACGCTCGGTCGATACCAACACTTTAATTGCGGGAAACTTGGCCTCCAGACAAGCCGCCACCACCTCAGGTGATGCGGGAATTGAGTCTGCCATTGCCTGGCTTGATACAACCGAAACAAATGACCATCTCAAAAACATTTACACCGATTTAACCCACACATTTAATATCACCGATGCGGCAAACGGCTATTACTCCAACGTCGATCCTGCCCTTGATCTATTTGCCAATGCCACTTGGAGTGCGGCAACCAACATCAATTCCGTACCCGACGATAGCGACAACACGGTTCGTTACATCGTTCAGCGCATGTGTCGTACAGCCAACCAGGTATTAAGCACCACCAACTGCCTGTTTAGCAGTGCCGTGGTCAACAACAACAATCAAATCGTTCCGCTTTATTCCAGCATTTGCAGCGGTCCCGGCTGTCCGGCTGGAGGTCAATCCCCTGTTTATCGCGTCACGTCCAAAATCACCGGGCCAAAAAATACCGCCAGTTACATTCAAGCATTTATTTACTAGGAGGCCGCCATGAAACGCCGTCTGAATAACCATACTTTTCGTTACCTGCCACTCAACCTCGCGCTGATCGCCGGTATGACGTTGTCGCTGCCGACTATGGCTGGCCCTGTCGCCTTGGCAACCGCCCCGCTCATCACCGCCACCACGACCACCGTAAAACCCAACGTCATGTTTATCTTGGATGATTCGGGCAGCATGGGTTGGGATTACCTGCCAGACTGGGTACGCAACAATCACCCCACAACGGGTACTGCCTACGACAGCATGGCAGAGCTTTTCACCAATAGCGGGTTTAACGGCGTGGCATACAACCCGGCGGTCACTTATACGCCTCCCGTTCTTTACAATGCGGATGGCACGTTCAATACCACCACCTATCCCAGCCAAACGGGCATGGCAACAGCAACCGGGGCGGATGCCGCGATCAAACCCAATTGGAATGCGGTGAAGGACGATGCTTACGGTGTTCAATCAACAGCAAGCAGCAATCTGACCAGCACCGCTTCGTTCTACACTTTTGTACCGGGCGAGTATTGTTCAACGGACAGAATGACTCGTTGTGTAGTTGCCACCGCTCCCATCACGGTCAGCGAAGTTGTGAATGGCAAAGTCGTCGATGTTGTGTATGACAAAGCCGCCGGGGTGCGCTGGTGTAACAGCGCGGCACTCACCACGTGCCAGAGTATCAACGACGCGACTTACAAATATCCGCGCTATCCGGGTCTTTCGCTGGGCGGAACGGGGGTGCGCCCGACTGCTTTGCTCACTTTCAAGAACAAAACTGCCAATACCAACCCTGGCAGTGTCATCAAGGCAGATTTGCCGGGAACCGCAAGCGTAAAATTGGGTACGATTATTGCGAGGTCAACCGCCATTACGATAGGGAAAAATAAAGTTGCATCTGATGTAGCAAAGGCTGTTGTTGCGGCCATTGGCACGGGAGGCGTGATCCAAGCCTATGTGGGCGGCAACGCGATTACCCCCACTTGCAAGGCTGCGAGTACGGCAACAGTTTGTCTCGTTGACACTTCTTCTCCTAGCAATACCAACGGCAACAGCATAACCCTAGGCACCATTACGTTACCAGGCTCGTTAACCTCTACCAAGACCGCCAGTGCGGGCGGTACGCCTGGAAGCGCGAGTGCCGTACCCGGCTCTAACCCACTCACTAACATTGTCCCTGCCACGACCAGTTATGCTTACCCCGGTACGGCAGCCAAACACTTAAAACGTAGCGACTGTGCCGGAACAACCTGCACCTACGCCGAAGAAATGACCAATTACGCCAACTGGTGGACGTATTACCACACCCGTTTGCAAGCGATGAAAACCTCGGTCAGTCGGGCTTTCAAAGTATTGGATAATAAATATCGGGTCGGTTTCACCACGATCAGCGACGTGGGAGCGACGAACGGCGCAAAATTTCTCGGTAACGCCACGTTTGAATTGGCACATAAGAATGCCTGGTTCACCAAGTTGTTCGCCACGAAAACAGCTGGCTCTACCCCGTTGCGCGGTGCACTCTCCAAGGCGGGACGTTACTACGGCAATAAAATTGCCAGCCAGGTAGATCCCGTGCAGTATTCCTGCCAACAAAACTTCACGATTCTCTCCACGGATGGCTACTGGAATACAGGTAATGAATCGACCAGCTATGGCCCCTTGAACATGGCGGGCGGCAAGGTGGGCAATTTGGATGGCGGCAGCACCGGCACGCTCCGCCCGAAACTGGAAGGGACTACCGCCGTTTCCGATACTTTGGCGGATGTCTCCAAGTATTATTACGACACCGATCTGCGTACCGGTCCTGGCGCGGGTACATTTAACAATTGCGCGGGTGCAGTGAGTCCTGATTTCCCGGCGGGCAACCCCGATGTGTGTACCAACAATGTCCGCACCACGGATTCGGACAGCAACGCCAGCCAGCATATGGCCTCTTTTACCATGGGTCTGGGTATAGACGGCACCTTGGTTTATACCTCCGATTACGAAACTGCCACTGCTGGGGATTTTAACGACTTGAAGTCGGGTACGGGTACACCCACCGTAAATTGGGCCGATCCAATAGCCGGTACAACAGGGGAGCGGATCGACGATCTTTGGCACGCGGCTGTCAATGGCAACGGGATCTACTTCAGTGCAAAAAGTCCCGATGAGATTGTTGATGGCTTTACCCGATCCCTTAAAAAACTGGATACGAACGTTGGCTCGGCTGCCGCCGCCGCCACCAGCACACTGAATCCCGTCGCGGGCAACAACTTCGCTTATGTTGCCAGTTACACCAACGTGGAATGGAAGGGTAACCTAGAGGCACGAGATATCAATGTCGATTCGGGCGTGGTCAGCGAAACGGCTCGCTGGTGCGTGGAGAACATTAAAAAATCGGCTGCGTGTGCGCTGCCTAACAAAGAGGTCAAAGATTCCAGCGGCAGTGCCTTGGTTTATTACTGTTCTCCGATAGCAACCGATGCCAACAGTTCCGGCGGAATTGATAAGGCTGATTGCACTTTGCCCAGTGTATTTGACGCTGCGTCATCGACTTGCAGAGATACCAGCAAAGATGAAATTGCGTTCGCTTGCACGGGTACTATGCCCACTATGGTGAATGCCTCTGTCGACAAGCGAAAGATTTATACCGCCCCTCAAGGCGCGCTGATTCCTTTGTCGGGACAAAATCTGGTGCCATTCGACGCTGCCTTTGCTGCTGCTAATCCGACGAACTTTAATGCCTCGCACATCAACATGCTCAGCCAGTGGGGATCGCTTTCTGCGCCGCAACAAACCGACGCTGCAAATGGCACGAATTTGGTCAACTACCTGCGTGGTCAGCCCAATTATGAGAAACGTACCAGCAACACGACTCTCGCAAACCATCTGTTTCGCAGCCGCGAAGCCGTAATGGGGGATGCGCTGGAATCTCAGCCCGTGTTTATCGGCGAACCCATTTTCAACTACACCGATGCCGGCTTTGGCAGCTTCAAAAGCTCGAATGCCGGACGAACTGGAATCGTATACATGGGTGCCAATGACGGTATGTTGCACGCTTTTTATGCCAAGGACAAAATAATTTATACCGCACCCGCCAAGTGTGTGGTGGGTGCGGTGGCGGGTGACTACTGCGGTGGGGAAGAGGTCTGGGCTTATGTGCCGAGCATGGTCGTCCCCAATATGTGGAAGTTGGCTGATTGGAACTATAACGCTCCGTTTGCCAATTTACATGCCAATTTCATCAACGGCAGCCCTATTGTTTCAGATGTGTGCGCCACGCCTTGCGCTAGCGCGGCAGATTGGCACACTATCCTCGTTGGCGGTCTGAACGGTGGTGGGCGCGGTTATTACGCGCTGGATGTCACTGATCCCCTCACCCCGAAGCTGCTGTGGGAGTTCACCGACACCAACGGCGATGGCACCGTTAAAGATGCTAACCTGGGTTACAGCTTTGGTAACCCCGTTATCACCAAAAAAGCCGATGGCACTTGGGTGGTGTTGCTCACTTCCGGTTACAACAATACTAGCCCAGGTGATGGCAGAGGTTACCTCTATGTCTTGGATGCGTTGAACGGCACGATCAACGCGGCGATTGCCACGACCGAAACTTTGCCTTCCAGCGGATTGGCTAAAATAGCGACATGGAACGATGCCCCTTCGAGCAATCAGGCCGGGTTTACCTACGGGGGTGATTTGGAAGGCAACGTGTGGCGTTTCAATATCAATGGTGCCAATCCCGCCGCTATCGGCAATGGGGATGTCATAAAATATGCGGTTCTGAAAGACCCCTCCGGCAATACCCAGCCTGTTACCACCGCACCCGTACTCGGCGATATAGGCGGTAAGCGTGTGGTATTTGTTGGGACAGGAAAGTATCTGGAAGTCAGCGATTTGACAGACACGCAAGTGCAAAGCCAATATGCGATCAAAGATGACAATACCCCCAACCTGAATAATCCCGGTGGCAGCCCACGGGATAGTACAGTGCTGGTGAAACAAACATTGAGTGTCTTAACTGACACAACAACGCGTGCTACAACCAACAACACGGTAAATTTCGATACAGGAAGAGGTTGGTATACCGACTTTCCAGCGGGTGAACGAGTCAACATTGACAGCAATCTGGTGCTGGGAACATTGATCGTGCCGACTATTGTCCCCAAGTCCAGCGTCTGCTCTCCTGGCGGCGAAGGCTGGCTCAACTATTTCAACTACGAAACCGGTGGTGCGGTAACTGACATCGTTTCACAAAAATATTTGTCTCCTATTGTCGGTGTCAATGTCATTTACATCCAAGGGAAGCCTATCGTGGAAGTTGTGACAGCCAACAAACCAACGCCCAAGATACCGAAAACCGCCGTTTCTTTCGGATCGATTGCGGGTAAATTCTCCTCAAAACGTGCAATCTGGCGCGAACTAACACCCCCGTAAATAACAACTTGCCGCAGATGATCTTCTTCATCTTGAGTACTTTCGGGCTGACTCCATCACCGCGTAACGCGGTGATGTGAGCATAGCGTTTGTGTCCGCAATCATCGGCTCTATGTGCGTGATTACGGTCTTCCCTGCTCGCTTCTTGGCTACATCCATCTGGTGTCCCGTTTAGCCTAAACTCCAATGGATTCGCACTTTAGCGATTGACTCCGGGAAATCAACTGCCGGAAGTAGGCTAAAACTTTATTGCTGTGTATCCCCTGAACAGGGGTATCGGACGAAAAAAATGTGGGGTAAAGTCCGTGCGGTTTTTAACAGCTTTTCAAACCCCGCTATGCGTCAAAAATTATCTGCTTGGTGTGCTTCGCCTTGGCGACTGGGGGTGTCGCTGGCGATAATTTTGTCCGCGTTAACGTTCTTGTTGTTTTCTGTACCGATGGTGCAGACCGATGCGCGGGGCGTGCTGGAGCTAAACCAGGCCGAGTTTGTCGTTCGGGATTTGGCAACGCCACCCGATGCCAACTCGCCTGACTGGCAGCCTTTGACTTTGCCTGATTTGTGGACAGCACGCGGTTTGTACGAACAGGGCGGATGGTATCGTTTGCATGTACACCTTGATACGCCACCGTCGGAGCTATGGGGCATTTACCTGTTTCGCATCCACTTAAACGCGGGAATTTATTTGAACGGACAGTACCTCGGTGACGGCGGGAGATTTACTGAACCGATGGCGCGCAATTGGAACACACCGTTGTATTTCACCGTGCCGCCGGGGCTGTGGAAAACGGGCGATAACGAAATTTTGGTGCGGCTGCGCACCGATGCGGGTTATGGCATGTTGGCCCCGCTGCACGTGGGTGCGGAGTCGCAACTCAAACCGCGTTTTGAGTTGCGCCGCTTTATGCAAAACGACATCAGCGCGTATATGGCGGTGGCGTTAGTGCTGGTGGGTGCGCTGCTGTTTGGTTTGTGGGTGCGGCGCAAGCAAGACACAATGTATTTGTGGTTTGCTGCTTCCAGTTTTTGTTGGGTGATTTTCAGCAGCACACTTTTTGTGCGCGACCAGCCTTTGCCGAACACGTTATTTTTATGGCTGATCCACACTGCGCTGGATTTTTGGATGGTGTTCTTGGTGGGCTTTGTGCATCGCTACTTAGGCATCTCACATCTGCGTCGTGAGCGGTTTTACATCGCGGCACAAATGTCATTAGCGGTTGCCGCACTGGTTTTGCCCTTGCTGGTTGCCTACTCCTTCACGCTGGCCGCGCATACCTTAACGTTGATGGCGTTGTTTTATTTGGCGTTCATCAGTTGGCAGCGTAACTTTGCGCAACCCAAACCTGAATATCTACTGATCTCGGTTGGCCTGTCAGGTCTGTTTATAGCGGGGCTGCATGATTTTTTGATGGAGCGTCCGCTGCCCAATTTGCAATCATGGGAAATGATGATTGAAGTATGGAGACATCAAATTCACCTGCTGTATTTGGCTGTGCCAACGCTGCTGATTTTTCTGGCTTGGCATTTAACGGGACGCTTTATTCGGGCACTCAACGAAGCCGAAAAATTAAATCTGAATTTGGCAGGCATGGTGAAAGAAGCGCATCAACAGTTGAGTGATGATTTTGAAAAGCGGCGTGTGCTGGAGCGTAACCAAGCTGCGGCAGAAGCGCGTGAAGTGGTTTTTCGTGATTTGCACGACGACCTCGGTGCGAAACTTCTCACCTTGGCGATAGGGGCAGAAACGCCCGTTCGCGCCGATATTGCGCGCTCGGCATTGCAAGATTTGCGCGATGTGGTATCACGTTCCACCCAGGAAGCGATTGAACTGTCTTTTCTATTGGCGAGTTGGCGGGATGAAATGGAAGCGCGGTTGATGGCGGCGGGGGTTAAGCTGGATTGGCGGCAATCCGAATCG
>CXWL01030046.1_pt1 | contig 12802 bp, 11 predicted proteins | sample 590931 | NCBI WGS metagenome assembly CXWL01 (sample SAMEA3498368, study PRJEB10139) | groundwater metagenome | biome: water well; material: biofilm material | place: Germany | collected 2015-04-27
GCGTGAACTCGCTGCCGTGGCCGCTGCCGGCGCTCGACACCTCGAGCTTGCCGCCGTGTCCTTCGGCGAGCTGGCGCGCAATCGTCAGGCCGAGGCCGAGGCCGCCCTCGCGGCGATCGAGATCGCGCTCACCTTGGACGAACAGCTCGAAGATGTGGTCGATCAGGCTCGGATCGATGCCGATGCCGTTGTCGCGCACGCGCAAGCGCACGCGTCCGTCCTGCTGTTCGAGGGTCAACTCGATGCGACCGCCGGCCGGCGTGTAGCGGCAGGCGTTGGTCAGCAGGTTCGTCGCCACCTGGGTCNNACCTGGGTCAGGCGGATCGGATCGCCGAGCACCACGGCCGGCACCGGCATGTCGCGTTCGATCGCGAGCTGCTTGCCGCCGAGGTAAGGCACGACCGCTTCGACCGCTGCATCGACGGCGGTGCGCAGGTCGACGGGTTCGCGTTCCAGGGCGATCAGCCCGCGCGTGATGCGACTGACGTCGAGCAGGTCGTCGACGATGCGCTTGAGCACGGTCGACTGGCGCACGATCACGTCGAGCGCCCACTGGCGTTCCTGGGCTTCCGCGTCCGGATGCGCGGCGATAGTGGCTGCATGCGCGATCGGCGCGATCGGGTTGCGCAACTCGTGGCCGAGCATGGCGACGAACTGACGCATCAACTCCGCATCGCTCTCCAATTGCTTGATCTGGCGGCGATCGCTCATGTCGCGCGTGACCTTTGCGAACCCGCGCAGCTCGCCGTTGCCGCCGCGCAGCGCGGTGATCGCCACGTTCGCCCAGAAGCGGCTGCCGTCCCTGCGCACGCGCCAACCCGCGTCCTCGGCGCTGCCATCGCGTCGCGCCTGCTCGAGCAGGTTCTGCGGCAAGCGCCGCTCGAGCGCGTCGGTCGCATAGAACGCACTGAAGTTCTGACCGATGATGTCCTGCGCCGCATAGCCTTTGATGCGCTCCGCGCCGACGTTCCAACTGATCACGGTGCCGTCCGGATCGAGCATGAAGATCGCGTAGTCCTTGACCTGCTCGACCAGCAGCCGCAGGCGCTCCTCGCTCTGGCGCAGGCGCTCCTCTTCGCGGTGACGCGCGGAGAGGTCGCGCGTGATCTTGGCGAAGCCGCGCAGCGTGCCGCTGCTGTCGCGCAGCGCGGTCAGCAGTACATCGGCAAAGAACGTGCTGCCGTCCTTGCGCACGCGCGGGCCTTCTTCCTCGACGCGACCTTCGGTACGCGCCTGTTCCAGCAGCCACTGCGGATGCTCGGCGAGGCGCGCCTCCTCCGTGTAGAACTTCGAGAAATGGCAGCCGATGATCTCGTCGGCATGGTAGCCCTTGATGCGCTCGGCCCCGGCATTCCAGGTCCGCACATGGCCGTCGGGATCGAGCAGGAAGATCGCGTAGTCCTTGACGCTCTCGACCAGCAGCTTGAACTGGTCGAGGGAGCCCGCTGTGCGCTTTTCGTCGGTGGATTGCGGTGCTCTGGACGGTACTGAAGACATCCTGTGTGTCGCGCCTCGAATTTCCAACTGCGGATTGCGCACGGAGCGCCGTCAAGATCGCATGAATGCACACGCCCGGGCATACGTAACCGGGGCTGGGGCGCAGATGCGAGGGCGCTTGCGGGCCGATGATCGCAGACTGAATGGAATCAAGCGCGCAGCACATCTGCCACGGCGCGTTCAAAACGGTACTCTGAGCAGAACCAAAGCTGATGGTGCCGGAGGCTGCCCGAGCCCATGCGCTGGATACTGTCGATAGTGTGCGTCTGGCTTTTTTGTGGGTCTGCGCTGTGCGCGGACGCTTCTGCCGATGTGTCCACCGCGACCGGCGGCAGCGACGCGGTGGCCGGCGAACCGGCCTTCGACAGCATCGGCCTGCGCCAGGGGCTCGAGAGCCGCGCGATTCAGGCGCTGCTGGTCGATCGCGACGGCTTCGTCTGGATCGCCGGCGACAATGGCCTCCATCGCTACGACGGCAGCCATCTGCAGAGCATCGACCGCGATCCCGAGCGCCGCGACACGCTGGTCAGCCGCACCCATTCCAAGCTGGCGCAGACGCGCGACGCGATCTGGATCCTCTCCTTCAGCGGCGTGCTGCAGCGGCTGGACGCGATGAGCGGCGCGATCGAGATCTACCGCCTGCAGCGCGCCGACGGCCGCCTGCCCGCGCGCGGCGGGCGCATGCTCGCCGACCATCGGGACCGGCTGTGGATCGGCACCGACCTCGGCCTGTTCCGTTTCGACGCGCAGAGCGCCACCGCGCTCGANNCCGCGCTCGAGATCGCACTCGGCGAGCGCGCCGACAGGCGCGTGACCGAGTTGGCGCTCGACGGCGCGCGCCTGCTGGTCGGCACCGTCGACGGCGCGCTGTACAGCGTCGCGCTCGACGGCGCCGCGAACGTGGCCACGCCGATGCCACTGGGTGAGCCGTCCGCGCACAGCGCAGACCCACAGCGTCCGGTGCCACTGGCGATCGTCGCCGATGGCGCGCAACTCTGGCTGGGCACTGATCGCGGTCTTTTCCGCTATTCGAGCGCGCAGCCCGTGCTCGATCAGCTGGGGTTGCCGCCCGCAGTCGCGAGCGGCTGGATCGACGCCATGCTGCAGGACCGCCAGGGTCGCCTGTGGATCAGCGGCCAGCATCGCCGCGGCCTGCTGCGCTACGACCCGCGCGACGGCAGCACGCAGCGCTTTCGCCACCACGCCGACGACCCGCACAGCCTCGCGTCCGACAGCCTGACCGCGTTGACCCTGGATGCCGCCGACAATCTGTGGATCGGCACCCAGCGCGACGGCGTCAGCCGCCTGCATGTGGCGCAGCACGGGGCGCTGCGCTATCGCGCCGGGTTCGACGGTGGCAACAGTTTCTGTGCGTTGCGCGAGGGCGCTGCGGGGCGCGTGCTGGTGAGCCTGTGCGGCGGCAGCATCGCGGAGCTGGATCCGGTTAGCGGGCAGCTCACGTCGCTCGGTGCCGAGCTCGATCGCGCGTTCGCGGCGCCGGTGCCGACCTTGACCACGCACGCGCTGGTCGCCGACGGCGACGGCAGCTGGTGGCTCCCGACCGGCAATCTCGGCCTGCTGCACTGGGATCCCGNNGCACTGGGATCCCGCGAGCGGTCGCACGCAGCGCCTCGGCTTGTATACGACGGCCGGAAAGCGCCTGCCGGATCCGTACATGAACGATGCGCGCCTCGATCGCGCCGGGCGCCTGTGGGTCGCCAGCAGCCTCGGCCTCGCGCGCCTCGATCGCGAACGCGGCGAGCTCGTGCTGCTCGACAGCGTCGAGACGCCCGGATTGCAGCTTGGCGGCGGCGTGCTCGACATCGGCGCAGGCGTCGACGGCCGCCTGTGGCTGGGTACGCCGCAAGGTCTCGTGCGTTTCGACCCCGATGGCGGTCGCAGCGAACGCTTTGCCCATGACCCGCAGCAACACCAGAGCCTGTCCGACGACTTCGTGCTCGCAATCCACACCGATCCGGCCGGCCGCGTCTGGATCGGCACCGAGGCCGGGCTCAATCGCGTCGACGTCGATGCCGACGATCGCGTGAGTTTCCAGCGCTTCGGCGTGCAGCACGGCCTGCCCGATCAGACCGTTTCGGCCATCGCCAGCGACACCACGGGGACACTCTGGGTCGGCACCAACCGCGGCATCGCCAGCTTCGACGCCGGTGAGCAGCGCTTCCACGCGTTCAGCGCCGGCGACGGCATTCCCGACAGCAGCGTCAACCGCCGCGCGGTGCTCGCCGCGAGCGACGGCAGCGTCTATTTCGGCACCTTTTCCGGCCTGCTGCGGGTGTTCCCCGAGCGCCTCGCCAGCACCGGTCCGAAGGCGCTGATGCTGAGCGCCTACGAGCTCGGCGGGCGGCCCCACATCAACCTGGCCGGGCCTGCGCCACTGATCCTCGAGACCGGCTACACCGAAGCGCGCGTGCGCTTCCAGGTCGCCGCGTTTGGCGATCATCGACGCCTGTCCTATCGCATGACCGGGCTCGAATCCGACTGGACCGACATGAACGCCGGCCTCGTGGTCGGCTACGACCCCTTGCCGTCCGGACACTATCGCTTCGAGGTGCGCCAACTCGAGAACGACGGCCACTGGCTGCCGCCGTCGCTGTCGGTCGCACTGACGGTGCGGCCGCCGCCCTGGCGCAGCCAGGTCGCCTACGTGCTGTATGCGCTCACAGCGGGCAGCGCGCTGCTGCTGCTGTTCCTGGTCTGGCGCCGCAATCGCGAGCGCGAGCACCAGCACATCGAGGAACTGCGCGAGCTGGCGAAGCACGACACCCTGACCCTGCTGCCCAATCGCGCGTGCTTCGGCGACGAGCTGAGTGCGGCGCTCGGCGATGGCGCGTCCGAGTCGCCGCCGCTGGCGCTGTTCTTCATCGATCTCGACCGCTTCAAGAACATCAACGACTCGCTCGGGCATCGCTTCGGCGATCTGGTGCTGGTCGCGGCCGCCCGGCGGCTCAACGCGGCGCTGCCGGCGGAAGCCCGGCTCGCGCGCCTCGGTGGCGACGAGTTCACCGTGATCCTGCCGAACCTGCAACGCGAAGCGGAGATCGCGGCCATCGCGCAGGCGCTGGTCGACGCCTTTGCGACGCCGCTGCAGGTCGAGTCCTCCGAGGTCGTGGTCACGCTCTCGCTCGGCATCAGCCTGGCGCCGGCGCACACGCGTGACGGTACCCTGCTGGTGCAGTACGCCGATTCGGCGATGTACCAGGCCAAGGGTGGCGGCCGCAACGCCTACCGCTTCTTCAAGCCGGAGATGATCGCGCAGGTGTCGCGCCGCCACGCGCTCGAGACCAGCCTGCGGCATGCGCTCGAACTGGGCGAGCTGTCGCCGGTGTACCAGCCGCTGTTCGAGCTCGACGGCGAGCGCCTCTCCGGTGCCGAGGTGCTGCTGCGCTGGCACAGCGCCGAGCACGGGATTGTGGCGCCGGTCGAGTTCATTCCGATCCTCGAAGAGACCGGCATGATCGAGAGCGTTGGCCTGTGGCTGGTCGAGGACGTTTGCGGTCGGCTCAAGCGCTGGCGCCAGCTCGCGCCGAACTTGCGCCTCGCCGTGAACGTGTCCGCGCACCAGGTCATCCGCGGCGAACTGTGCGAGCGCCTGGCCGGCATGCTGAGCTCGCAGGCCATCCCGAGAAACGCGCTCGAGCTCGAGATGACCGAGAGCACGGTGATGGAAAACGCCGCACGCATTGGCGAAGTGCTCGGCGAGCTGCGCGCGCTCGGATTGACCATCGCGATCGACGACTTCGGCACCGGCTACTCGTCGTTCGCGTCGCTGTCGCAGTTGCCGGTCGACAAGCTGAAAATCGACAAGGCCTTCATCGACGGCGTCGGCCGCGACGAACAGGCCAACACCCTGTGCGCCGCGATCGTCGCGAGGGCCCACAACCTCAAGCTCAGCGTGGTCGCCGAAGGCGTCGAGAGCGAGCTGCAGCATCGCCACCTGCAGGCGATGGGCTGCGACGAAGCCCAAGGCTACTGGTACTGCCGCCCGCTCACCCTGGCCGCGTTCGAACTGTTCCTGGAACAGGGCGGAAGACCGCAGGCGCCGCCGCTGGCCGAGGCAGCGGGGGCACCGCGACTGCGCACCTAGCGCGGCTCCACGCGCGCGTCGTCTTGGCGGGAAAATGACGCAGGTGCCATCTTGCGCGCGCAAACGCATGCTCGTTGCGACCGACCGTGGCGATCGGGCGCTACGTTACGGCAATTGATCTGGCCATGATCAGGTCGTCGTACAGGTGGTGCCCCACTTGGAAACTGCGCGTTCCCGCTGGTTCGAAACCACATCGTTGATAAAAGGCGATGGCGTCTTCGTTGTTACGGTAGACGCCAAGCAACAATCGCCTCGCCCCGAGTGCGCGCGCATGTTGCAGCGCACGGTCCATCAAGCGTTTCCCGATGCCCGCACCATGAAACTGGTGCAGCAGATAAAGGCGCTTGACCTCAAGATCGTCAGGCTGCGGATCGGCGATCGGGAGTTTGGCTGAACCCAGGACGAGGTAGCCGATGGGAGCCGCGCCGGGCGCTATTTCGGCGAGCCAGAGCGCGCAGCCGTCACGCTGCCATTGTTCGTAAATTTCCCTGGAGTGTTGGCGCACGCAATGGTCGAGGATGTCGGCGCCGGGAAGGACATCGGCGAAGGTCTCAAGGAACGTGGCTTGACCAACAATGGACAGGGCAACGGCGTCGGCAATCTCGCAGCGGCGAATGCGGGTCTCGTGCGGCATCGGGAATTCCGGAGTTGTTGGTCGCGGATTGGCGGGCGAAGAACCGCGTCGTGAGTCGGTGACGAAGTTGATGCCTGGAGCGTACTTCTTCTAGCGAATTGCGACGATCGACGGCCTGGCGCGATCGATCGCGATCTGTCTCGTGGCCAATGCCCCAGAGCGCAATGGGTCGCACGACGGCCATGTCGTGGCAGTTCGTCCGCCGCAAACGTGCTTCGGTCCCAGCGGGACTGCGCCTGTCGCAAACCCATTCGATGCGCCCGAGGGATCGCGCACACTGTTTGGCGGACGGTAGGGAAAGCACCAGCAAGGGTCCGCGGCCTAAGGAGCAAACATGAAGCGTACGACCAATGCACGAATCGCCGGGTACACGTTTCTGATCTACATCGCGGCCGGCATTACGAGCATGGCTCTGTTCGCTCAGGCGTCCAGCGGAGACGATGTCACTGCACAGCTTGCAACCATCGCCCAGAATGCGACGAAAGTGCGCATCACCGTGCTGCTCGACCTGATCGCGAATCTATCGGCATTGGTGCTTGCGGTGACGCTCTACGCTCTCACGCGAGATACGGATCCCGATCTGGCAATGTTGGGCATGATCTGTCGCGTCGCCGAAGGCGTAGTCGGTATCGGCGCATCGAGTGCACGTGGTCTCCTCTGGCTCGCCGCGACGACGCAGGCCGGTGCCCAGGATGCCGCTGATGCACAGGTACTCGGCGCGTTCCTGCTGAAGGTGGGGGCGTGGAGTGGAAGCTCGATCTTTTTTGCCGTGGGCAGCACGTTATTTGCGTTGCTGCTCCTGCGCGGTCGGTTGATTCCCGCGGGCCTCGCCTGGCTCGGCGTCATTTCATCGATCCTGCTCGTCGTCTGCCTGCCGTTGAATCTTGCAGGACTGCTGAGCGGCCAGATCACGACGTTCATGTGGCTGCCCATGCTGCTATTCGAGGTGCCGCTGGCACTGTGGCTGATCGTACGCGGCACGGCCTCGCCAAGTCGCTGACTCAATCCGCGGCCTTCGCCTGAAAATCAATGGAAATCAATGGTGTGCGCAAATACCTGAAGGTCGCCCTGTGGTCGATCGCGGCCGCTGTGATTGGATTCGCCGGGCTCGCGTTCCTGGCGTTGCGGCAATCCGCAGTGCCGGTGCCAAAGCTGACCGGCTCGATCGAGCGCGGCGCATTGCAGCACGGCGGGCGCACTCGGTCCTGGATCGCCTACCTGCCGATGAAGCCGGCCCTGCACCCCGCACTGGTCATCGTGCTGCACTCGTCAATGGGGAGCGGGCAACAGGCGCGTGCCATGTATGGGTACGATTTCGATCTGCTGGCCGATCAACACGGTTTCATTGCCGTGTACCCGCAAGGCTTTGAAGGTCACTGGAACGACTGCAAGCGGCACGGGCCGTACGCGGCCAAGCGCGAAAATATCGATGACCTGGGATTCCTGCATGCGCTGACGGAACAACTGGCGCGCGACCACCACGTCGATCCCGCACGCATTTACGTCACCGGCGTTTCCAACGGCGGATCGATGACGCTGTGCCTGGCCTTGCAGACGCCGGACTTCGCGCGCGCCTATGCGGTCGTCGCTGCCAGCATGCCGGCACCGGAGAACCTGGTCGCCACGCCATCGGGCACACCCGTATCCATCCTGTTCATGAACGGCACCGACGACCCGATCAATCCGTGGCAGGGCGGCGATGTGGTGCTCTGGCCGGTCCTGGCGAACCGTGGGCCGGTGCTCTCGACGCCGGCGAGCGTCGACTATTTCCGGGGACTTGCCGGCCTGGACGGTAACCCTAAGGCAACTCGGTTCCCCGACCTGGATCTTAGCGACGGGAGCACCGTGGAAGCGTCGGTGTGGGCCGCTTCGGGCAGGCACAGCGTCGCGCTGTACGCCGTCAACGGCGGCGGCCACCTGGTCCCGCATCCCGCGTTGCACGGCATGCGCCTGCTCGGGAATTCCAATCGGGATATTCACGCGGCCAACGAAATCTGGAACTTCTTTCAGGAGCAAACGCCATGAACTGGACCAAGANNCACCCTGTTCGTGCGTGGCGACGCGACCGCGACGGCGAACAACATTCTCGCGCACGAAACGTTGTTTCGCTTCGGCATGGCCAGCGAGTTGTTCACCAGCGTCGTGTTGATCTTCCTGACGCTCGCTTTCTATCGATTGTTCCAGGGCGTGAGCCGATACCACGCGATGCTGGTGATCATCCTCGGCGGCGTCCTGCCGGCGGGCATCAACTTCGTCAATGTGGTCACCGACGCGGCGGCCCTGATCCTTGTGCGCGGAGCCGATTTTCTGTCGGTCTTCGACAAGCCGCAGCGCGACGCGCTGGCGATGCTGTTCCTGCGCTTGCATGGCCAGCAGACCCTCGCCGCCGAGACGCTCTGGGGGCTGTGGCTGCTGCCGCTCGCGGTACTCGTGCTGAGGTCGGGCTTTCTGCCCCGCTTCATCGGCTATTGGCTGATCGTCAACGGCTGCGCCTACCTGATCATGAGCCTGGTGGGACTGCTGCTCCCCGACTACCAGAGTCTGGTGTCCACCCTCACGCTTCCGGCCCTGTTCGGGGAACTGGCGATGATGGCCTGGCTCTCGATCAAGGGCGTCGATCGCCAGCGGGTGGATGCCTGGTCCGACGAAGTCGGCGTAGGGGGACCTCGGTGAGCTACTCAAATCCGCCCACAAAAATCGGGTCGGTGTTGCGCAGGCTCAGGATCACGCGCGGCGGCAGCAGGCCCTCGCGGCTGTAGAGGCGCTGTGGCGAGGTCGAGCTCGATGCGATGACGACGCTGAGGACGCCGTCGGCATCGGCGGCGAGCGCGCCGGTCAAGTCGAAGCTTGGGCAGTTTTCGCGCGTCCAGCCGCTGCCGTTGCTCAGCGTGCCACCGTCGATCGCCGGTGCGTTGGCCTGGCTCAGCGTGGCCTCGCTCCAACTGGTGTTGCTTGCCAGCGCGACATTGGGTTGCAGCCCGGTGTCGATGTCGCGGACGACCAGCTTCGCATGCAGCAGGTCGGCGTTGGGCTCGCTCGACGCGAGCTTCAACCATGCCCGTCGCGGCGTGGCGCCGCCGACGATCTGCAGCTCGCTCGCGCTGCCGAACACGCTCGCGGGCGCGGCGCTGTCGACGTAGCTGTCGGCCGCGATCGGCAGCACCACGAGGCGCGTATCGGGTCGTCCGGTGAGCCAGGTCGCACTCGGTGCGCTCGCGAAGAACGCACTCAACAGCGCGCCGACCTTGACCTCGCCGGAGACGCTCGGATGCACATGATCGGGTTCGAAATCGGCCGGCAGCCAGCTCAAGCCGGCGCCGTTCGGCGTGCTGCCGTTCGCCCACAAATAGGGGCCCCACAGCAACAGCGGCGCCATTACCGGGCCGCTTGCGGCGTTGTAGTTCAGGCTGGCGTCGCCATTGATCTGCTGCTCGATCAACCACTTCGCGGCGAATCCGCCCTCAAAGCTGGCCGGCTCGCCGGTGTTGCCGCTGCCATAGCCGCCGTAGATCCGGGTCGACAGATACAGCAAGCGCAGATTCGGATAACGCGTGCGCGCCACGCGTACGAGATTCCCGAGGGTGTCGCGCAACGCCTGTGCGCCGCCGGGAAACGCGCTCGGCGCGACCGTCAGATAGGCCTGCTTCAACCAGCCAACCTGCACCTGGTCCGGATCGATGCCGGCTGCCGCCAGCCGCTGCGGCGCGATCGAGCTCCAGTACAGATCGCTGGCCTCGTCCATGAACTCGGCGGCCTGCCCGCCGGCGCAGGTATTGGCGATCACCAACTGCGCATTGCGCGTGGTGTCGGCATCGAGCGCGCGTTCGAGGTCCTCGAATTCCTGGCTGCTGTTGGACATGCCGAGACAGACCATGCCGATCAACCCGTCGGCCGCCGGCGCACCGCTGGCATCGCGCGGGACCACCTGCTGCGCCTCTGCGAGCGCGGCCGCTGCATGCATCGGCGGCACCAGATTGGAGCCGCCGGGGTAGAGACCGCCCTCAGCCCCGAGGTAACTACCGGCGCCAAGATCCGGCAGCGCCGTCTGTGCGCCAAGCTGCGCCGGGAGCCACGCAAGGACGCCGGCCAGCGTGACCGCGCGCAGCTCCGATCTGTGCTGGCGAAGCTGGCGAATCCTGTGCATGGTGCCTCCGACGGCGACGCTGGAAGCCAGAGTACGCGCGCACGGGCAGGGATTGGCGCCGTCCGTCTTCGAATTGGCGTGGACTGTCGCCGGAACGCGGCAATGGGGTGCAGTTGATGTAGGTCACGTTGCGCCCGCGAAGCCTTTCTGGTGGTGATGGTGCCGATCGGGCGCTACGTGACAGCAATCGCAGGACCCTGTCACGTAGCGCCCGATGCGTCTGGTCGCCCGACTCGGCATTCCGCGGGCGCAACGTGACCTACGCCGACTTTGCCGTTCGCGGAGCAACGCGATCAGCTCAGCAGCGTGTACAGGCTCTTGCCGATCCAGTACAGCAGCGCGATGCCGATGGCTGCGAGCGCGAACAGCGCGAGGATGACGCCGGCGACCAGGCCGCGGCTGGTGTTGCGGGTGCGCCTGGGTTGCGCGAGGTGGGCTTCGAGCAGGTCGGCGTTGCGCAGGTTGGCGCGGAATCCCAGGTCGAACAGGTCGCCGAGCACCGGGATGCTGCCGATCACGGTGTCGACGCCGAGGTTCAGCAACATGCGCGCGAGCACCGCCTTGCTCGCGCCCTGGCGTGCCGCGGTGACCACGATCACGCCCGACAGCGCCGCGCCAGTCAGATCGCCGATCCCCGGGATCAGCCCGAGCAGCGCATCCAGGCCGACGCGGATCTGCGTGCCCGGAATCGTGAACGCGGCATCCAGCAGTTGTGCCAGACGGCGCGAGATCCGCAGGGCTTCGGTTTCGCTACGCGGGAAAAACGATTCAGCGGGCGTCGGCACTGGCGGCTCCGTTGGTCGGTGGTCGGGTCGTTCTGATGGTCGGGTGCGGCGTGCGAACGGATTGCGAAGAGCGTAGGGCAGAACCCGCGCGACGGGCGGCGCCAGCGTTGCCGTGCACGAGCCGCGCGGTTTCCGCCGACCGGGGATCGCAAGACCCTTTTTCCGCTTCGCCACGGCGGAATCTGCACGGTAAAGCTGTGCAGGTTCCGCCCTACGGCTGCGGTCGCGCTTCCGTCCGGATGACGTGCTGGTGCATCTCCAGCGTCAGCGCCTCAATGCGTTCGCTGAGCTCCTTGGTCATCTCGGTCAGGCGCGTGTTCTGCTGCAGCAGCTCCAGCATCTGCGCCGACATCTGCGCGGAGGCGCACGCCAGCGACTCGCGGTGTTCGGCGTCGGCGTCGTTGTGCGCCTTGTCGCGTTCCGCCTGGCGCGTCTGCGCGAGCAGGATCAACGGCGCCGCGTACGCGGCCTGCAGGCTGAAGGCGAGATTCAACAGGATGAAGGGATAGACGTCGAACCGCGTCCAGCCGATGGCATTCACCGCAATCCACAGCATCACGAGCAGCGTCTGCAACAACAGAAAGGTCGGCGTGCCGAACACCCGGGCAAAGGCCTCGGCAGCCTTTGCGAACCAGTCGTTGCCGAACGGCGCGGCCAAATGGACGTGCGGGCGATGGAAGCGCAGGTGGTCGGGGAGCGCCGGCTTCGGCGGTGCTGGCGGGTGGGCGGGTGAATTCATGCGAAGCCTCGAATGCCTGGGTGCAGGCGCGACCCTACGCCGTCCTCGAGGCGAACGCAGTCAATGGCGCCTGGCCTTCAAGCACAGCAAGATCAAAAGATGAGCCAAGCAAAAAATCGCGGCCATGGCCGCTCCTACCGAGCAGCCGTTTTGATCTAATCCCAGTACCCGCGCGCTCACCACTCATCGCGCATTCCGATCCGACTTGCGTCGCCATCGGACGCGAGCTAAAGGGGGTTCCATGGCCTACACGATCACCGTCAACGGCAAGGCGCAAGAGGTCGACGTCGATGCCGATACGCCACTGCTGTGGGTGCTGCGCGACGAGCTCCGGCTCACCGGCACCAAGTTCGGCTGCGGCATCGCCCAGTGCGGGGCGTGCACGGTCTATCTCGATGGCCAGCCGCTGCGCTCGTGCTCGATTCCAGTGTCGGCCGTGGGCGGCAAAGCGATCACGACGATCGAAGCGATCGCCGGGCCCGAGGCCGCCGCGGTGCAGGCGGCCTGGGTCGCGCACGATGTGCCGCAGTGCGGCTACTGCCAGTCCGGGCAGATCATGAGCGCGGTCGCGCTGTTGAAGGAGGTCCGCAAACCGAGCGACCACGATATCGACCTCGCGATGAACGGGAATCTCTGCCGCTGCGCGACTTATGTGCGCATCCGCGCGGCGATCCATGCCGCCGCCGCGTCCCTGGAGGCCTGAAGCCATGGCCAAAGACTCGATCCGTCTGTCCCGCCGCAACCTGCTCAAGGGCGCTGCCGGCCTCGTCGTCGGCGTCTATCTCGCGCCTGCGGGCAAGTTCGCGCAGGCCGCGACCGCGACGCCAGGAACGCCGTTCGCGCCGAATGCGTTCGTGCGCGTCGGCGCCGACCACAGCGTCACCGTGCTGATCAAGCA
>CXWL01010814.1_pt1 | contig 12801 bp, 13 predicted proteins | sample 590931 | NCBI WGS metagenome assembly CXWL01 (sample SAMEA3498368, study PRJEB10139) | groundwater metagenome | biome: water well; material: biofilm material | place: Germany | collected 2015-04-27
TTGCCCGGAGGCATACGCGGCTGGAGAAAATTACTTCCCGGACGAAATGCCGGAGGTCAGTTTCTATCAACCAACAGCTTACGGATTAGAGCAAAAAATACAGGAAAAACTGACTTATTTGCGCAATCTGGGTAAGCAAGCTAAGCATAAAATATAAAGGGCATCTCTAGAAATCCAAATTTCGTCACAACACTTTGTTGCTCGTGTTGTTTAGAGCTTTGAATTTTTAGAGGTACCCTAAAAATCATTTCAATCTACACCGGCTATTTTGGAGTTTTTTCATGTTAGAGATTCAACAACTACGGACTGATCTGGATGCTGTCACCCGGCAGCTTGCCAAAAGAGGTTATGCCTTTCCTACCGAAGCGTTTAATGCTTTAGAAGCGGAACGCAAAACCATTCAGACCCAAACTCAGGAGCTGCAAGCACAGCGCAATGCGGCATCGAAAAAAATCGGCAATGCCAAGAGTAAAGGGGAAGATGTCACGGCTATCATGGCCGAAGTGGCGCATTTGGGCGACGCGCTGAAGCAAGCCGAGACGCAATTGGAGCAAATTCAAAACAGTTTGCAGAAAATATTGCTCGAAGTCCCTAACCTGCCTCACGACAGCGTACCGGAAGGAAAAAATGAAGAACATAATCAGCAAATTCGCGGCTGGGGCGAACCTCGGGAATTTGATTTTGCCATCAAAGATCATGTCAGTATCGGTGAAGGGCTAGGGTTATTGGACTTTGAAACGGCTGCCAAACTCAGTGGTTCGCGCTTCAGCCTGATGAAAGGCGGACTTGCCCGTTTACACCGTGCGCTCGCTCAATTCATGCTGGATACCCATACGCAGGAACACGGTTACATGGAAGCGTATGTACCTTATCTGGTTAACCGGGAAAGTTTACGCGGCACGGGGCAATTACCCAAGTTCGAAGAAGATTTGTTTGCAGTCAACGCCGGTGGTGTAGATCATTCCGAGGCAGCCAATTCACCGGAGTTTCATCTCATCCCGACCGCGGAAGTACCTATTACCAATATGGTGCGTGATGAAATCGTACCGCTGCAATCCTTGCCGCTAAAATTTGTTGCCCATACGCCGTGTTTCCGTTCCGAAGCGGGCAGCTATGGCAGGGATACGCGCGGTCTAATCCGCCAGCATCAATTCGACAAGGTCGAACTGGTGCATATTGTTCACCCCGATCAATCCTATGAAGCTTTGGAACAACTGGTCGGTCATGCAGAAAAGATTTTACAAAAATTGGCGCTCCCTTATCGCGTCATGGCGCTGTGCACCGGCGACATGGGCTTTTCGGCAGCAAAAACCTACGATATTGAAGTCTGGCTACCGGCACAAAATACTTACCGGGAAATCTCCTCATGCAGCAACTGTGAAGCATTCCAGGCACGGCGTATGCAAGCACGCTTCCGTAATGAAAATGGAAAACCTGCACTGCTGCATACATTAAACGGTTCCGGGCTCGCCGTAGGACGTACTCTGGTGGCGGTGCTGGAAAACTATCAGAATGCGGATGGCAGTGTCACCATCCCGGAAGTTTTGCGCCCTTATATGAATAGCCTTGACCAACTCGGGAGAACCGGAGGAGAATGAAGAACGAAGTATCTTTTAATATTTTATAGGGTTCATCTCATGCACAATGAAAACACCGGCAAGTCTAACAACAGCGATATGGACGCGTTAGAAGCGGAAGTTCGTGAGGCCGTAGCCAATGGCTCACATATTCAAGATACCGTACACCGTTTAACGCTGAAAGCCATGAACGCGCAACGTATTGACCTGGACTCCTTACAGCGGATTATCACTGCCGTCATGCAAGGCGCGCACGACGGTGCTTCGCAACAATTGCAGCAAGCCACCAATCAGGCGCATGCTGCAAAATCACAAATCACTGAAGCCGTTTCTGGATTGGATTCAGCGCTGGCAAAATTTGCCGAAGCTTCGAAACTTGCCATTGAAGAAGCGGCAGGGCAGGCAAAAAAATTCTCTGATACAGAATTGGCGCGCACCCGTTCTGATCTGGAAAGTTTGGAAAGCCTGTTCCTGGAAACTCTGCATCACACCGCCACAGCCGCACAAGGGCTGATTGCCGATGTCCTGCTCGATATAAGCCACCATGCCAAAAATACTGGAACTAATGTGGGTTCGCAGTTGAAAGAAACATTGGCCACTCTTGCGCAGCAGATCGCTTCGGTGGGACATTCTCAAGTGGAAGCAGGCACCAGTTTGGCACAAAAGACCGCTGATTTTGTTAACAAATCTGCGAGCGGTGTGTTATCGGGAATCAAGGATCAATCCAAAACCGGCAAGCACTAAACCAGCCGGTTTAACCGTGATCTTCGCCGCCCAACGCATCGATGACGTCGGTGATGAGCTGGCTCAATTCACCCGTCATAATGGCAAAGTCACTGGCGAATAACTCTTCATCCGATTCGGTGGATTCTTTCAGGATATCCAAAGGTGTAATCCGCCGAAGTTGAAGATTATCCTGCAAAACAAATGAAACTTTGCTGTTCCAGGTCATCGCCAGTTTGATCACCCGTTTTCCTGCCCGGATATGCCGCGTTGTTTCTTCGGCTTCCAAAACATGGCGGGTATATTTGACCGTTGCTTTCTCATCACTCATGCCTTGCAGTTCACAATCACGATCAATCGTAAAGGTGGATGGCAGGTCATCGCCGGACAACCACCGCGTCATGGCCGAAGCAGGCGAGATTTGCGATTCCAGCGGTTCCAAAGCCAGGTCATTCAGCGATTTCAGCAATACCTCAACGAACTCATCGGCTTTGTTGGGACTCGCCGTATCGATAACCAACCGGTTATTGAGGCCATCAATCCAGGCATAGGTCTTATGGCGTTGTGTAAAGGCACGCGGCAACAACTCAATAATCGTTGCTTCTTTAATGTCCCTGACCTGTTTCTTGCCCGGTTTGTAGCCTTGCATTTGTTCTATTTGCGCAAGCCGGGATTTGGCATGTTGATTGATTACCCCGGCCGGCAATAATTTCTTTTCAACCCCCATAGCGACCAACCACTGCTGGCCATACGCATGCACAAAACTCTCTTTTTCCTCGCGCGGCACAACCCAGCCACGGCTTTGCATCTCCATTTGCATGCAGGGTTGCAAGGCACGCTGTGAAAGTGCCTCTTCGAGACTATTCAGTGTTATATTTCCACCGGTGATACGATAAGCTTGTAAGTTTCTGAACCACATAATTTTACTCAATTAATCGATTGTATTTAGCAATTCTCATTGCATGAAAAAAGTTTACTCTGCCAACAATTTGATGGAAGCACAGATAGTACTTGATCTGCTCGAACACGCCTATATTCCGGCGCAATTATTTAACCAACACGCGCAAAGCGGCGTGGGGGAAATACCCTTCACGCATGCCTACCCGGAAGTTTGGGTGATGCGTGACGCAGACTATGAGCGCGGAAAACTTGTGATTGAAACCTACGAGAAAACTCCGGTGGCGACAGGAACCGTACACTGCCCAGCTTGCGGTGAGGAAAATCCAACTAATTTTCAGTTATGTTGGAAGTGTGGGGGTGGATTGGAGATTGCCAGTCAATAAAATCAAACGCATCAGCGATGAGAAACTCACATGGATGATACATTTCAACGTAATAATTTGTCACATTCAGCTATTACATACTCTGGGATTGTGTCGAATTTGGCGGGATCAAGCTGGCAAATAAACTCGTTTTCGATGTGATAAGTTTCATTTATAAATTTCTGAATAACTGAGTTTTTAACATCCAGCTCCAAAAGCCGGAATATCTGAAGCTTTTCATACCCATTTGTAGAGATGCCATAAAGCTTTCTCAGTGTATCGGTGTCAGAAACTCGGGTTAAAATTTCCTGGTAAGAAAAATTGGCTAATTCATTACATATTTCAATGCAGCCAGTCGAGAATTTAGCATCTTCCATTTCAGGGTGACTGTCATCCGAATTTTTGGGTTCACGAGTATCAATCGGCTGCTCGTTCTTGTGGAGAATATTGGACAGAACTTGATATCCATCTCCTTTATCGTCAATGATTTCATAGTGCCGCCGCAAATATATCAGCTTGATGATGTCGTCTTTATCTGAATTCAACGCGCTTTTACAGATTTGGGCAAATGTCTGAATGTCACTCTTTCCTATGGAAATCTCAGTGATTTCGTTGCCGGTCAGCTTTAAAAATGACGCCGATGTCAGATTATTAAATCTGACAGACAGTGCCTTGATGGTATCGATAACAGGTTCCACATCATGAGTAAGCATCAGAACCGTTTTGTTCTTCAGGCATGAATCGGTTTCCCGGCGGAAAAGCATTTCGAGGATTGCGTATTTTTTATTCTTATCGAATGAGGAAATTGGATCGTCTAAAATAATCAGATCCGGCTTTTTGGCCAGGCACTCATACATAAAAAGCACAATAGCGAACGCGTTCCTTTCGCCGAAGCTGAGGTGCTGATCGCCGCGGCTGAGATGCTCTTCGTGATCGACATGCCGCAGTTTCAGTTGAGCTTGTTCGCCTTCACCGGCAATCTCAACCTCATAGCGGTATCCGGCATAGGCAAGAAATTCATTGATGTTGTTCTGACGCCGCTCGATGGTTTCCTTTATCTCGCTTCGCTGCTGATTGATCTTCCCTTGCAACTGACCGGCCTGTTCAATCACTTTGTCGATGGAGGCATTTATCGGAGCTATGGCGCCCTGCATTTTGACTGATTCAAGTTCGGAAAAAAACCGCAAATTGAGTTTGTATGCAGGCAGTTTATCGGTGACTTTTTCACCGTCTTTGAACTGGAATGCGGAAAGCGTTCTGAGCTTTTCCAGCTTTTCGATGAAGTTGTCGATCTGAGTTTTCATCGTGACAAGAAATGCTTCATGCTCTTTTTCAATTCCTTCCTTCAAAACCGTAATTGCTGTCAGCTTGTTTTTGGCTTCATCAGAAAAAAAATCGCCAAGCTTTTCGATCACATCAATGATAGCAATTAGGTTCTTGATGATGTTTTTATCATATTCCTGTCCAACTTTCTTAATCTGATCCCTCTTATCGGCTGCATGTGATGTGCAGAAGGGGCAATTATCCGACAGTTCTACAAACTCATATCCCTTGGTCTGCCAGTCGATCCAGCCCACGCTGTTTTGACTCTGTATGAACAGGGTATACGATTCCAATCCAGAAGGTACGTGATGAATCTTGTTGCCAACAGACAATCCTTTCATGCCGGTTGACTTTTTATCCAAGCCTGTTTTGCTCAATTTGAAGGCGTTTCCCATTTCCTTGAGAGTAGCTATCAAGGACTCTAATTCTTCATTTCCAGAAAAAAGCTGCGTGATATTGCGAACCAGTTCTTTTATTTCCTGCTCTTTCTGTTTGTAGGCATCGGTTCTGATGAAAATATCGAAGCTGTTGCTGAGTAGTTCGTTCGGCTTGAAAACAAACTGACTGACATACTCCTCATTGAAGCACATGATGCTTTTGAGCGTATCTGCTCCCTTGACTTCCGGCTGTTTGTTCTCTAGGTTTTCTTTTCTGAGTTTGAACGGCATAAGTTCGCTCAGCGGACTTTCCCCCTTGAGACCGAGCAGCATCGCTCTTGCAATCGTGCTTTTGCCGGTGCCATTAGACGCAAATTTTATATTTAATTTCCGCTCTTCCAGCGAAATGACTGCCAAATCAATGTTGTTACAGTTCTTAATCTCTATCTGAATTGCACTCATGTTTGCTTCCTCTTGTACTTTTCGGGTGTTTCGCTGTACATAACTTCTGTATCATTCTCGCGACTCCCTCAATCGGTAAAGGAATTCGCGATAAATCCAATTCCCCCTTGAATGCCTTCTGACTTAGCATGCCATAGAGACTTTCCAAATCGGTCAAGCTTCAGCTGATAGCGGGCTTGAGGCTTTCGGCCTTTCTGACACTGGTGACCAATCTGACGATACCATCACACACTCACATATGCTAATTCTCTTCCACAATCCGGCCGTTTTTCAAAACCATGACACCCACCCCAATACGTTTTGCCCGTTCACGTGCTCTTTGAGCAGCTCGTTTCATGGCGATCTCGGCTGCGACCAAATTTGGGTCGCGCTGTTTTTGTTTCTTGCTGGAATTTATAGTCTGATTAGTCATTCTTTACTCATTCATCGAGCAGTCTTGGTTCACTGCCGGAACCGTCGTAGAGCACCGTATGCTGAAGCGAGTTAGCAACCCCCAACATCTTACCATCGCGCAAATCGTTGGAGTTCCTAACGTCACCTCAACCTACTATTATTTCCCTAGCCAATTTTACTGGGTGTGATCGATTGCGATTACGCGATGACTTGGTTTACTATCCTTACCCCGCATTCAATCACCCAAACACAATCTCATGCTGCCATCGATAGAACAACGCCTCGCCAAAGAACTGGCCGTAAAACTGACACAAATTCTATCCACCGTTCAGTTATTGGACGAAGGCGCCACCGTGCCTTTTATCGCCCGCTATCGCAAAGAAGCCACCGGTGGACTGGATGACGTGCAACTGCGCTTACTGGAAGAACGCTTGCACAGTTTGCGTGAACTGGAAAAAAGGCGGCTTGCGATCATTTCGGCGATCGAAAAGCAAAATAAAATGACTCCGGAACTGCTCGATGCCATCACGCATACCGAAGACAAAGCCCATCTGGAAGATTTGTATCTGCCGTATCGCAAAAAACGCCGCACCAAGGCGCAAATGGCTCATGAAGCCGGTTTGCAGGCATTGGCGGATTCGCTGTTGAATAACCCGAGGCTCGATCCGGAAACCGAAGCGGCCAAATATCTTAAAGCGCCGTTCACCACCGCGGAAGGCGACAATCCCGGCGTTGCGGATGCTGCTGCCGCGTTGGAAGGCGCGCAACATATCCTGATGGAACGTTTCGCCGAGCAGGCGCCGTTACTTCAGACGCTGCGTGAATACTTGCGCACGCATGGCATCCTGACCGCCAAAGCCGCCAAGGACAAAAAAGACAGCGATACCAAATTCACCGATTACCATGATTATGCGGAGGCGATCAGCAAAATCCCGTCGCATCGCGCACTGGCATTGCTGCGCGGTGAGCGCGAAGCGGTTTTGAAGTTAAAGTTGCACCTGGATTCCGAAATCGAAGAAAAAACGCGCACGATCGCGCTCAACCCGTGCGAGCTATTAATTGCCCGGCAATTCAGCATCCACGATCAAAAACGCCCGACCGATGCCTGGTTGATCGATACAGTTCGCGCAAGCTGGCGCACGAAAATCTTTGCGCATCTGGAAACCGAGTTCATGAGCAGTCTGCAGGAGCGCGCCGAAACCGAGGCGATTCAGGTGTTTGCACAAAACCTCAAAGCCCTTCTGCTCGCCCCGCCCGCCGGTCCGCGCATCACCATCGGCCTCGATCCGGGGCTACGAACCGGCGTGAAAGTCGCTGTCGTGGATGCCACCGGAAAAGTATTGGCCACCACCACCATTTATCCGCACCCGCCGAAAAATGACTGGGACACTGCGCTACAGACGTTAAAGCAATTGGCTGAGCAGCATCAAGCAACGCTGATTGCGATTGGTAACGGCACCGCATCGCGCGAAACCGATCGTCTGGCGAAGGACCTGATTAAAAAATACCCGCCACTCAAACTCACTTCGATCATGGTATCCGAAGCCGGTGCTTCGGTGTATTCCGCTTCCGAACTCGCTTCTGAAGAATTGCCGGATCTGGATGTATCACTGCGCGGCGCGGTGTCGATTGCGCGGCGGTTGCAAGATCCGTTGGCCGAACTGGTCAAGATTGATCCCAAATCGATTGGCGTCGGGCAGTATCAGCATGACGTCGACCAAAACAAATTGGCGCGCTCACTCGATTCCGTGGTGGAAGACAGCGTCAACGCCATCGGCGTCGATGTGAATACCGCTTCTCCGGCTTTGCTGCGCTATGTCGCCGGTCTCAGCAGCAAAATCGCGCACAATATTGTCATGCAACGCAACACCCAAGGCAGGTTCGTTAAGCGTACTGACTTGCTGAAAGTCCCCAGCCTGGGTGAAAAAACCTTCGAACAAGCCGCCGGATTCTTGCGCATTGCCAACGGCACGAACCCGCTGGATGCTTCCGCCGTGCACCCGGAATCGTACCCGCTGGTCGAGCAAATTCTCCGTGACGTCAGCCTGGATGTCAGCGGATTGATCGGCAATCAACCCGTTCTGAAATCCATCCGCCCGGAAAAATACGCGAATGCGCAATTCGGCCTGTTGACCGTCAAAGACATTCTGCACGAACTCGAAAAACCCGGCCGCGACCCGCGCTCCACGTTCAAAACTGCCACGTTCAAGGAAGGCATCGAAACGATGAAGGACCTGCACCCCGGCATGGTGCTCGAAGGCGTGGTTACCAACGTCGCCGCGTTCGGTGCGTTTGTCGACATCGGCGTGCACCAGGATGGACTCGTGCATATCTCCGCCTTGGCGGATAAGTTTGTCAAAGATCCGCATACGGTAGTCAAGGTGGGGCAAGTGGTTACCGTGAAAGTGCTGGAGGTCGATGAGAAGCGCAAGCGGATTGCGTTAACGATGCGGTTGGGTGATAGTGCCAATACTAAATAATGACTATCATTTTAGATCTAAGGAGAGAAAATGTTATTTGGTCTACTGATTGGCGTATTGCTGTCTCTGATCGCATTTACTATTGCTCTTGCAATAGGCGAAAACATTCCATTCCTTCAAATAGCCCAAGCCACGGGCTCTATCGCCGTCGGCATCAGTGCGATAGTCGCCTTGAATTTATACTTGACCACGATCAAAAGACACAAATCAGAAGATTTAAGAAAAGCATCACAGGAATACCTTCAGGAAGCAATAAAACTTCTGGAGAGGACATACGACATTTTCACCGACAAAGGGATAAACACGGACCCTCCTCGTAATAACCGCTTACTGTGGCTTACAACGGCTCGCATGTTTCTTCGTTACTACAGAATCAGAGATAAGATAGACCAAGAAGACCACAAGGAAATTGTGAAGGAGCACGAGGAACATTGGAGGTTCCAGCTGTACAACATACTTGAGCGGAATAAGATAAATTTCAACATCGCGTATTTCCAACCAAGCGGGGACAAGAATGTGGGAGACAACATATCCCTGGATTCAATTGGAGTTATTTTTGATTTTGCTCGATGGTATGACGACACCGAAGATCCATTGAAAAATATAGACGTTATATCAATGTATGCAAAAGGCGCCGTACCAATTGATCAGTTAGGTGTTAAAAGTTTCATTGAGCAGTATGAAAAATATACTGCAAAAATTAACGCTAGAAAGAAGGAGCTGGGCCATGACTCCTAATACTACGCCTCTCCACTCGATAATGGACCCGTGTAGCGAGGTAGGGTGGATCAGCGAAGCGCCATCCACCAATAACACAGAGACTACGGAGAGAATAAAAACAGCCGATGCAATTCGCTTCGCTGACTAGCAATCTGCACCTGAGTCGCTCTGCGGGGCCGGACTATTGATAGTCTTATCATGATGTGTATGATACACATCATGAACAGCAAACAATTGATCAAGGAAATGCCGAAAGCTGGATGGAAGGAAATCCGAGTACGTGGCAGCCATCACCAGTTCTCCCACCCTGATTACAATTATGTGGTTACTGTTCCACACCCAAAGAAAGATCTGGGTCCAGGTTTGATTCAGGCAATTCGCAAACAAGCACATTTGGATAAGTAACATGAAAATACAGTACCCTGTTTTAATCGAGAAAGACTCTCAAGGCACTGCATGGGGAATTATCGTACCTGATCTGCCCGGTTGTTTTTCGGCTGCGGATAAAGAGGCGGATATCCTGGACAATGCCAGGGAAGCTATTTTGCTGCACCTTGAGGCACTGGAAGATATTCCGAAGCCATCCTCTCTTGAGTCTATTGATAGCGCAGGATTTACGATCGGGCTGGTCGACGTGGATTTGTCTCAGATACATGGTGCGGCAAAGCGTATTAATATCATTATCCCGGCAGGAGTCCTGGCCCGGATCGATGCAGCAGCAAATGCAGCAGGCATGAACCGCTCCGCATTCCTAACCGAAGCCGCGATCAAAAAGATGTCCTCGTAAACCGGTTATATCAAGTTCGTAAAAACAAAGTAGGCGACCTATATAGGGATGCGCGAAAGCGCCATCTACCAATCACACAGAAGCTATGAAGAGAATATAAAAATAGCCGGTGTTGGAAGATTGATCCCCAAATTCATTCAAGGGCATCTCTAGAAATCCAAATTTCGTCACAACACTTTGTTGCTCGTGTTGTTTAGAACTTTGAGTTTTTAGAGGTGTCCTCAAACAATTCCATTCAATTTGGAATAATTATTTCGCTGGCTTTTCCAACGCCAACGTTGGATTTGAAGAAAACTGCGACAATTAGTCGCATTGACATTGTTTTCGCTTTATCCAAAACTGCAAAAACCGCATAGTGATAATGGTATCTAGAATCTTATGTGATCCTTTATAGAGAACCGTTGAGATATTGGAAAATTACACTCGGAATCGCAGTCCAATGCTGCTTCTTTATTCTGTATAAGAAAATTTCTTTCTATTCGTGTATCAACAAGTTAACTCAATCATGGAGGCTATATGTCTACTCTTAAACAGTACTTATCAATTCCGCATGCATCGATACTTCGGCGTGCATTGGTTGTCACAGCTATTACTTTGACCTTATCACCAGCGGCCATGGCCAACGTTCAGGTCACTGTGAATATACAGAATCTTGCGCCAACCAACAGTGTAAGCTTCACACCACTGAATCTGGGTTTTCACCAGGGCATTTTTGATCCATTTAATATCGGCCAAGCAGCCAATGCAGCGCTCATTCCATTGGCTGAAGTTGGAAATGGCAGCGCATGGCAGTCTGCATTCGCGGCAGCCGACCCCACAGCAACACTCGGCACTATCGGTGGCGCGCTGCTACCCGGGCAATCTTTGAGTGCCAGTTTCACAGTTGATCCGACTTTAAATCAATATTTCACTTTTGCCTCAATGATTTTGCCGAGCAACGACTTCTTCATTGGTAATGACTCACCCACCCGTTACCAATTGTTTGACGATGCAGGCAATCTGCAAATCGCACAGATTACTCAGACAGCACGGCAAATATGGGATGCTGGTTCCGAGGTGTTTGATCCGACAACTGGTGCATTCATCGCTGGTGTTGATGGATCACTGAGTAATCCTCAAAACTCAGTAGTCGCTTTCAATTTTGCTGAGCTTGCGGCTCTGAATGGTATTACCACCGCTGCCGGATATACTTTTAATAGCAATCTGGCTGCTGATACTGAAATCTACCGGATTTCATTTACAGTCAGCCCCGTACCGGAACCGCAGAGTGTTGCAATGCTGCTGATCGGCCTGCTAATCGTAGGCGTTACGCTGGCACGGCAGCGTACAGAAAATAATTTGGCTGCAGCCTAAGTCTGACGGAATTTTCTGGCGACAACTCCTACCAATCCGAGAATAAATTTCTCCGTTCTATAAGACAAATCTCCTTCAATACCCCTTCGTAGCACAACGAGTTTCCGGGAATCACCACCTTCAGCCTGCAATAGGCTGCGGAACTCGATTAGAATGGCACTTGTCTGCGAAGCCTGGTTGCATCCGGCGTTTGAACCATTTCGCGCATTTGCCGTGTTTCCGGTACTGGAGCGCATCGACACTTCGGAACGAAGCTCGTGCGTTTAGTTCTATCATTTACGCTTAAAATTCCCGGAACTACCGCCCTCTTTCCACTATGGCGTGTGCCGCCAAGATGATCATTCCGTCTGGCGAATGTTTTGGCAACGGAGATTATTTTATATTGACTGACAACACAGTTACGAAACACGCATCTCAAGATAAAATGTACTGGAAACAAAGATCCCATTCAGTTTATGATGTAATTGTCATCACACAAGGAGACGATCATGGCAAAAGGACAGCAACGTAAAAACAAAGAAGCAAAGAAACCTAAGAAAGAAACACCGAAGTAATCAAAAAATTTAGGTCGTGAATTAAGAAAATTTTTTGCTTCTTCATTTTTGATTCACGACCTGATGTGGGTCGCTATTAAGTAATGATTCAGCAAATAAAGTTTTAGCTACGAGTTAAATTGCCTCCGGCTATGCCGGAGGTTTACCTATTATTAATTAGATCACCAAGAACGGTAATTTCGGATCTCATTTGGTCAGATCAACAAATCTAGTTAATTCCTATGAAAAGCATTAATGCAAGCAACTTTTGGCAGTGGGCATATTCGGACTTCATGTCCAATGCACTACGTGGAGTTCTTGCCGAATACATAGTAGCTCACGCAGCGGATTGTACGCATTCTCCGCGTATAGAGTGGGATGCATACGACCTACAAACCAAATCCGGATTGAAGATCGAAGTTAAGTCTGCTGCCTACCTTCAGTCTTGGGAACAGAAGAGGCACAGCCCAATTCGCTTTGATGTTGCACCGAAGAAAGGGTGGAATGCCAAAATAAACCAAAGTGCTAAGGAAGCCTCGCGGTCTGCAGATCTTTATGTTTTTTGCGTCTTTTCAGCCAAAGAAAAAGAATCCGCAGATCCACTTAACCCGAACCAATGGTTTTTTCTACTGTGCCCAACCTCGTTGCTCAACGAGCGTTTGAAAACCCAAAAATCTGTCTCTCTTTCATCACTTGAAGCCATCGGCCTTGAACGGTTAAGTTTTGATGCCCTTAGCGCAACAGTCGCATATATAGAGCTTACTCAGAAAACATAACAAATTGATTGAATTTAATAATATTGTATTTTTTG
>CXWL01036304.1_pt1 | contig 12801 bp, 13 predicted proteins | sample 590931 | NCBI WGS metagenome assembly CXWL01 (sample SAMEA3498368, study PRJEB10139) | groundwater metagenome | biome: water well; material: biofilm material | place: Germany | collected 2015-04-27
GTGGCGCTGCGCCACGTGCGCGCGGCCTACCTCGCAAGCGAACTCTACACCGGAAAAAAATGAAACAGCTGGCGCTGGAAATTTTCCCTCCGCCCGACCCGACACTCGACAATTTCGTCCCCGGCGACAACGCCGAACTGCTTGAGCGCCTGCGGGATCTTGCCGCCGGCCGGCTCGCCGAGAGCATCGTCTACCTCTGGGGCGAACCCGGCTCGGGCCGCAGCCACCTCCTCGCCGCCTGCGCCGCCGCCGGCGTGCAGACCGCCGACGACGTCGAGGCGCTGGACGAACCGGCGCAGGTCGACCTGTTCAACCGCATCAACGCCGCGCGCGAAGCCGGGGCCGCCGTGCTGTGCGCGGGAAGCGTGCCGCCCAACCTGCTGCCGCTGCGGGAGGACCTCAAGAGCCGCCTCGCCTGGGGCCTGGTCTACAGGGTGCGGACCCTGAGCGACGAGGCGCGCGCGCACTACCTGGCAGGGGAGGCCGCGCGCCGGGGCCTGCGCATCTCGCCCGAGGTGATCGACTACCTGCTCGCGCAGGTGCGCCGCGACCTGCCTAGCCTGCTCGCGATCATGGAGCGCCTGGACCGGCGCTCGCTGGAGCTGCAGCGGCCGCTCACGCTGCCGCTGGTGCGTGACACGCTACGCGAGGTGCAGCCCTCGTGAACCTGGCGCTGTTCGACCTCGACAACACGCTGCTCGCCGGCGACAGCGATTACGAATGGGGCCAGTTCCTGGTCGACCGCGGCGTCGTCGTCCGGGAGGCGTACGAGGCGCAGAACGCGGCGTTCTACGACCAGTACAAGGCGGGGACGCTGGACATCCATGAATTCCTGGGCTTCGCGCTGCGGCCTCTGGCGAACCACAGTGCCGAAGAACTGGAGCGCTGGCACGCGCAGTTCATGGAGGAGCGCATCCGGCCGATGATCGGGGCCGCCGCGCGCGAACTGGTGAACCGGCACCTGGGGGCGGGAGACCTGTGCGCCATCGTCACCGCCACCAACAGCTTCGTCACCGGGCCGATCGCGCGCGCGTTCGGCATCGTGCACCTGGTGGCCACCGAGCCTGAGCGCGCCGGGGACCGCTACACCGGCCGCGTCGCCGGCACGCCCTGCTTCCGCGAAGGCAAGATCGCGCGCGTGGACGCCTGGCTGGCGAACCTGGGCCATCGCCTGCCGGATTTCCCGGTGTCCAGCTTCTACAGCGACTCGCACAACGACCTGCCGCTGCTGGAACGGGTGACCCGGCCGGTGGCGGTGGACCCCGACGAGGCGCTGGGCGCGGCCGCCCGGGCCCGGGGCTGGCCTGTGATTTCCCTGCGATAATCCGCACCCCCGTGATCAAGCGCTTCATCCAACGCGTTTTCGGACTCAAGCAGGCCGGCCCGGTGCGCATGCCCAAGGGCAAGCACGGCCTGGCGCGCGCCTCCATCAGCCCGGCGGCGCTGCGGGTCTGCGAGGGCCTGGCCGAGCGCGGCTACGCCGCGCACGTCGTGGGCGGCGCGGTGCGCGACCTGCTGCTCGACATCAAGCCCAAGGACTACGACATCGCCACCGACGCCCGGCCGGAGCAGGTGAAGCCGCTGTTCCGTCGCGCGCTGGTCATCGGCCGGCGCTTCCGCTTGGTGCACGTCATGATCGGCGGCGACACCGTGGAGGTCTCGACCTTCCGGGCAGCGGATACCGGCGAAGCCGAGAAGAGCGAGCATGGCCGCGTGCTGCGCGACAACGTCTTCGGCACCATCGAGGAGGATGCGCGCCGGCGCGACTTCACCGTCAACGCCCTCTATTATGACCCGGCCACCGAGGAAGTGATCGACTACCACGGCGGCCTGGCCGACCTGCGCAAGCGCCGGTTGCGCATGATCGGCGACCCCGAGGCGCGCTACCGCGAGGACCCGGTTCGAATGCTGCGCGCGGTGCGCCTCGGCGCCAAGCTGGGCCTGACGCTGGAAGGCGCCACCCGCGCGCCGATCAAGCGCCTGGCGCCGCTGCTCGAGCACGTGCCGCCGCCGCGCCTGTTCGAGGAAATGCTCAAGCTCCTGCTCTCGGGCCATGCCAGCGCCTGCCTGCGGCAGCTGCGCGAGGAAGGCCTGTCGAAGGGCCTCCTGCCGCTGCTGGACGTGATCCTGGAGCAGCCGCTGGGCGAGCGCTTCGTGACGCTGGCCCTGGCGCAGACCGACGACCGCATCCAGACCGGCCGGCCGGTGTCGCCGGCATTCCTGTTCGCCGCCCTGCTCTGGCACGAGGTGCTGTCGGCCTGGCGGGCGCGCGAGCTGCGCGGCGAGCGCTCGCTGCAGGCGCTCGAATCGGCGATGGACGAGGTGCTGGAGGTGCAGTGCGCCAAGCTCGCGATCACGCGCCGGCTGACGGCGACCATGCGCGAGGTCTGGGGCATGCAGCCCCGGTTCGAGCAGCGCTCCGGGCAGCGGCCGCAGCACCTGGTGGAGTCGCCCCGCTTCCGCATGGCCTACGATTTCCTCGCGCTGCGCGCCGCGAGCGGAGAGGTGCCGGCCGATGTCGAAGTCTGGTGGCGTACCTTCCAGTCCGCCGACCCGGATACGCGCCGCGCCATGCTGCTGCCCGACACCGGCGCCCCAAAGAAGCGCCGCCGCCGGCGCCGCCGGANNCCCTCGGAAGGCGACGCGTCGACGACGTAGCGGCGGGCATGGCGACGGCCTACGTCGGGATCGGCTCCAATCTCGGCGAACCCCGCCGCCAGATCGAATCGGCCCTGGAAGCGCTCGGCCGCATTCCCGGCACGCGCCTCGCAGGCTGCTCGTCCCTCTACCGCAGCGCGCCCGTGGGCTACGCCGACCAGCCCGATTTCCTGAACGCGGTGGCGCGCATCGAGACCGGGATCGCCGCCGGGCCGCTGCTGGACGAACTGCAGGGCATCGAGCGCCGCCACGGCCGCGAGCACAGCTTCGCCAACGCGCCGCGCACCCTGGACCTGGACCTCCTGCTCTACGATGAGCGCGTGCTCGATTCTCCGCGCCTCACCCTGCCCCATCCGCGCATGCATGAACGCGCCTTCGTCCTCGCGCCGCTGGCGGAAATCGCGCCGCTGGCCGGAGTGCCCGGCCGCGGACCGGTGCGCGACCTGCTCGCGCGCTGCGCCGCGCAACGGATCGAAAGGATGGACTGACCATGCAACTGCCGCCGATCGCGGTCTCCGCGGGGCTGCTGGTGGCCTCGAACGTGTTCATGACCTTCGCCTGGTACGCGCACCTGAAGAACCTCTCGTCCAAGCCCTGGTGGATCGCGGCGCTGGCGAGCTGGGGCATCGCCCTGTTCGAGTACCTGCTGCAGGTTCCCGCCAACCGCATCGGCTACACCGCGATGACGCTGGCGCAGCTGAAGATCCTGCAGGAGGCGATCACCCTGGTGGTGTTCGTGCCCTTCGCCGTGTTCTACATGAACCAGCCTCTCAAGCTGGACTACCTGTGGGCCGCCCTGTGCATCATGGCGGCGGTGTACTTCATTTTCCGCGGCTGAGGCGATGGTGAACTTCCGGTACCTCGCGGTGGAGGGGCCGATCGGCGCCGGCAAGACCAGCCTGGCGCGGCGCCTGGCCGAGCGCTTCGGCGCGGACCTGCTGCTGGAGCAGCCCGGCGAAAACCCTTTCCTGGAGCGCTTCTACCGCGACATGGCGCGCCACGCGCTGCCGACGCAGCTCTTCTTCCTCTTTCAGCGCGCCCGGCAGCTGGAGCCGCTGGCGCAGCCGGACATCTTCGGCCGGCCGGTGGTGGCCGATTTCCTGATCGAGAAGGACCCGCTGTTCGCGCGCATCACCCTTTCGGCGGACGAACTGGCGCTGTACCAGCGCATCTACGACGCGCTGCGGCCGCAGGCGCCGGCGCCGGACCTGGTGGTGTACCTGCAGGCCGAGCCGCGTACCCTGATCGAGCGCGTCAAGCGCCGCGCCTCCGCCTGGGAACGGGGCATCAGCGAGGAGTACCTGGCGCTGCTGGCGGAGGGCTACGCGCGCTTCTTCTACCACTACAGCGCGGCGCCGGTGCTGATCGTGAATTCGGAGAACCTGAATTTCGTGAGCCGGGAGGCCGACCTCGACCTGCTCATCGCGCGCATCCGCGGCATGAAGAGCCGCCGGGAGTTCTTCAGCCTGGGCTAGCCGCGCCGCGCGGCCTGGCCGCCCTAGCTGGGATACGGCTCGAACATCATGGACTCCACCGCGCAGCCCATGGCCTGCGCGATCTTGTCCATCGCCTCATCGGTCAACTGCACCGGCTGGAAATCGGCATCGCCGCCCTTGGACGTGATGAAGGCCTTCGCCGCGGCTTCGGTATTCCAGGTGACGACCGGGTCCGGGCTCACGCCCGCAACCTGCTGGCAGATCGGGAATCCGTCGCTCTTGTAGACGATCGCGTACATGCTGCCCCCTCGGAACGCGCTGCGGACAAAGACGGGAAAACTTTACCGCATGTTCCCCGATTCTTCCAGACCCGCCGCCGATCCGATGCAGTATTTCACGCGCGCGCCGGTTCAGTAGCCGGCGACGCAGCCGTCCCCGCGCGGATCGGCGGCACCCTCCAGCGCGCCGTCCGCATGTCGAACCAGCGCGCCCGCGTGCCCCATGACCTCGTCGTAGGCGCCCACCGTTTCCAGTTCGTGGCCGCGGCGGCGCAGTTCCTCCGCGACAGCGGGGGCGAAGCGCGACTCCAGCTTGAGCGTCTCGGATGCCGACCCCCAGGTGCGGCCCAGCAGCCAGCGCGGCGCCGACACCGCCTGCTGCAGCGGTTGGCCGAAAACGACATGGCGCGTGAATACCGCGGCCTGCGTCTGCGGCTGGCCGTCTCCTCCCATGGTGCCGTAGACCATCACGCGGCCATCCGCAAGTCTCGCCAGCGCCGGATTGAGCGTATGGAACGGCTTCTTGCCAGGCCGCAGCCGGTTGATCCGGGACTCATCGAGCGAGAAGCTGCAGCCGCGGTTCTGCCAGTTGACCTGGGTCGCCGGCAGCACCAGTCCGGAGCCGAACTCGTGGTAGATGCTCTGGATGAAGCTCACCGCGCGGCCGGCGCCATCGATGACGCCCATCCAGATGGTGCCGCCGGGCTCCGAGCCGCCGGGCCATGGCCGCGCCCGGTTCATGTCGATCTGCGCCGCCAGCGCGTCCAGGCGCTTGCCGTCCAGCAGTTCCTGCGGCCGCAAGGTCATGTCCGCCGGGTCGGTGAGATGCGGGTCGCGGATGTGGAGGAACGCCGCCTTGGTCGCCTCGACGATCGCATGCACATGGTCAGCGCTGTCGGGCTCCAGGCGCGCGAGGCCCAGGCGCTCGACGATGCCCAGGATGGCGAGCGACACCACGCCCTGCGTGGGCGGGGTCATGTTGTAGAGCATGCCGGCGGCATGGGCGAGCTCGAGCGGTCGCACCTCGCGCGCCGCGTAGCCTTCCAGGTCCTCGAGTGCGAGCGGGCTGCCCAGCGCCGCCAGGTCTTTCGCCATGGAGCGCGCAAGGTCACCGCGATAGAAATCCGCCAGGCCTGCGCGCGCGAGCTGGCGCAACGTCGACGCCATGCCCGCCTGCCGGAACAGGGCGCGGCGGCGCGGCGGCTCGCCGCCGGGCAGGAAGCGCGCCGCGAAGCCCGGCACCGGCGCCAGTTCGGCGCGCTTGGCGCGCGTGTTCGCTTCCTGGCTCGCGGTGGCCGGCACGCCGGCCTCGGCGTAGTGGATCGAGTCCTCCAGCAGGCGCGCGAGCGGCAATCTTCCGCCCCAGCGCGCGCGGCTGATTTCGAGCGCGAGCGCCCAGCCGCCGATGGTTCCGGCGACCGTGCTTGCGGCCAGCGGACCTCGCGTCGGGATGCTGTCCAATCTCCGTTTCCGATATGACTCCACAGTCGCCGCGCGAGCCGCGGGACCGCAGGCATCGATCGCTGCCGGCGATACATCCGGAGCCGAAATCAGCCAGAACGCGTCGCCCCCGATGCCGGTCATGTGCGGATAAACAACGGCGATCGTCGAGGCCGCCGCGACCATCGCCTCGATGGCGTTGCCCCCTTCCCGCAGCACGGCGAGCGCCGACTGCGCCGCGAGGGAATGCGAGGCGACCGCGATGCCTCGCCTGGCGTAACTGGTGTTGATCATTTCGTCCAATGCCCCCCGGGGACCCGCTGTTTTTCCTGCGATTCCATTCTGCGAACGAAAGAGATTGTAATTGCCCGGCCCGTGCAAGCGGCGTTTAATGGCCCCGGGAGGCGCAGGGCTGACGCCCGGCGCCTGGGATCGCAATGCCCCCGCAAGGGGGACTTCTTGGGAGATATGCCATGAGCAACATGAACGATGCCGCGGGCCTTCGCGCGCCGTACGGCAGGATGCGCTCGCAGTACCAGACCGAGTTCGAACCGGCCACCGGGACGGTGTGGGGCTACTTCAACCCGAAGGGCACCGCCTGCTTCAGCCTCGGCCTGCTGAAGGACATCCGAGAGCACGACCGCGCGCTGCAGGAAAACGGCGGCCGCGTCGAAATCGAGGGCCAGTGGTGCCAGGCGACGAGCTACGTCCTCGCCTCGCGCACGCCGCGCGTGTTCAACCTCGGCGGCGACCTCGCGCTGTTCGTGCTGCTCATCAAGGCGCGCGACCGCGAAGCGCTGGCGCACTACGCGCGCCTGTGCATCGACAACATGCACCCGCGCATCGAGCATTTCGGCTGCCCGACCATGACCACTATCTCGCTGGTGCAGGGCGACGCGCTGGGCGGCGGCTTCGAGTCGGCGCTGTCCTCCGACGTCCTCGTCGCCGAGGAAAGCGCCCAGCTGGGCCTGCCGGAGATCCTGTTTAACCTGTTCCCGGGCATGGGCGCCTACAGCCTGCTGGCGCGGCGCATCGGCATGCGGCAGGCGGAGGACCTGATCCTCTCGGGCAAGGTGCTGCCGGCGGCCAGGCTGCACGAGATGGGCGTGGTGGACGTGCTGGCGAAGGACGGCGAAGGCGAGTCGGCCGTGCGCGACTGGCTGCGCCGCAACGCCGGCCGGCGCAACGGCATCGCAGCGGTCCATCGCGCGCGCCAGCTGGTGAGCCCGGTGACGCGCGCCGAGCTCGACGCGATCACCGAGACCTGGGTGGACGCGGCCCTGCGCCTGGACGACCGCAACCTGAAGATGATGAGCCGGATCGTGCGCGCCCAGATGCGGCGCATGGAGTTCGGCGACGTCGCCTGCGTCACCGACGAGGCGCTCGCGGTCGCCGTCTGACACGACCCCAACAGCACGGAATAGGAGAATCGACATGAACATCCACAACCTCACCGGCGCCCTGGTCTCGGTGCGCGCCCTGTTCTCGCCGGCCGCCGGCGCCGCCGCGGCGAACGAACCCATGTCCCCCGCGGCGACGCGGTCGCCCGCAGAGGCCGCCCGCCTGCGCCGGCGGGAGGACCGCCGCAACAACCTGCGCTCGATCTACGCCGCCTTCATGCTCGGCCGGCGCCCCGACCAGGTGAAGTACGTCTTCATGATGGGCGACAGCCAGGACAACATCGCCGAGGGCGCGCGCGCGCGGCGCGAGATCGCGGATCCCTTCGCCTCGGCCGAGCTGGAGAACCTCTGGCAGCGCCGGTACAGTGCCCCGCGCTACGACATCGACGAGCTGCTGCGGCTGCCGGCGGGCACGCTGGGCGGGGCCTACGCCCGCCACATGAAGGCCTGCAACCTGAAGCCGGACTTCTTCGAGGACGTGGCGCCGCGGCACCGGATGCACTTCCTGCGCCTGCGGCTGCGCCAGACGCACGACATCTGGCATGTCCTGGCCGGGTTCGGCACCGACGAGTTCGGCGAGGTCGGCCTGCAGGGCTTCTATTTCGCGCAGTTCACCAACGGCCAGTCGGCGCTCATCCTCGCCAGCGCCGTCCTGAAGAGTGTGCTGCGTGGCCGCTTCGGCGACCTCGAACTGCACCTGGACGCCTTCTGCGAGGGCTATCGAAACGGCAAGGGCGCCGCCTCGCTGCTCGCGGTGGAGTGGGAGCGGATGTGGGACCGCGACCTGGCGTCGCTGCGCCGGGACCTGCGGATCGAGGCGCCGCGCTGCCGCGCCGGAAAGCTGGCGCTCGCCGCCGCGGCCTAGCTCCTGAGGTGCGAGGCGAAGCCGCCTTCGCCGAACATGCCGGCGAACTGGTGGAAGTTGACCCGCGCCGAGTGGATGATGGACTCCTGCGCGGCCGGGTCAGCGATGGTCTTGACCAGCCGGTTCAGGCTCGCCATGTGGTCCACGTCCATGGAGGCGTGAGAGGACAGGAACTTGAAGCCTCCGGCGTCGACCTCGCGCCCCATGGCGTGCGCGATGGCGTCCGACACCCGGCCGCCGTAGACCGAGGACACCACCTCCAGCATGTAGAGCATGCCCAGCGCCGCGCAGGGATGGATCCGCTCCGCGCTGTAGTAGTTGTACGCGATCATGGCCTGCACCGGCGGGCTGGGCGGCAGCGCGCGCGCTGCGGCGACGTCGCCCCCGACCGCGCCGATGGCCTCCAGCACCCAGCCCTCGTGGCCCTTCTCCTCCTGGATGCGGTCATAAAGCTCGTAGCGCACCTGCTGGAAGCGGTCGTCGCACCGCGCCGCCGCCGCGGCCATCACCGGGCAGAAGTGCCACACGATGTGGTACAGGTCGTGCAGGAAGGCGCGGTACTCGTCCGCCTTGAGGCCGTGGTGGATCATCGAGTGCACCTTCGGAACCGCCTCCAGGTCGCGCCGCTGGGCGTCCGTGTCTTCGATGAGCGTAACGAAAAAAGACATGCTTCAGCACTCCGGATCGTGTGTGTTGCGTGGATTTCGCGGCTGCGCCGCCGTGCGGGATTCTAGCCTGAGGAAGCGCGCACCTAGCCGGCGGATTTCTGCCGTTCCTGCAGGTAGCGCTCCAGCGCCTCGCGCGTCCGGCCGAGTTCCTCGCGCAGCGAGTTCAGCAGCGGCGTGATCTGCAGCTTGATCTCCGCATCCGACAGCCGGCCGACGTCGCGGCACAGGATGGTGAGGCGCTCCGCGCCCATGCTCGCCGCCGACCCCTTCATCGCGTGCAGGTGGCTGCGGAACTCCGCGACGTTGCGCGCGCCGAGCGCAGACTCGATCTTGCCCAGCAGGGTCACGTTGTCGGCCGTGAAGACCCCGATCAGCTTGTCCATGAACGCGGGGGAGGAGCCCAGTTCCTCGAGATCGCGAAGCGTCTCGGCATTGACCACTTCGGGTTCGCCATCCTGCCGGCCGGCCTGCGGCGGCCGCGGGCGCTCCATCAGTGTGACGCGGGACGCTTCCGCCGGCTTGCCCGAGCACAGGCCCTGGATCTCGGACAGCAGGCGCGCGGCCTCCACCGGCTTGCCGAGGAACAGGTCCGCGCCGGCCTCCAGCGACTCGCGCTTCGCGTCCGGCGTGACGTCGGCCGAGAGCAGGATCACCGGCATCCGGCCCCGTCCGGCGTCGCCCACCAGGCGGATGGCCTGGACGGCCTCGATGCCGCCCATGCCCGGCATGTTGCGGTCGATGATCGCGATGTCGTAGGCGGCGCCTTCGAGCGCGTCCAGCGCGCGCTCGCCGTCGGCCACCAGCGTTGGCGTGTGGCCGCCGCGCTCCAGGATCCGGCCCAGCACTTCCCGGTTGGTCGGATTGTCGTCCGCCACCAGGACGCGCAGCCCGCGTGATCCGGGCGTGCGGCGCGCGTAGTCCTGCAGCCGCACCACGCCCTCGCGCGGCTCCTCGCCGGCGGTGACCGCGTGCAGCACGTTGAACAGCTGGCGCTTGTCGAACGGCAGTTCCAGCACCGAACCGAAGCCAGCCCCCAGCGCCGCGACCCGCTGCACATCGCCCGAGCGCTCCACGGCCAGCACCAGCGCCGGAACCGGCTCCGGCGCCGAGCGCCGGAAGCGCTGCGCGCGCCTGAGATCCTTCTCCGTCGTGTACAGGATGGCGCTGTGATACGGCTGCGCCAGGCTGATCTCGGCCACCAGACGCGTCACGCCTTCCTCGACGTCTGCCACCGCCACGGGCGAGGCGCCCCAGCCGGCAAGCGCCTGCTCTAGCGCCTCGCGCTGCGCCGGCGGGAAGCCGACCAGCAGCACGCGCGCCCCGGCGAGCTCTCCGGCGCCGGATTCCGCGCGCTCGGGCTGCTTCTCCAGCGCGACCTCGAACCAGAAGGTGCTGCCCAGGCCGACCGCGCTTTCCAGCCCGATCCTGCCGCTCATCAGCGAGACCAGCTGCTTGGCAATGGTGGTGCCCAGGCCGGTGCCGCCGAAGCGGCGGGTGGTGGTCTGGTCCGCCTGCGTGAAGCTCTCGAAGATGCGGTGCTGGGACTCGGGCGGGATGCCGATGCCGGTATCGCGCACGGAAAACTTCAGCACCACGCCGGTTTCGGTCTCCGACTGCGCGCTCACGTGCACCGTGACGCTGCCCTGCTCGGTGAACTTGACCGCGTTGCCCGCCAGGTTGATCAGCACCTGGCGCAGGTGGTGCGGGTCGCCGCGCAATGCCGGGGGAACCTCGGGCATGATCGAGACCACGAACTCCACGTTCCTTGCGGCCGCCTGCGCCGAGAGGATGCGGCAGGTGCTGTTGACCAGCGCGTGCAGGTCGAAGTCGGTCTTCTCGAGCGCCAGTTTGCCGGCCTCGATCTTGGAGAAGTCGAGCACCTCCTCGACCAGCCCCAGCATCACGCGCGAGGAACCGCGCAGCGTCTGCAGCATGTCGGCCTGCTCGCGCGACAGCGGCGTGTCGCGCAGCAGGTCGGCCATGCCGATGATGGCATTGAGCGGCGTGCGCAACTCGTGGCTGACGACCGAGATGAATCGCCGCTTGGCCTGGTTCGCGACCTCGGCGTGCTCCAGCGCGCTGAACAGCTTTTCCACCAGCGAGCGCACGTACAGGCTGAGCACCAGCAGGCCCAGCAGCAGGCCGCCGCCGAGACCGGGGTGCGCCTGCCAGAACGGATTGGTCCAGAGCACGACGCCGAAGCCGACGGCGCTCAAGCCCAGGCTGACCAGCAGGAAGCGGGCGCCGAAGCGGAAGCCGTTCGCCAGCGTGACCCAGACGTAGACCAGGAACAGCGGCGCCGCGTTCTCGCCCAGGATTGCCATCACCCAGGTGAGCGTGGCGACGTCGACCAGGATGCCGAACGCGCGCCGCAGCGGCGATTCCCCGGGCGCGGCCAGGATGTGGGCGACGATCGCGAGGCCGAAGGCGAGGAAGCCGAACATCACCCAGATCGTCGGCCCGGTGCCGGGCTCCGAGGCGCTGGGCAGCAGGTAGAGGACGATCAGCGCCCCGACCAGCAGGCGCACGATCGCCTGCTCGTGCTCGGTGTCCGGGCGCGCGGCAAGACGCGCCCGCACCCATGCAATCAGGTTCCGCTGCGCCATCAGCCGCCTCCGCCCATCTCGCTGGATGCGTCCTGGAAGTCGCGCTGCACTTCGACCACCTTCTCCTTCATGTCGAGGAACGCGTCCACCAGGCGCGGATCGAAATGCTTGGCGCGCTGCGCGCGCAGGTACTCGAAGGCCTCGTCCGGCTTCCAGGCCTTCTTGTACGGGCGCTTGGAGGTGAGCGCGTCGTACACGTCCGCCACCGACACGATGCGCGCGCACAGCGGCACGTGGTCGCCTTCCAGCCCGTTCGGATAGCCCTTGCCGTCGTAGCGCTCGTGGTGACCGAGCGCGATCAGCGCGCCCATGCGCACGTACTTGGAGGCGCTGCCCTTGAGGATCTCGTGGCCGATCACCGGGTGGCGCTGCATCACGTCCCACTCCGGCGCGTCGAGGCGCGCGGGCTTGAGCAGGATGCCGTCCGGGATGCCGATCTTGCCGATGTCATGCAGGGGAGCAGCAAGTTCGATGGTCTCCGCCTCGTCGCGCTCCAGGCCGATTGCGTTCGCAATCAAGCGCGAATAGCGCGCCATGCGAATCAGGTGGTAGCCGGTTTCCTCGTCGCGGAACTCGCCGGCGCGCGCCAGGCGCAGCAGGGTTTCCTTCTCGCGCTCCCGGATCTCGCGCGTGGCCTCGTCCACCATGCCCTCGAGCAGGCGGCGCTTGTCGTCCAGCGCCAGCTGCTGGCGGCGCAGCGTGAGCAGGTTTCGGCAGCGCGCCAGGCACTCGCGTGCGTCCACCGGCTTGGTGAGGAAGTCGGTGATGCCGGCATCGAGCGCGGCGTAGCGCACCGCCTTGTCGTCCTGCGCGGTGATCATCACGATCGGCACGTGCTCGTAGCCGGGCAGCGAGCGCAGGCGGCCCACCAGCTCGATGCCGTCCATGTCCGGCATCATGTAGTCCACCAGCACCAGGTCGGCGATGTGGCGCGTGGCCCAGACCACCGCGTCCACCGGGCGCGCGAAACCTTCCACCTCCACGCGCTCGTCCAGGCTCTTCACGACCTGCTCGAGAATGGCGCGGCCGGTGGACTGGTCGTCCACCACCATGATGGTGTTGCGCGAGGCGGGCAGCAGGTGCAACTGCGCCTTGGCCATCCAGGTTCTCCCGTGGGGAATTCGGCGCGGAAAAGACTACGCCCCGCACGATGCCCTGTCCAGAGAAATACCCCGGTTTTCCGACGCCATCTTACCGATCTCGATTCGCAATTTCGCGACAGCGGCGGCAAGCGGCGCGCGGCGCAGCGCCGATCAGGACAATTGGAGCAACTGGTGCCGGAAGTGGGACTCGAACCCACACGCTTTAGGGGCGGCGGATTTTGAGTCCGCTGCGTCTACCAATTCCGCCATTCCGGCAAGGGGTTGCAATTCTATAATGCGCCCCTCCCATGCTCGTCTCCGAATTCGACTATTCGCTCCCGCCGGAGCTCATCGCGCAGCAACCGGCC
>CXWL01107736.1_pt1 | contig 12798 bp, 16 predicted proteins | sample 590931 | NCBI WGS metagenome assembly CXWL01 (sample SAMEA3498368, study PRJEB10139) | groundwater metagenome | biome: water well; material: biofilm material | place: Germany | collected 2015-04-27
AGGCCTTTGGACGTGCGCTGCGGATGTCTGTTGAGCTGGATTCACGTATGGAAGGCATCATGCCGTCTACCAAAGGAAGTCTATAAAGTTGAAGTTTATAATCCTTTAACCATATCCCCTTTAATAGAAATAGCATGAATCAAATAGATATCGCGGTAGTTGATTATGGCATGGGTAATTTGCGCTCCGTGTCTAAGGCATTAGAGCACGTTGCGCCTTCAAAAACTGTGCGGGTCACCAGCAATCCTGAAGATATAGCAAATGCTGGGCGTGTGGTGTTTCCTGGCCAGGGTGCAATGCCAGATTGTATTCGAGAAATGGATGCGCGCGGCCTACGCGAAGCGGTTATGTATGCGGCACAAAATAAACCATTTTTAGGTATTTGTATCGGTCTGCAAATGCTGTTTGAACATTCTGATGAAGGTAATACTGCAGGGTTAGGTTTGTTTAAAGGTAATGTTAAGCGTTTTGCAGCAGCTGATATGCATGATAGTCATGGCGATAAGCTAAAAGTGCCGCACATGGGTTGGAATCAAGTTTATCATACAAAAAACAGTCAATTACAACCCCATGCCTTATGGCAGGATATTGCTGATGGCGCACGTTTTTATTATGTGCACAGCTATTACGTACAGCCCGAGGACGAGAGCATTACGTCAGGCTTTAGTGAGTACCCAAATCGTTTTACCAGTGCGATTGCATCAAATAATTTATTTGCAGTACAGTTTCACCCAGAAAAAAGCGCGAGCGCAGGCTTGCAAATGTTGAGCAACTTTGTAAACTGGTTGCCTAATTAACAACCACACTAACCCATTAATATATAATTAATTCAATATTTTTTAATCACTAACCTCCTGTTTTAACAATTAAATTTAACTATACCAAATCCCACTATGTTAATTATTCCAGCAATAGATCTCAAAGATGGCCACTGTGTCAGGCTAAAACAAGGCTTAATGGAAGAGTCCACCGTATTCTCTGAAGACCCAGGCGCAATGGCGCGCCACTGGGTAGATCGAGGTGGTAAGCGCTTACATTTGGTAGATTTAAATGGCGCATTTGCAGGTAAGCCTGTGAATGAAGCTGCCATTAAATCCATCGTTAGCGCTGTAGGCGGAGATATTCCCATCCAATTGGGCGGTGGAATTCGCGATTTAGAAACCATTGAGCGTTATTTAGACAATGGTATAGATTACGTTATTATTGGCACGGCAGCTGTAAAAAACCCTGGTTTCTTACATGAAGCTTGTTATGCCTTTCCTGGCCAAATTATAGTAGGTTTAGATGCTAAAGATGGCAAAGTGGCGGTAGATGGCTGGTCAAAGCTTACTGGACATGATGTGATTGATTTAGCCAAAAAGTTTGAAGATTATGGCGTAAACGCAATTGTTTATACAGATATAGGCCGCGATGGCATGTTAACTGGCGTGAACATTGAAGCAACGGTTGCGTTGGCGCAGGCGCTAACAATTCCAGTGATTGCCTCGGGCGGAGTTACCAATCTGGATGATGTACGCAAACTTTGTGCGGTTGCCAGTGAAGGTATTATTGGTACGATTACGGGTCGTGCAATTTACGAGGGTACATTGGACTTTGCAGCCGCACAGGCTTTGGCAGACGAGCTTAGCTGATGGGACTAGCAAAAAGGATCATACCGTGTTTAGATGTCACCAATGGCCGCGTTGTTAAAGGCATTAACTTTCTTGAACTGCGTGATGCAGGGGACCCTGTAGAAATTGCCAAGCGCTATGACGATCAAGGTGCGGATGAACTCACTTTTTTAGATATTACTGCCAGTTCTGATAACAGAGGGTTAATCCTGCATATTATTGAGCAAGTGGCCTCGCAAGTATTTATTCCGTTGACCGTAGGCGGAGGTGTGCGTGAAGTTGAAGATGTGCGACGCTTATTAAATGCCGGTGCCGATAAAGTCAGCATTAACACCACTGCGGTGCTGAATCCACAGATGGTGGCGGATGCAGCGAGTCGCTTTGGTTCACAATGTATTGTGGTAGCTATCGATGCTAAAAAGGTAGACAATCAGTCTTATCAGTGGGAAGTATTCACGCATGGCGGCCGCAAAGCTACAGGCTTAGATGCTGTAGAGTGGGCACGCAAAATGGTAAGCTTAGGCGCAGGCGAGCTGTTGGTCACGAGTATGGATAGAGACGGCACAAAAATCGGCTTTAATAACCCGTTGAATAGGGCGATTTCAGATGCGGTCGATGTACCGATTATTGCCTCTGGTGGTGTTGGTAATTTGCAGCATCTGGTGGATGGTGTTAAAGAGGGTGGTGCAGATGCCGTGCTGGCAGCCAGTATTTTTCACTATGGTGAATACACCGTAAAACAGGCCAAAGAATATATGGCGCAACACGGTATAGAAGTCAGGCTATGAATTGGCAAAAAGAATGAGCTGGTTGGCCGAAGTAAACTGGGATGCGAATGGTCTAGTGCCTGTGATCACACAAGAGCATGATACTGGTCGTATACTAATGTTCGCGTGGATGAACCGCGAAGCTTTACAACTTACTTATGAGACCAAGCAGGCGGTATATTGGTCGCGATCACGTAACAAATTATGGCGCAAAGGTGAAGAATCTGGTCATGTGCAATATGTGCATGAAATTCGACTCGATTGTGATGAGGACGTGATTCTCATCAAAGTCGAGCAGGTTGGCGGCATTGCTTGCCACACGGGCCGGCATAATTGTTTTTTTAAGAAACTGGATAACGGGAATTGGCTGATAGATCAGCCTGTCATTAAAAACCCAGACGAAATTTACACGGAAATTAATAAAAGTGAATGATATTTTAAACCGTTTAGCCGAATTGTTAGAGCAACGTAAAAATGCTGATCCACATACTTCCTACGTGGCCAAGCTCTATGCCAAAGGTATGGATAGCATACTAAAAAAGGTCGGTGAAGAGGCTACTGAAACTATCATTGCGGCCAAAAATGGTGATAAAGAACACCTGATTTATGAAACAGCAGACCTATGGTTTCACACCTTGGTGATGTTGGCGCAAGCTGGCTTAAAGCCGCAAGATGTATTGGATGAACTGGCAAGACGCGAAGGACTATCAGGGATTACAGAGAAAGCATCAAGAGTTGAAACAAGAGTTGAAACAAGAGTTGAAAGTAGTGCAGTAAAATGAGTGCAGACTGTATTTTTTGTAAAATTGTAAATGGCAGTATCCCATCAGAAAAAATCTACGAAGACGATGATGTGATTGTTTTTAACGACATTCATCCTAAGGCTAAGGTGCATTTTTTAATTGTGCCTAAACTGCATGTTGAAAGTTTGGCTAGCTGCGAAGCGCAGCATCAGGTGTTACTTGGTAAAATGTTGTTGTTAGCCCCTAAAATTGCTAAAGAGCAAGGTTTGGCAGGTTTTCGCACCATGATCAATACTGGCCGTGATGGTGGGCAGGAAGTCTTTCATATTCACTTGCATGTGTTTGGTGGTGGCGATAAGCTGCCAAAGACTTAGCGAAATTTTTTAACAATATTTCTTACTGGCAAAACTATATTTTAGGAGAGTAAACATGGGTTCATTTAGTATTTGGCATTGGCTGATTGTATTGCTCATTGTAGTGCTGGTATTTGGCACCAAGAAATTGCGCAACATTGGTAGTGACGTTGGTGGCGCAATGAAAAACTTTAAAGATGCGATGAATGAAGAAAAGGGCAATGCTGATGCAACCGATACCAGCACTGTAAATACGATTAAAAATGATACAACGACAAATCTGATAGAGGCTGAAGTTGTTGTAGTGCCAGCGGTAAAGGCTGCACCTAAAAAGAAAACGACGGTTGTTAAGAAGGCTGCGGCACCCAAAGCTGCAGCTGCAAAAAAAACTACTACAGCAAAACCTAAAGCAACAACTGTTAGCAAAGCGAAATAACGTCTTAGTCAATAATACCTATTTAGGACATAGTCTACGTGTTTGATGTTTCTTTTTCGGAGCTGGTTATTATTGCAGTCGTTGCGCTAATTGTGATTGGCCCGGAGAAATTACCTAAAGTAGCTCGTACTCTGGGTGCATTAACCGGACGTATGCAAAGATACGTGGCGCAAGTCAAAGAAGAAGTGAATCGTGAAGTACGTTTTCAGGAGTTGCAACAACTTCAGCAAGAAATCAAAGAAACGGCTACCAAAACGCAAACTAATCTTCAACGCAAAGCCGATACATTAACGCAAGATTTGAATTTTCAAGATTTAAATGTTGAAGATAAAGAACTTGCCAGAGAAGTTACCAAAGCAACGCCTCAAGAAACTCCAGATAAAGAATAAATACACCTAGTGACACCCACCGATAATTTCATTTCACACTTGATTGAATTGCGAGATCGCTTATTGCGCATAGCGATTGGCTTTATTGTAGTCTTTGTCGCGTTTTTCCCGTTCGCTAACAAAATCTATGCACTGCTTGCAGCGCCTTTGTTAGGCAAGCTTCCTGCTGGTGGTCAAATGATTGCCACAGCGGTTACCACGCCATTTTTTGTGCCAATGAAAGTTGCCATGATGGCAGCTTTCATTGTTTCCCTACCGCATACTATGTACCAGGTTTGGGCGTTTGTGGCGCCAGGACTTTATGCGCATGAAAAGAAATTCATGATCCCCATGATTATTGCTAGTAGCTTGCTGTTTCTAGCTGGTATGGCATTCGCCTATTTTTTAGTGTTCCCTGTGATATTTGGTTTTATTGTAGGCACTGCCCCGCAGGGGGTGGCGGTGATGACTGATATTGGCAACTATCTAGATTTTGTGATGACACTGTTTTTTGCATTCGGTTTGGCATTTCAAGTGCCAATTGCGGTGGTGATGGCCGTGCGCTTTGGTTGGGTGACTATTGAGCAACTCAAAGAAGTACGAGGTTATGTGATTGTGGGTGCCTTTATCATAGGCGCAATATTTACACCGCCAGATATTATTTCTCAGTTTATGCTGGCGGTGCCAATGTGGTTGCTATACGAACTTGGTATCATCGTTGCAAAGTTCACCAAGCAAACACCAGAGCCGACGATTTCGCCGCCTACTCATTAGACGCTCTCAATCTATTCTTTTGCTATAACAGGCTTCGGTCGTTTACCAATTAAGATGGAAATATCGATTGTTTTTTCAGCTCTGGAAATTTTAAGCATCGCCTTCTGATTGGGTTTTAAGACAGCAATTAAATTCAGCATGCTACTGCTATCTGGTACAGGTTTCCCTTCGATTTCTAACAAAATATCACCAGCATGCAGCCCAGCTTTGTCTGCAGGGCTGTCGCGCAGTACCCCTGCAATCAATGCACCTTGAGCAAGCTTGAGTTTGAACGATTCAGCCAGCTCAGGTGTGATGTCTTGCGCTTCAATTCCTATCCAGCCTCGCGTAACGTTACCTTGTGTGACAATTTGCTCCATTACTTGACGCGCCAATGTTGCCGGGATGGCAAAGCCTATACCCATTGAACCACCACTGCGTGAATAAATCGCGCTGTTTACGCCAACTAAATTTCCATCAGTATCAATGAGCGCACCACCTGAATTGCCTGGATTGATAGAAGCGTCTGTCTGAATGAAGTTTTCGTATATGTTAATCCCTAAATGATTGCGTCCAACTGCGCTCACAATGCCTTGTGTAACTGTTTGCCCAACTCCAAACGGATTGCCAATGGCCAACACCACATCCCCTACATTGAGTTTGTCTGAGCTGGCAAAGGTAATTGCAGGTAAGTGATCTGCATCAACTTTGATGAGTGCTAAATCAGTGTCTGGATCTGTACCCACAACTTTAGCCGACATTTTTCGACCGTCAGACAGCGCAACTTCAATTTCATCTGCCGCAGCAACCACATGGTTATTAGTTAAAATTAAACCCTGTTCACTGACCAGGACGCCGGAACCTAAGCTATTTTCAGGCTGTGATTGGCTATCCAAATCATCTAATTGATCGCCAAAAAATTGGCGAAATGTAGGATCATCTAAATATTTTTGATGTGGGTTGTCTAGGGCTTTTTTGCTGGTAAAAATATTAACGACAGCAGGCATGGCTTTTTTAACCGCATGGCTGTATGAGCCTGCCAAACTGGGGTTTATATTAGACTCAACCTGTTTAACAACAACGGTCTGATCTTTTTTATTAAGAAAATCAGGGGAGAAAATACGCAAAACAAAAAGTAATGCCATGCATACTGTGGCGGCTTGTGCAAAAATAAGCCATAATTTTTTATGTAATTGGTTATTCATAGTGTTGGATACTTAGGATTGACGTAGATTGATACATTCGGTTGTGATATCGGGATGTGCAGTTAAAAAATCAATAGGCAACAATTAAAAGGTAACAAGCAAATGGTAAAAATCAATGAGTTAACCCATTATACCCAACAACTCATGCAAGTTGAGCGTTTCAAAGATTACTGCCCAAATGGCCTGCAAATAGAAGGTAAAACAGGAATACGCAAGATCGTTACAGGTGTCACCGCGAGCATGGCGTTGTTAGAAGCGGCGAATCAGGCCAATGCCGACTTGATTTTAGTACATCATGGCTATTTTTGGCGAAATGAAGATGCTAGAATTGTTGGCATCAAGCGAAATCGGATTGTATTTCTGTTAAAAAATAACTTGAATTTGATGGCCTACCACTTGCCATTAGATGCGCATCCGCAGTTCGGCAACAATGTGCAGTTGGGTAAAGTGCTAGGCATCGAACCCATAGACTACTTGGGAGAATCAAATATAGTGGCTTACGGCTATCTGGATGAACCTGTAAAGTTGCTTGATTTTGCGCATCGCATAGAAACTTCGCTACAACGGGTTCCATTGGTGATTGGGGATCCGCAAAAATTGGTACAGAAGGTTGCTTGGTGCACAGGTGCCGCTCAAGGGTATATAGAGACGGCGATTGAACTTGGCGCTGATGTATTTATTAGCGGGGAGATTTCAGAACAAACCACACATCAAGCAGTTGAATCGGGTGTGTCTTATATTTCAGCGGGGCATCATGCAACAGAACGCTATGGCGTACAAGCATTAGGCGAACACCTGGCTGAAAAGTTTAACTTGAATCATGAGTTCATAGATATTAAGAACCCTGTTTAATTGTTTTATTTCAGATACTTATAAAATAACTCTTTAATTGAACGGTAAAAAATTGTATAATCGTTCGCTTTGTATTTGCACCATATTTTTTACATCACGATTTTTAAGTAATTTTGTTTAGTAAATGATGGTATTGGTCCCAAAAAGGCAAGCACTCATAATTCAGCACACATTAAATATTAGCACATGAGGAAAACATGTCAGACAACCGAAATGACAAGCATCAAGGCAGTTTCGAAGCAAATCAAACTTCGTTAATAGATTTGGAAAAGCGAAATTTTTTAATCGCCACATCGGCCGCAGGAGCGCTCGGATGTGCTGCCGTGGCTGTGCCATTTGTTAAAAGTATGACACCGAGTGAGCGTGCTAAAGCGGCTGGCGCACCAGTTGAAGTGGATATTAGCAAGATTGAGCCAGGTACAATGATGACCGCAGAGTGGCGCGGCAAACCTGTGTGGATTATTAATCGTACCGATGAAATGACCGCAGAATTGGCTCATCTCAATGAGCAGCTTTCTGATCCAAACAGCGATGTGGCTTCACAACAGCCAGACTATTGTAAAAATGCGAATCGTGCCATTAAGCCTAATTTGGCGGTGATAGTGGGTATTTGTACACATTTGGGTTGCTCACCAACGGCTAAATTACAAGCAAATGGCGATATGGGTGAGAACTGGGCGGGCGGCTTTTTCTGTCCATGCCATGGCTCTAAATTTGATTTGGCGGGCCGCGTATTCAAAGGCTCTCCAGCGCCTATTAATTTGGTGGTGCCACCCCACAAATATTTGACTGAAAATACCTTGCTTATTGGCGTTGATACTGAAGAGAAGGCCTAATCATGACAGACAAAAATAAATCAGTATTGGCGAATGTGCTCAATAATGGCGTGAAATGGGTGGATGACCGATTTCCGCTTACCAGTAACGTCAAAGCCCATTTAACTGAATACTACGCACCAAAAAATTTCAATTTTTGGTACTTTTTCGGCTCGTTAGCAATGTTGGTGTTGGTGCTGCAAATCGTAACGGGTATTTTCTTAACCATGCACTACAAGCCTGACGCTGAATTGGCCTTTGGTTCGGTGGAATACATCATGCGTGATGTGCCGTGGGGTTGGCTCATCCGTTATATGCATTCTACAGGCGCGTCTATGTTCTTTTTGGTTGTTTATTTGCACATGTTCCGTGGCATCATTTACGGCTCATATCGCAATCCCAGGGAGTTAATTTGGCTGTTTGGCGTAGCGATATTTTTATGTTTGATGGGCGAGGCGTTTTTTGGTTACCTGTTACCATGGGGTCAAATGTCTTATTGGGGCGCGCAAGTGATTGTGAACCTATTTACAGCGATTCCGTTTATTGGCCCTGATGTTTCTGAATGGCTACGTGGCGATTACCTGGTATCAGATGCCACGCTAAATCGTTTCTTTGCCTTTCACGTCATTGCCTTGCCGTTGGTATTGTTAGGTTTGGTCGTGGCTCACTTGATCGCCTTGCATGAAGTGGGCTCAAACAATCCAGATGGCGTTGAAATCAAAAAATTAAAAGACAAAAAAACAGGCATTCCGCTGGATGGTATTCCATTTCATCCTTATTACACGGTAAAAGATTTAGTGGGTGTTACAGTATTTTTAATTGTGTTTTCAGCGATTATATTTTTTGCGCCAGAAATGGGTGGTTATTTCTTGGAGGACAATAATTTTGTCCCTGCTAACCCGCTGGTAACGCCAGCGCATATCGCGCCGGTATGGTATTTCACGCCGTATTATTCAGTGTTGCGCGCGGTACCGCCTATATTTAACTCACAATTTCCAGGAGTCGCAGCGATGGGCTTGTCAGTCATGGTGTTTGCATTACTGCCTTGGTTGGATAAAAGCCCTGTGAAGTCTATTCGTTATCGTGGCGCGCTCTACAAGAAATGGTTAGCAGCATTTGTGGTGAGCTTTGTCGTGTTGGGTTACCTCGGGACTGTGCCTTCAAACGTATGGGGACAATTCGGTGCTTGGTTGGGTAATGCAGACCGTGCAACCGTTGTGGCGCGTATTGCTACAGCTGTTTATTTTGCATTTTTCATTCTAATGCCTTGGTATACCAAAAAAGATAAAACCTTGCCAGTGCCAGAAAGGGTGACGGGATGAGCAACATGAAAACTAAAAATATAATGAAAAAAGCTTTATTAGTTTTAGTGCTATTACCTTCGTTAGCGTTTGCTAATGAGGGTGCGCATTTAGATAGCGCACCAATTGATGCGTCTAACCATGAATCGTTACAACGCGGTGCGCGCACATTCGTGAACTATTGTCTAAATTGCCATAGTGCTAATTACATGCGTTACAACCGCTTGTTGGAAATTGGCCTGACGGAGCAGCAAATTAAAGATAATTTGCTGTTCGCTGGTGATAAAGTTGGCGATCAGATGAAAGTCGCTATCAATAAAAATGATGCAAAAAAATGGTTTGGAGTTGCACCGCCTGACTTATCAGTAGAGGTGCGCGCTCGTGGTGCTGATTGGGTATATACCTACATGCGTAGTTTTTACCGCGATAGTTCAAGCGTTACTGGTTGGAATAATGCAGTGTTCGATAAAGTGGCAATGCCGCATGTATTGTATGAATTACAAGGTGAGCAAACATTGAATCATGAAACGCATCAGCTTACGCTTGCCAAGCCGGGTAAATTAGCAGCAGCTGAGTACGATACTCTGGTTGGCGATTTAACCAACTACATGGCCTATATGGCCGAACCTGCAAAACAACAGCGCAATCACATGGGCTGGTTTGTATTATTGTTTTTAGGAGTGTTGCTAGTACTTACTTACAAACTCAAAAAAGCCTATTGGAAAGATATACATTAAATGATGACTTTATACTCGGGGACAACTGACCCCTATAGCCACCGCTGCCGAATCGTTTTATTTGAAAAAGGCATGGATTTTCAAGTCATTGATGTTGATTTGGCAAATAAACCAGAAGATTTGGCTGTGATTAATCCTTATAACCATGTGCCAGTGCTAGTAGAACGCGATTTGGTGCTATCTGAAGCGAACATCATCAATGAATATATTGATGAGCGTTTTCCTCATCCGCAGTTGATGCCACCTGATCCGGTAATGCGTGCGCGTGCAAGATTGTTTTTGTATAGTTTTGAAAAAGACCTCTTTGACCACATCAAAGATATTGAGTCAGATGACGAGGAAAAAGCAGATAAAGCCCGTGCGACCATACGCGATAATTTAACGCAACTAGTACCTATTTTTTCTAAGCAAAATTATTTGCTAGGTGATGACTATTCAATGCTTGATGTAGCGGTTACGCCACTATTATGGCGTTTAGGGCACTATGGTATTGAATTGCCTAATCAAGCGTCGGCTATATTGAAATATGCAGAACGTTTGTTCTCAAGACCATTGTATGCTGACGCGATGACGCCATCTGAAAAAGCGATGCGCAAATAAGATGCAAGTACATTAAGGTGTTGAGGCAACATCTTAATTTATCTGAAAACTTGTAATTAAATGACAGATTTCACTTCAACTAAGCCCTACATGGTGCGCGCCATTCATGAATGGTGCGTAGATAACGCTTTAACGCCGCATCTGCTCGTGGCAGTAGACGGCCAAACGCTTGTGCCGAGAGCTTATGTGAAAGATGGCGAAATTGTGCTGAATCTTAACTACACTGCTACCAAAGATTTGCACATTGACAATGAGGCGATCACTTTTTCCGCACGCTTTGGAGGTGTTTCACAAAATCTATACGTGCCTATGAGTGCTGTAAAAGGTATCTTTGCCCGCGAAAATGGGCAGGGGATGTTTTTCGAAACTGGAGTGGTTGCTTCATTTGCAGTTGAGCCAAAAGATGCAGTTTCAACAACACCCAATACAACGTCTGGTGCGCCAGAAAAGATAAATAGCAAAAAACCTACATTAACTATCGTAAAGTAGCTTAACTTTTACAAAAATATCAGTATAATACGCAACTCAATTTAACGCCGGATTAGCTCAGTTGGTAGAGCAGCGCACTTGTAATGCGAAGGTCGTCAGTTCGATTCCGACATCCGGCACCAAATTCTTAAACATTTACCCTTTTATACATTTGACATCAAGTCAAAATATCAGCATAATCGCGGGTTCGGTTTGGAGGGGTGGCCGAGTGGTTAAAGGCGACGGACTGTAAATCCGTTCTCTCAGAGTACGAAGGTTCGAATCCTTCCCCCTCCACCATATTTGTAATGCACCGTGATTTGTAATACTAAAATGTAGTAAATAGTAATGGTTTGAGCCTGTTGGCGTAGGCATGGGTTTAGATGGGTGCGCGGGTGTAGCTCAGCTGGTAGAGCTTCAGTTTTCCAAACTGAATGTCGCGAGTTCGAGTCTCGTCGCCCGCTCCAAACGATTGAGTTTGCAAGACGTGAGTTTGCAGGATTAGCGCCCATGTGGCTCAGTGGTAGAGCACTCCCTTGGTAAGGGAGAGGTCGCGGGTCCGATTCCCGCCATGGGCACCATGACTTTTTGGTGGCAGTTTTGAAGTTGTTTTGAGTAGTATCACTTTAATTTGTACAAGTTTTATTAATTCTAATAAAACTTATAGTTAATAAAATTTTGTAAAGGACTGAAGCAATGGCAAAAGGTAAATTTGAGCGGACCAAGCCGCACGTCAACGTAGGCACAATTGGCCACGTCGATCACGGTAAAACAACATTAACAGCAGCGATCACCACCATTCTTTCAAAGAAATTTGGTGGCGAAGCTAAAGCCTACGATCAAATCGATGCGGCACCAGAAGAAAAGGCGCGTGGCATTACCATTAATACTGCACACGTTGAGTACGAAACAGCCAACCGCCACTACGCCCACGTAGACTGCCCGGGCCACGCCGACTATGTTAAAAACATGATTACCGGCGCAGCGCAAATGGACGGCGCTATTCTAGTCTGTTCAGCCGCTGACGGCCCTATGCCGCAAACACGTGAACACATCCTGTTAGCCCGTCAGGTAGGCGTACCCTACATTGTCGTGTTCATGAACAAAGCCGACATGGTAGACGACAAAGAACTATTAGAACTCGTTGAAATGGAAATTCGTGAATTGCTCAGCAAATACGACTTCCCTGGCGATGACACCCCGGTCATTATTGGCTCAGCGAAACTGGCGCTGGAAGGCGACCAATCAGAGTATGGTGAACCTGCTATTTTCAAACTAGCAGAAGCGCTAGACAGCTACATCCCAATGCCGGAACGTGCCATTGACGGTACATTCCTGATGCCGGTAGAAGACGTATTCTCTATCTCAGGTCGTGGTACTGTAGTTACAGGCCGTATCGAACGCGGTATTGTAAAAGTCGGTGATGAGATTGAAATTGTTGGTATCAAACCAACCCTCAAAACCATCTGTACCGGCGTAGAAATGTTCCGCAAACTGCTAGACCAAGGTCAAGCAGGCGACAACGTTGGTGTGCTGCTACGCGGTACTAAACGTGAAGAAGTAGAACGTGGTCAAGTATTGTCTAAATCAGGCTCAATCAAACCGCACACCAAATTCACGGCAGAAATCTATGTACTTGGTAAAGATGAAGGTGGCCGTCATACACCATTCTTTCAAGGATACCGTCCTCAGTTCTACTTCCGTACTACAGACGTAACGGGTGCGGTAGAGTTGCCGGCAGGTACCGAAATGGTGATGCCAGGCGACAACGTATCAATCACAGTGACTTT
>CXWL01024007.1_pt1 | contig 12797 bp, 11 predicted proteins | sample 590931 | NCBI WGS metagenome assembly CXWL01 (sample SAMEA3498368, study PRJEB10139) | groundwater metagenome | biome: water well; material: biofilm material | place: Germany | collected 2015-04-27
CTGCGGGTAACCAGAGCGCTGAGCCCTTGAGCGTCAACTGCCCACCGCCGGTGCCCCCCGCGCCCTGTAGCGAGGCCTCCACAATGTCGAGCCGTTGGCCCTCCAGCTTGGCCAGCAAGCTGCCGTGGCTGAAGTCAAACCCATCCACCACCGAACGCACCGACAAGTCTTGCGCACGCAAGCTGCCCTGCCACTGTGGCGCCGCGCGGGTGCCGCCTAAGGTAGCGCTGGCATCCAGCGTGCCGCGCAGGCGCCAGCCGGGTGGGGCCAACAGCGACCAGGCGCCGACCGGTGGCAGACGGGCGTTGATGCTGCCGACCAGCGCTGCGTCGGCAGGCCACTGCCAAGCGCCACCGTCAGGCTTCAAGGTTGTGCTGAACTTGGCTTGCGCTTGACCGCCGCGTTCGCTGTCCCAAGCCAGGGTGGCTGACAGTTGGCTGTTGTCCACTGTCAATTGCAATCGGGCCTCGCGCGCGCCGGCTTGCACGATGGTGCCACTGTCGTCCACCTGCACCAGCAGGTCACCACGCGTGCGCGCCAATGTGGCGCGTACTTGCAGCGCCTCGGCACCACTGGCGTCCCACTGACCACCAAACAACATGTCACCGCGCAAGCCGGTGTTGGCCACCTGCGTGGGGCCGAACAGCACCAGCCAGGTCAGCGGCAGGTCTTGCAGCGTGCCCTGGGTGCGCCACTGCGTGCGCCAGTCAGACCACCTCGTGGCTTGCTGCTGCGACCACTGCGCTTGCTGCCAACTCAGCTTGGCTTGGCCCGCTACCGGCCCCGTTAGTTGAACCAAGCCGGGCGACAGGATGAGCGAACGGCTGTTGCCTTGCTGTTGCCAGCTCAGTGCCACGGCCTCGGCAAGTTTCATGGTCCACAAGCCCGGGTGCAGGCTGTCTTGTGCGCTGAGCTGTGCGCTGTCCAGCTTGGCCTGCCACAGCCCGTCCTTGGTCCGCCCGGCGTGGGCTTGGGTGGTCAAGGCGAAGTGACGGGTGCCGTGGTCCGCTTGGGCCGTTGTGGTCAGCGTCAGGGCGCGCAGCGCGCCGGAGAGCTCGGTCTGTATTTCGCGCAAACGCCAAGTTTGAGCGGGGTCGGCGCCCGCAGCCAATAGGTCGAGCCTTGGCGCACGCAGGCGGGCTTGGATCTGCATGTCTTGGCCTTGGTGTTGCCAGCCGCCTTGCCAGCGGCCATCAAGGTCCAGGCCGCCTTGTAGCGATGTGCCCCCCAGCCACGCGTTGGCCTGGCCCGGCCAGCGGGCCAGCCAACGCGTGGCGGCGGCCGCGTCCGACACCTGCAGGCGCGCGTCGCCCTGACCCCGGTCAACGCCCAGGCGGCCGCTCAGCTTGGCCTGCGCCCCGGGCAGCGTGAGTGCGAGTTGCCCCTCGGTGGCGTAGTTGACGGTGTGCACGTTCAAGTGCCCCTGAAGTTGCGCGTCATCCGTTTGCAGCAACAAGGTTTCAAGCGTCAGCATGGGTTCATGCCACAGGCCCTTGGCATGGGCCAGCTTCAGGCGCATCCCGTTGGGCAGGCCAGTGCGTGCCACGGCCGCTCGGCGCGCACCCGACGCGCTTGATGCGAGCGGGGCAGTGGCTGCCTTGCTTGCAACCGGCGCAGCCTGTAGCCGTGTTTCAAACTGCACGCCCGCCGGTGTCTGTTGCGCCGTCAAGTGGCCGGCCAGCGTGGCGTTGGCCAGGCGCGAATCGACCGCCGCCGGGTTGATGCCCAGCACTGTCGCGCTGACNNGGGCGCGCAGCGAGTCGACACGCCACTGCCCTTGGTCAAACACCACCTTGGCGGCGAGTTCGTCCAGCGGCAAGCGCTGTTGATTCCATGGCCCGCTTTGGCCGTTGCTCAGTTTGAGCTGGGCTTGCCAGCCCTGGCCCTGCGGTGTGACCGCTGCGTCGCCACTCAGCGTTGTGCTAGGCGCTTGCGGCCACAGTGCCGCCAAGTCCAAGGCTTGCCAGTTTGCTTGAGCGTCCACCACCGGCTGCTCGCGCCAGGGCTGGATGCGGGCCGTGAGGCTGGCTTGCATGGCATGGCTGCGTGGGGTGTCGAACTGCGGCAGCAAGGTGGCTCTGAGTGTTAGCGCGGCGTCGCGGCCAGCCAGCGTTCCACCCAGCTCGGCTTGCGCCTGCACCGTCACATTGCGGTCGCTGGCCGGCACGACGGACTGCAGCGCGCCGCTCAGCTTTACCGTCAACGCCATCGGGGCTTGTGCCTGCAAGCGCACGTGGGCCTGGTAGTTTCCGGATGAAATGGCCAGTTTGGATATAACCAGTCTGTGTTCTTTGCTATCAAAAACATAGTTTCCGGCCAAGTCGGCAATCGCTGGCAGGGCCATTCCGTCCCAAGTGATTTGCGCCACGGCAAAGGGTGCGTTGATCTTGAAGGGCAATTGCAACGAGTTGGGGGGAGCCGCCGCCGGCTGCGGTCCGGGGGAAGGTGCTCGGACGACGTGCACCTGCCGGGCGCTGACTTGCCCCAGGCGCAGTTCCTCGTTGAGCAAGGGCCGCAGCGACCAGCCCACGGTGATGTCATGCGCCTCGACAGTCAGCTCGCCTTGCTGCCAGCGCAGCCAGTCAATGTGGCCACCTTCTCGCAAGGAGCCGGTGACGCCGCGCGTCTGCAAAGACTGACCGCCGCCGAGAAAGCGCTGTGCTTGCTGCAAGGACGTGGCCAGCGAGGTGGCGCTGGCGCTCCACCACCATGCGGCGCCGGTCAAGGCGAGCGCGAGCAGCAGCAGGGCCGCGACGGCATACAGCACCCGGCGCAGGGCTTTCATCAGAAGCTGAACCCCACGTTCATGTGCAGCCGCAATTGTTTGGCCGCCACGCCATAGGCCAGGTCGATCTGCAGCGGGCCAATCGGGCTCTTCCAGCGTACCCCGGCCCCCACACCAACTTTGGCGTGCAGCTCGGCCGGCCGGTCGGCCACCGCGCCGGCGTCGACAAACAGCGCGCCCTCCCAGTCCGTTGGCAGCCCGTTGGAGCGAATCGGCTGCTGCCACTCCACGCTGCCGCTGGCCAGGTAACGCCCGGCGGTGATCTGCCCGGTGGGCAGGGTGACACCAATGTCGTGGCGGCCGTAGCCGCGCACACTGGTGTCGCCGCCGGTGAGAAACAGTTGCGTGCTGGGCAAGCTGATACCGGTCTTGGCCAGCACCGCGCCCAATTCGGCGCGCAGCACCAGGCGGCCTTGACCGCCCTGGCTGGTGAACCCCGCATCGGCCTGGTTGCGCGCGCCCTTGGTCCGGTAGCTGCGCCAACGGCCCATGACGCGGGCAAAGGGGTCGCGCGAATTGCCCAGCGTGCTACCGCCCCCCAGTTCCAAGCCCAAGCCCCAGCCGCTGGATGGAAACGGCAGGCTGTCGAAGTTGCGTAGCGTAAAGGTGTAGTTGGCGGTCAGCGTTTGGGCGGTTACCGGCAGGGTGGCGTTGGCGGAAGCGGTGTCGGCGCGGTCGTACTGCAAGAAGTAAGTGCGGTCTATGCGCTCGCCGGCCTGGCTGCGCCCGCCACGCAAACGCTGGCTGTGCACCGTGAAGTCGCCCAACTGTTCGCTCTGGGTTTGCCCGGCGGTGACCCAGCGCCAGTTGTCGTCATCGGGTGGGGCGGTCAGCTCGGTTCCCAGGGCGCGCTGGTCACGTTGCAGCGACAACTTGGAGACCGCACGCCAGCCGATCCACGGCACTTTGTGGTGTGTGTGTTCGGCCGACAGGCGTGCCCCGCTGTCGGTGCTGGCGCCAATGCCTAGTACCAGTTTTTGTTGACGCGCCTCGCGCACCTGTACCAATACGGGTGCCGCGGACGGCTCGCCAGATGTGTCGAGCGAGACGTAGACCGAATCAAAGTAGCCACTGTCGGCCAGGCGTTGCTGCGCCTGCACTAGTTGCAGCTGGCTGTATTCGGCGCCTGGGCTGAGCCGGGCCAGTCGCGTCACCAAGGCCGCGTCGTAACGCTGCAAGCCGCTGATCTGCAGGCCACCTAGCGTGAAGGCCGGGCCGGAGTCGAGCCGAATCACCAGTCGCGCGCTGTGGCTGGCGGCATCGACGTCGGCCTGCGTCTTGACACTGAGCAGGGCGGTGGGATAACGCTGCGTGCTGAGCTGGCGCAGAGCTTGCTGTTTGGCGGCATCCCACGCGGCTTGGGTAAAACGCATGCCCCGGCGCAGCGGCGAGTTGGCCTCAATCTGTTGGCGCAGCGCCGCGCCGGCCGGGTCGGTGCTGATGGCGCCGGTCAGTTCGATGCTGACTTGTTCAACGGTGGTGGGCGCGCCGGGCACCACGGTCAGCGTCACCACGCGCGACATGGGGCTACCTTCGGCGCCACGCCTTAGCAGGCGTACCTCAGGCGAGAAGTAACCCATGGCGCCCAGCAAATCGCGGGTGTTGAGTTCCGCCGCTGTCAGCAGGCGGCTGAGTTCCCCATCGCTAAGGTCGCTCAGCTCGCGGTAACGCAGCAGCTCCAGGTGCCGCCGCAAGACGGTGCGCACCGCGTCGGGCGCTTCGATGTCAACTTGGAACGCGGTCGTGTTGGTGGCCTCGGTGCTGACCGGGCTCGGTGCGGTTTCCTGGGTCAGCCCCAGCGTTGGAATACCGATGAAGAGTGTGCCGGCCAACAGCCATTTCATTTGGTCAGCAGCCGCATCGCGTCTTCCAGGCCCTTGAGCGTGAGCGGGAACATGCGCTGGTTCATGATCTGCTGGACCACACTGATGCTTTGGCGGTACTGCCAGACGCCTTGCGGCTCGGGGTTGACCCAGGCGAACTTGGGGAAGGCGTGGGTCAATCGCTGCAGCCACTCCACGCCAGCCTCCTGGTTGTTGTATTCCACACTGCCACCGGGTTGCAGGATCTCGTAAGGGCTCATGGTGGCGTCGCCGACGAAGATCAGCTTGTAGTCTTTGTTGTACTTGCGGATGATGTCCCAGGTCTCGAACTTCTCGGCAAAACGGCGCCGGTTGTTCTTCCACATGAAGTCGTACACGCAGTTGTGAAAGTAATAGAACTCCAGGTGCTTGAACTCGGTCTTGGTGGCGCTGAAGAGTTCTTCCACCCTGGCAATGTGTTCGTCCATCGTGCCGCCGACATCCATCAGCAGCAACACCTTCACATTGTTGTGGCGCTCGGGCCGCATCTTGATGTCCAGGTAACCCGCATTGGCCGCCGTCTTGCTGATGGTCTCGTCCAGGTCCAGCTCGTCCTCATGGCCTTCACGGGCGAACTTGCGCAGGCGGCGCAGCGCCACCTTGATGTTGCGCGTGCCCAACTCCTGGGTGTCGTCGTAATCCTTGTAGGCGCGCTGGTCCCAGACCTTGACCGCACTCTTGTTGCGGCTTTTATCCTGCCCGATCCGGATGCCCTGCGGGTTCTGGCCGTAGGCGCCAAAGGGTGAGGTGCCGCCGGTGCCGATCCACTTGCTGCCGCCTTCGTGGCGTTCCTTCTGTTCCTCAAAACGCTTCTTCAGCGTCTCCATCAGCTCGTCCCAGCCCATCTTCTCGATCTTGGCGAGTTCCTCGGGGCTCAGACTGAGTTCGAGGTTCTTGCGCAGCCATTCCAGCGGCACTTCCTTGGTGAAGTCGGCCACCATCTCGACGCCCTTGAAGTAGGCGGCAAAGGCGCGGTCGAACTTGTCGTAGTGCTTCTCGTCCTTGACCAGCGTGGCGCGGCTCAGGTAATAGAAGTCGTCAATCTTGTAACCGGTGGGCTCGTTGTCGGCCTCCGGCGCCGGCGTGTTCGGGCCGACCACGCCTTTTTGCAACGCTTCAAGCAGCACCAGGTATTCCTTGACGGACACCGGCAGTTTGGCCGAACGCAGGGTGTAGAAGAAATCGGTCAGCATGGCTTAGGCTCCAGGCCAGATGTGAGGGTCTTGCCGGAAATGGAGGCAGGCAAGAATAGACACCTTATTGGCAATAATTCGGTAGTGCAACCCGTAGGGGAATTTGCGCAGCTTTGCGCTCCGATATGGTTCGTTGGCGACCGGGTATCGCAGGGGATTTCGAGTCAAGGTCTCCTCCACCGCTGCGACGCAGCGCAGGAACTCGTTCCCCAGTCCGGATTGTTTGGACTCGTACCATTCGAAGGCTGCGGCCAAATCGTGTTGGGCGCTGACTTCGAACTCAACCAGATACTTCACAAACGAACGCCCAGCGACACAGCGATTTGTTGCAAAGTCGTTCCCGATCCGGGATGCGCATCCGCCCAGGCCGCGCGCCGGTCAAGTTCAGCCTTCAGGGCTTCGCTCATGGGAGGCATCAGCTCTTCATCGATGCTGTCCCACAAATCTTCCACGAGCTGAAGTTTTTCATGGACCCCCAAGGCCTCAATATCTTTGAACAATGCATTCATAGAGTTCTCCTACACAAATGACAATGGTTTCAACGGCAAAAATGTCGTCAAGCGCGTGGCTTGTCCAGCAAATACAGCAACTGCGCCTTGGCCTCCGGCCACTCGCCACTGCGCATGCTGTACATCACGGTGTCGCGGATGGTGCCGTCACGGCGTAACGCGTGGCCACGCAAGACGCCGTCTTTTTTGGCGCCCAGCCGTTCAATTGCAGCTTGCGATGCAAAGTTGAAGTTGTCGGTGCGCCAGCCCACCACGTGGCAGCCCAGGGTCTCGAAGGCGTGGGTCAGCAGCAGCAGCTTGGCGGTGGTGTTGACGTGGGTGCGCTGGCAACGTTTGGCGTACCAGGTCCAGCCGATCTCCAGGCGTTTCACGGCCGGCACGATGTCGTGGTAGCTGCTGCAGCCCAGCACCGTGCCATCTGCCGCGTCCAGCACGGCAAAGGCGAAGCGGTGGCCCGCATCGCGCATGGCCAAGGCGTCCACAATGTATTGCCCGGCTTGCTCTGGCGCGGGCACGCTGGTGATGCGCAGNNTTAGTGGCACCAGGCGCACGCCGCGCGCCTCCAATTCCACGGGCTCGACAAACGCCATGCTCAGTCCTCCTGCTTATCCTTGGTCTTGTTGCGCCAGCGGCGTGCAATCTGCAGGCCGATGCCACCACCCAGGCCGACCAGCAAGATGCCGCCCATGCTGGCATTGCTGTAGCCCGCGTCAAACACGTTGAGGCCAAGCAGCCGCCCGAGCCAAAAGCCCAGCAGCGCGCCACCAATAAAGCCGATTGCGTCGGACAGGCCTTCGAGCAACAATGACTTGTTCATGCGGTCTGCGTCCGGTTCAGCGATTGTGGCGTTGCATGAACACCAGCTTTTCAAACAGGGTTACATCCTGCTCGTTCTTAAGCAACGCCCCCACCAGGGGCGGCACCGCCACCTTGTCGTCCTTGCTTTGCAGTGCTTCCAGCGGCATGTCTTCGGCCACCAGCAGCTTGAGCCAGTCCAGCAGTTCGCTGGTGGAGGGCTTCTTCTTCAGGCCGGGCAGGTTGCGCACGTCGTAAAAGGTCTTCATGGCAGCCGCCAGCAGCTCTTTCTTCAGGCCGGGAAAATGCACGTCGACGATGCTGCGCATGGTGTCGGCGTCGGGGAACTTGATGTAGTGGAAGAAGCAGCGGCGCAAAAAGGCGTCGGGCAGTTCCTTCTCGTTGTTGGAGGTGATGAATACCAGCGGGCGGTGCTTGGCGCGGATCAGCTCGCGCGTCTCGTAGCAATAGAACTCCATGCGGTCGATTTCGCGCAGCAAGTCGTTGGGGAACTCGATGTCGGCCTTGTCGATTTCGTCAATCAGCAGCGCCACCGGCTGCTCGGTGGTGAAGGCCTGCCACAACACACCCTTGAGAATGTAGTTGTGAATGTCCTTCACCCGTTCACCGCCGTCCACGTCGGCCAACTGCGAGTCGCGCAGGCGGCTCACCGCATCGTATTCATACAGACCTTGTTGCGCCTTGGTGGTCGACTTGATGTGCCACTGCAGCAGGGGCATGTTCAGCGCGCTTGCCACCTCCTCGGCCAGCATGGTCTTGCCGGTGCCGGGCTCGCCCTTGACCAGCAAGGGGCGCTTGAGCGTGATGGAGGCATTGACCGACAGCATCAGGTCTTGCGTGGCAACGTAGTTCTTGGTTCCGTGAAATTTCATGGTGCGTGCTGGGAGTGAATGGGGGGTCGGCAAATTCCTAATGCCCGTCTATATAATCCGGCTTTGATTTGCCTCAAAACTTTGTTGAATTGTCTGCTCAAATGAAAAAAACCTTGTGGTCTTTGTCTGTTGCCTTGGTCACCTCGGTGACTTGGTTTTCCGCCGCCGCCCAGACACCGGTCGGTGACATCAAGGCGGGTGAAAAGAAGGTTGCCATGTGCATCGGCTGCCACGGCATCGCTGGTTACCAGGCCAGCTTCCCGGAAATCCACAAGGTTCCAATGATTTCAGGCCAGGGTGCCAAGTACATTATGGCCGCTCTGAGCGCCTACCAAAAGGGTGAGCGCCGCCACCCCACCATGCGTGGCATTGCCCAGGGTTTGAGCGAGCAGGACATGGCTGACGTGGCGGTGTACTACGAGGCTCATGGCCGCACCGAGGGCAAGCCCGAATTGCCCAAGGCCGCCGCTGGTTCCGCGGCCGCGACGGCATTGCTGGCCAAGGGTGGCTGCGTGGCCTGCCATGGCGAGAACTTCAGCAAGCCGCTGGACCCAAGCTATCCCAAGATCGCCGGGCAACACAGCGACTACCTGTTTGTGGCGCTCAAGTCCTACAAGGCCGACAAGGCTTCGCTAATGGCTCGCTCCAACGGGGTGATGGCGGGCATTGCCGGGCAGTTCTCCAATGCGGAACTGAAGGAACTGGCCAGCTACGTGGCGTCCTTGCCGAGCGACCTCAGAACGGTACCGCAGGCGAAGTTTCGCTGAAGCGGTCAGCGCGAAGCCGACACTTTCCCCCGTCATCGCGAGGCCAACACTTTTCCCCGTCATCGCGAGGCCTTCAGGCCGTGGCGATCCATGTTCAGTCTCGCGTCGCATGGCGTTGCACGCAGGCGATGTAGCTCTCGCCATCGGGCGGTCGGCCGGCTTGCTGGCTGTCCCACAACATCTTGCCCAGGCAATCCATCGCATGGTGGTGTGCCTGGTGCAGGGAATCGAGCCGGTGCGTCAGCAGTTCCACCGCCTGGCGGATGCCGCGCGGCTGGTCAATGCTGCATTGCTCGCTGATTGACAGGTGCATCGACAGGTGCAGGAAGGGGTTGGTCCGGGCCGGGTCCACAGTCTCCATGCTGGCCAGCGCGCCATCCAGGTCGGCTAGTTCGGCGTGGTACTCGGGGTGCTCGTCGATCCACAGGCTTGCTATGGTTTCAATAGCTTCCATGGCTTGCCCTGCTTGGGCCTTGGCGTAAACAGAGCAGAAGAAGCGGCGAACATCGGCTTGCGAGGGTGAAAACATGGCGTCAATTGTCGCCTGCGGCACGCTGGCGACAGCGGGGCGGCGGTTTGACCCGGCAAAATGTGGTCCAACCCAACCGGACTCTTGCCATGAACCAAGCTTTCATTTGTGACGCCATCCGCACCCCCTTTGGTCGCTACGGCGGCGCCCTTGCCAGCGTGCGCACCGACGACCTGGCCGCCATCCCGCTCAAGGCCCTGATGGCGCGCAACCCGCAAGTGGACTGGCTGGCCGTCACCGATGTGGTCTACGGCTGCGTCAACCAGGCGGGTGAGGACAACCGCAACGTGGCCCACATGGCCAGCCTGCTGGCCGGTTTGCCCTTGGAATTGCCCGGCGTCACCGTCAACCGCCTGTGCGGCTCCGGGTTGGACGCGGTGGGCACGGCGGCACGCGCTATCAAGGCCGGTGAAGCCGCGCTGATGATTGCCGGCGGGGTGGAGAGCATGAGCCGCGCGCCCTTTGTCATGGCCAAGGCCGACAGCGCCTTCGCCCGCACGCAGCCCATGGCCGACAGCACCATCGGTTGGCGTTTTGTCAACAAGCTGATGAAGGAGAAATACGGCACCGACTCGATGCCCGAGACCGCCGAGAACGTGGCCACCGAACACGGCATCAGCCGCCAGGACCAGGACAAGATGGCCCTGGCCTCGCAGCAGAAGGCGGTGGCGGCACAACTGAGTGGCTACTTCGACGCCGAGATCACCCCCGTCACCATCGCCCAGAAGAAGGGTGACGCGCTGCAGGTGACGCGAGACGAGCACCCGCGTGAAACCTCGCTCGAAGCGCTGGCCAAGCTCAAAGGTGCGGTGCGCCCCGACGGCACCGTCACCGCCGGCAACGCCTCGGGCGTGAACGACGGTGCTTGCGCCCTGCTGATTGCCAGCGAGGCCGCCGCCAAGGCGCAGGGATTGACGCCGCGCGCCCGCATCGTTGGCATGGCCACGGCGGGGGTACCACCGCGCGTGATGGGCATCGGTCCGGCACCCGCGACCCAAAAGGTGCTGGCGCTAACCGGCCTGACGCTGGCGCAAATAGACGTGATCGAACTGAACGAAGCCTTTGCCGCGCAGGGCCTGGCGGTGCTGCGCCTGCTGGGTTTGCAGGACGACGACCCACGCGTCAACCCCAACGGCGGCGCGATTGCCCTGGGCCATCCCCTGGGCGCCAGCGGTGCACGCCTGGCCACCACGGCCGTCAACCAGTTGCACCGCACCGGTGGTCGTTACGCCCTGTGCACCATGTGTATTGGGGTGGGGCAGGGTATTGCGGTGGTGTTGGAGCGGGTGTAGTTTGCGACCGCTGTTGGGGTTCCAGAGATTACATACGTAACGCCGAGGGGGCTGCAGACGCTTTCACTGTTGCGTGGGCAGGCCAGGGGCTGCCTGCCACAGCAGCGACACGGGCGCCGCGTGCAACTTCTCGTCAAACGGTGTGATTCGGTCGTGGTCGTGCAGCACCAGTCCCTGGATAAACTTGTCGCCCACGGCCTCCTGCAATTGGCGCAGACCGCGCAGGTCTTGCGGGCGCACGGTGGCCGAAGCCTTGACCTCAATGCCGATGACACGTCCGCGCCGGTCTTCGATGACCAGGTCCACCTCGTCCTGGTCCTTGGTGCGAAAGTGCGAGATGCGCAGCCGCCGGTCCGACCAAGTGGTGAGCTTGAGGACTTCAGAGACCACGAAATTCTCTAGCAGCGGGCCATACCCCGTGCGGTCTTTCTGCAACTGTGCAGTCGTCACGTCGCGCAGCGCTGCGAGCAGGCCGGTGTCCAGGAAATGCAGTTTGGGTGTCTTGGTGAGGCGGCTGACGGCGTTGCTGGACCAGGGCGGCACCAGGCGCATGAGAAACAGTCGTTCCAGAATGCCCACATATTTCTGCGCCGTGGGCGCGGTCAAGCCCAGCGCGGCGCCGTAGCTGCTGTGGTTCACCAACTGCCCGGCATGGGCGGCCAACACATCGAGCAGGCGTGGCATGCGGTCCAACTGGTCGATGTTGGCAATGTCACGCACATCGCGGTCGAGGATCAGCGCCACGTAATCCTCCAGCCAGGCTTGGCGGCGGCTGGCCTGGGTGCGGCGCAGTGCTTCGGGGTAGCCACCCTTGAGTACGCGGTCCATCAGCGCATCGCCCACAACGGGGCTGTCCACACCAGGCAGCCCACCCCCGTCGAACAGCCGTTCCAGCAGGTCCCCCGGCGTTCCGGCCAGTTCGGACTGGGCAAACGGCAGCAGGGTGATGACTTCGAGCCGGCCGGCCAGCGAATCGGCCACGATGGGCAAGGCCATGAGGTTGGTGGACCCGGTCAACAGAAACCTACCGGGCGCTTGGTTCTTGTCCACACTTTCCTTGATGGCCAGTAGCAGCTCTGGTGCGCGCTGCACTTCGTCGATCACAGCGTTGTTCAGCCCGCGCACAAAGCCCGATGGATCAGCCCGCGCCGCCGCCAGCGTGGCCGCATCATCCAGTGTGAGGTAAGGGCGACTGCTGCTGGCATACAGCCGGGCCAACGTCGTCTTGCCCGCCTGCCTGGGGCCAACCACCAGCACCACCCGTGTGTCTTGGAGGGCAGTGGCGACTCTGCGCTGCACATGGCGGGCAATGGTGCCGATGGATGGGGGAGGGAGTTCAGTGGTCATGCCAAGGAGTCAAAAGCCAAAACATCCGACCAATTACAACTCAAATTCCGACCAATTGAAAGTAGAAAATTGACCGATTGAAAATTAAGGTTGCTGGTCAAACTCATGGGCGCGGTGTGCCCAACGGCACAGTCGGTGTGCGCTTGGCCACCACGGCGGTAAACCCTGAGCCCTGACAGCGGTCACCCCCGCATAATTGCCCAAGCAAAGAGAAGAGGGAGGGGGCATGGACCGCACAGAGCGCTTTTACAAAATCAAGGAACTGCTGCGCCAACGCAAAGTGGTCAGCTTTGCGGTTCTGCAGGCCGAGCTTGAAGTCTCGCGCTCAACGCTCAAGCGCGACATCGACTATCTCAGCACCCGGCTGAACAATCCCATTGAATGGAGCCGCGAGTCTGGCGGCTATCGATTAGCGCAGATTGCCAACCCAGCCAATGCCACGCATGAGCTTCCTGGCCTGTGGTTCTCAGCCATGGAGATACATGCTCTGCTGACCATGCAGCACCTGCTGGCCAATCTCGACAAAGGTGGTCTGCTGACACCTCACATTGCGCCATTGATGGACAGGCTTAACGCGCTGCTGGGGGATGCGGGTGACGAAGCAAGCCAGTTGCGCCACCGCGTGCGCATCATCGGCCTGGCCCAGCGCAGCGTGGTGTTGCAGCATTTTCAAAGCGTGGGCACTGCGCTGGTGCGGCGCCAACGGCTGCAGATAGCCTATGCCGCTCGCGGCACCGGCCAGACCACCACGCGTGAAATCTCACCTTTGCGGCTGGCCCACTACCGCGAAAACTGGTACCTGGACGGGTGGTGCCACCTGCGCAA
>CXWL01035355.1_pt1 | contig 12793 bp, 10 predicted proteins | sample 590931 | NCBI WGS metagenome assembly CXWL01 (sample SAMEA3498368, study PRJEB10139) | groundwater metagenome | biome: water well; material: biofilm material | place: Germany | collected 2015-04-27
CGGCTACGGCGCAGGCAAGTTCAGCCTGCTGGAACTGCTCGATGCGCAAGCCGCGCTCACTACCACCAAGACCGCGCTGATCGAGGCCCGCCTCGACCGCGCTCGAGCGCTGGCCGCACTGATCCGCGCCAATGCGCGCGCAGGGGATTGATCGATGACCGAAGCTAACGACAAGACGAAACTCATCGCTGGGGTCGCCATTGCAGCACTCCTGCTTGGCGGGGGCGGCATAATGCTTGGCCGCTCGGTATTCGCGCCAGAGCCTACAACAGCCGCCTCGACGGAAGGCGAACATGCCGAAGAGAAAGAAGAAGAGCATGTCGAGGGTCAGGTCGAGATTGACGCGGCACGTGCCCAGGCTGCCGGTATCGTCACCGAAACCATACAGTCTGGCGGACTGGGTGCTGAAATTCTGGCACAGGGCGTGGTGGCCGCAACTCCGCAAGGCGAAGCGGTACTGACGGCACGCGCTGACGGTGCGATTGTCCGGATCAACCGGCAACTCGGCGACTATGTCCGAGCCGGAGAGCCAGTGGCAACCATGGAGAGCCGTGACGCAGCCTCCATCGCCGCTGAACGAAGCTCGGCGTCGGCAAAGCTGGCGCTGGCGCGCTCGACATATGCGCGCGAAAAGCGCCTGTTCGATGCGCGCGTGACGGCGCGCCAAGACCTTGAGGGTGCAGCCGCAGTATTGGCAGAAGCCGAGGCTGAGGCACGGCGGTCGCAGTCAGCTGCATCTGCCGCCAGGGTGTCTGGCGATGGCCGAAGCCTCTCTGTCATCAGCCTCATTTCCGGGCGGGTGACCAAGGCCGACGCGAGGCTTGGGGCTTATGTCCTCGCCGGCACCGAATTGTTTCGCGTTTCCGATCCCACCCGCATCCAGATCAACGCATCGGTGCTGGCCGCCGATGCACGGCGCATTCAGCCAGGCGATAGCGCTGTGATCGAACTGCTGGGCGGGGAGACCTTGAATGCAGTGGTGCGCTCAGCAACTCCCACCCTCGATCCCGATAGCAAGACCGCGACTATCATCCTGACACCGCAAGGCATTGGTGGGCTGACACCCGGTCAAGGCCTGCGCGCCCGGATCAAGCCGCGTGGAGGTGGCGATAACGGCCTTATCGCGCTGCCGGAGGAAGCCGTGCAGACCGTCGAAGGGCGCGAGGTCGTATTCGTCAGGACCGCCAAGGGGTTTCTTGCGACCACTGTCGTCACCGGCAAGCGCGGAGGTGGACGGATCGAGATCGTCGATGGGCTGAAACCGGGCGTCGCCATCGCGACCAAGGGCGCGTTCCTGCTCAAAGCCGAACTCGGCAAGGGCGAGGCGGAGCACTGAGATGATCGAGAAACTTCTTGATGCGTCGATCCGCTTCCGCTGGGGCGTGGTCATCCTGACGCTGATCATTTCCGCCTACGGCTTGTCGGAGCTGATGAAGCTGCCGATCGATGCCGTTCCCGACATCACCAACAAACAGGTGCAGATCAATACGGTCGAGCCAAATCTTGGGCCACTCGATATTGAGAGGCTTGTTACCTTTCCCGTTGAAACGGCGATGGCAGGGATCCCGGGTCTGGAAAGCTCGCGCTCAATCTCGCGCAACGGCTTCAGCCAGGTAACTGTGATCTTCGAAGATCACACCGATCTCTATTTTGCGCGACAGCAGGTGGCCGAGCGGCTCAATCAGGCCAAAGGAACCCTGCCCGAAGGGGTCGAGCCGCAAATGGGTCCGGTTTCAACCGGACTGGGCGAAGTGCTCATGTACATCGTCGATTTTGCCAAGCCCGGCAGCAAGGCGGCGCCCAAAGTCGCGGGCAAGCCGGGGTTCCAGCCCGATGGCTCGTATATGACTCCGTCTGGTGAAATTCTGACCGATGAGGTGGCCAAACTCGGCTATTTGCGCACGGTTCAGGACTGGGTGATCCGCCCGCAACTCAAGACCGTGTCAGGCGTTGCCGGGATCGATTCGATCGGTGGCTATGAGAAGCAGTTCGTTGTCCAGCCCGATGCATCCAAGCTCTCTACTTACGGCATCTCCTTCTCCGAACTGGCCGAAGCCCTTGAACGCGCCAACATCTCTGTCGGCGCTAACTTTGTCGAACGGGGCGGCGAAGCCTTCCTTGTCCGCGCCGATGGCCGCATCCGCTCGGTTGATGAAATCGGTCGCGCGACGGTCGCCAGCCGTGGTGGTGTCCCTGTCGCGGTTCGCGACGTTGCCACGGTCCAGATCGGCGGCGAACTGCGCACCGGCTCGGCTTCCGAAAACGGCAAGGAGATCGTTGTCGGAACCGCGCTCATGCTTGCCGATGGCAATAGCCGGGTCGTCGCTTCCGCAGTTGCAGATCGCCTTGAAGAGGTCGCTAAATCGCTCCCACCCGGCATTACGGTCAAGTCGGTTCTGGACCGCTCTCAGCTGGTCGATGCAACCATAGGCACGGTTGAAAAGAACCTGCTGGAAGGTGCATTTTTGGTCGCGATTGTGCTGTTTTGGCTGCTCGGAAACATCCGCGCGGCCATCATTGCCACGCTTGTCATCCCGATCTCGTTCCTGATCATGGGGACGGGCATGAACCTTACCCGCACATCGGGCAATCTGATGAGCCTGGGAGCACTCGATTTCGGTCTGATTGTCGATGGCTCGATCATCATCATCGAAAATTGCCTGAGGCGATTGGCTGAACGGCAGCATCATGAAGGGCGGCTACTCAGTGTGAGCGAGCGGTTGCACGAGGTGTTCGAGGCATCGCGCGAAATGGTGAAGCCCACCTTGTACGGGCAGGCGATCATTTTCCTCGTGTTCGTACCTCTGCTGACCTTCACCGGCGTCGAGGGCAAAACCTTCTCGCCGATGGCAATCACGGTCATGCTGGCATTGGCTGGCGCGTTCATCGCTTCTCTGACGTTTGTGCCCGCAATGGTTGCGTTGCTGATCCGCGGCAAAGTCGCCGAGAAGGAAGTGCGGGCGATCGCATGGATGAAGGAGCGCTACGAGCCCGTGCTCAAGCGGGTGATTGATCGTCCCTGGCCGTGGATCGGCGCAGGAGCGGGTACTTTCGCCGCTGCGGGCCTGGTATTTTCGATGCTCGGCAGCGAGTTCATCCCAACGTTGGGCGAGGGCAATCTTGCCATGCAGGCGCTACGTATCCCGTCCACGTCGCTCAACAAGTCGCAGGAGATGCAACTCCAGGTCGAGAAGGCGGTCGCTTCCTTGCCGGAAGTCGCCTTCATCTATTCCAAGACCGGCACGGCGGAAGTTGCGAGCGATCCGATGCCGCCCAACGCTTCGGATACGTTCATCATCCTCAAGCCTCGGGAAACCTGGCCTGAGGGTATCAGCACCAAGGACGATGTGATCGAACGGGTTGAGAAGAAGCTCGAACCACTCGTCGGCAATGCGTTTGAAATCAGCCAGCCTATCCAGCTGCGCTTCAACGAGCTGATTGCCGGTGTGCGCGGCGACATCGCGATCAAGCTGTATGGTGACAATCTCGAGGAAATGGGCCGCGCGGCCCAGCAAGTGGCAGCGGTACTGAACACCGTCCCCGGCGCTGCCGACGTAAAGGTCGAGCAGACGGCTGGCTTCCCTGTCCTGGACGTCCAGTTCGACCGGGATGCCATCGCGCGATACGGACTGACCCTTCAGGATGTCAGCGATACCGTTTCCATAGCCCTCGGCGGCCGGGAGGCTGGCATCGTGTTTGAAGGGGACCGGCGTTACGATATCGTTGTCCGGCTTGACCGGGCAACGCGCGATGATCTCGACGCAGTAGGCGCGCTCCCTGTGTTGCTACCCGGCGAAGGCGGCGCGCGTGCATCGGTGCCTTTACGCGAGCTGGCAAAGTTCGGGTTCTCCGAAGGCTTGAACCAGGTCAGCCGTGAAAACGGCAAACGCCGTGTCGTCGTGCAGGCCAATGTGCGAGGCAATGATCTGGGCTCATTCGTTGCCGAGGCGCAGGAAAAGGTTGCAGCGCAGGTCAAACTTCCGACCGGCAGCTTCATCGAATGGGGCGGGCAGTTTGAAAACCTGCAAGCCGCGTCTGCACGGCTTTCTGTGGTGATCCCGATCATCTTCGCCGCCATCTTTGGCATTCTGTTTTTGGCATTGGGCGGCGTGCGTCAGGCGATTGCGGTCTATTCGGCAATTCCGCTGGCACTGGCGGGCGGCGTGTTCTCGCTGCTTCTGACCGGATTGCCCTTCTCGGTCTCTGCTGCTGTTGGCTTCATCGTGCTTTCGGGTGTGACAGTGCTCAACGGTCTGGTCGTGATGACCAGCATCAACACCCGCATCGACGCAGGCAAGCCGGTTGATATGGCGATCAGTGAAGGCGTGATGGAGCGCGTTCGTGCGGTCCTGATGACGGGTATCGTGCCGGCCATCGGCTTCGTGCCGATGGCGCTCGCCACCGGCACGGGTGCCGAGGTGCAGAAGCCGCTCGCGATCGTCGTGATAGGCGGCTTGATCACCTCGACCTTGCTGACCCTGTTCGTCTTGCCTGCCATCAGCCACTTGCTGCTGCGGGGACGCCACAAGCATCATGTCACCGGTGACTACGGCGATGTCGACACGTTCGGGGCGGAATTGCCCGTTAAATGAGGATGTGGGCGGCCATGTCAGCGCGATGCGTCGGCCGCCCACTTCGAAGATCTGCTGGCCCGGATTTCCAGCGCTTCGCCTCGAGACAATTAAAGGATAGCTCGCATGACGGAAAAAGCGCAGTTCGATATTCCACTCGTCTTGCCCGGGGTGGCGGATGCTGCAGATGCCTGCGTCGAGCGTATCATCGGCCGCTTGAGACCGCGCGCTGGCGTCGATGAAGTCCACGTCTTGCCAGCAACGGCTGATCAGCCAGCGAAGCTGTGCATTCATTTTAATTCCGACGCACTCTCGCTTTCGACTGTCCGGGCCGAAGTCAGTGCCGCCGGAGCCGAAATCGCGAGCCAGTATGGGCACATAATCTGGAAAATTCCTGGGCTCCATGCCCGGCGGGCTCGAACGATCGGCGATCGGCTGGCGGAGCTCCCTGGGGTCCTAGAGGTCAATGTCAATCCGGCTGGACTGGTCCGTATCGAATTTGAGCGGGCAGCGGTTTCCGAAGATGCACTTGCAAAGGCGCTCACGGAAATGGGAGCCGCACCCAGTGAACTAGCGGCCGAGCCTGCCCACGTCCCCGGGGAAAAAGCGGAGGGCGAGGAGGAGCACGACCACGATCATGGGGGGGCGCTTGGAGCCAATACTGAGCTGATTTTCGCGCTGGCTTGCGGCGCACTGCTGGCCGCCGGATTTGCAGTCAGCAAACTCTGGGGATCTGCGCCTGTCTGGCTCCCTCTCGCGTGCTACGTTGCAGCCTATGGGTTTGGTGGTTTCTTCACCGTTCGTGAGGCGATCGACAACCTCCGGCTCAGACGCTTCGAGATCGATACACTGATGCTCGTGGCGGCGGCTGGCGCCGCCGCGCTGGGCGCCTGGGGCGAAGGTGCGCTCCTGCTCTTCCTGTTCAGCCTTGGCCATGCACTCGAGCATTACGCGCTGGGCCGCGCGAGGCGGGCCATCGAAGCGCTTGCCGAACTTGCACCGCGCACCGCGCTGGTGCGCAGGGATGATGGGAGCACTGCGGAGATTGGTGTCGAGGAACTCGTGGTGGGCGATGTTGTGATCGTCAAACCCGACGAGCGGATCGCAGCAGACGGCTTCGTTATCAAGGGCGACAGCGCGGTCAACCAGGCGCCGGTGACCGGTGAGAGCATTCCCGTCGATAAGCACGCGGTTTCAGATGCCGCTCAGGCCCGCGCCAATTCGGACCGGCTCGATGCCGCATCCCGCGTCTTCGCCGGTACGATCAACGGCAGCGGGGTAATCGAAATCGAAGTGGCCCGGCTAGCGAGTGACAGTACGCTCGCCAAGGTCGTCCGCATGGTCAGCGAAGCCGAGACGCAAAAATCGCCCACCCAGCGCTTCACCGACCGGTTCGAACGCGTATTCGTGCCGGCAGTGCTCGGCCTCGCCACGCTGTTGCTCTTCGCGTGGGTTGTTGTCGACGAACCCTTCCGCGATAGTTTCTATCGCGCCATGGCTGTGCTCGTTGCTGCGAGCCCATGCGCGCTTGCAATCGCAACACCCAGCGCCGTGCTTTCCGGTGTAGCCCGTGCTGCTAGAGGTGGGGTCCTGATCAAGGGCGGCGCACCGCTCGAATTGCTGGGCTCGCTGGATGCCATTGCCTTCGACAAGACTGGGACGCTGACCAGCGGAGAGCCACGTATCCGTGAAATCATTCCCGCGTCAGGCGTGTCGAAAGAAGAATTGATGTCGATTGCCGTCGCAGTCGAAAGCCTGAGCGACCATCCGCTGGCACAGGCCATCGCCCGGGATGGTAAGTCGTACATTGGTGACCGGGCAGTGCCCTCCGCCGGTCAGCTCAATAGCCTGACGGGACGCGGCGTATCGGCTGTGGTCGATGGTGAGCAGATTCTCATTGGCAAGGCCGAAATGTTTGGCGCTGAAGGTGTCGCACCGCTTTCGCAATCCATGGCGCAGGCCATCGAGCAACTTCGGCAGAGCGGGCATACGACGATGGTCGTGCGCCGCGGTGATCGCGACCTAGGTGCCATTGGCCTGATGGACACACCAAGGGAGGCCGCCAAGGCCACGATCGAACGTCTCCGTGACCTGGGTATACGCCGCATGATCATGCTTTCAGGCGACAACCAGCGCGTCGCCGATGCGGTCGCGAAACAGGTCGGCCTAGACGAGGCCTGGGGTGATTTGATGCCCGAGGATAAGGTTGAGGCTATCAAGAAGCTGCGCGCCGAAGCTAAGGTCGCCATGCTGGGTGACGGCGTCAACGATGCGCCGGCAATGGCAAGCGCTACCGTCGGCATCGCCATGGGCGCCGCCGGCTCGGACGTTGCCTTGGAGACGGCCGACGTGGCCCTTATGGCCGACGATCTTTCGCATCTGCCATTTGTCGTAGGACTAAGCCGCCAGACCCGTTCGATCATCCGTCAGAATGTCTTCGTCAGTCTGGGTGTGGTTGCGCTTCTGGTTCCGGCGACGATCGTCGGTCTCGGCATCGGGCCTGCTGTTGCTATGCACGAAGGCTCGACGTTGCTTGTCGTGTTCAACGCCTTGCGACTTCTCGCGTATCGTGAGGGATTGAAGCAATAGCAGGCTCGCAGGTGTCACCAAGCTCCTGGTCGGAGGCCCGGCCGTTCAACCGACGTCCAAGCCTCCGACCCCAGGTCGGCCTTAAATGAGGCCAGCAGTCCACCCCGCCGTCTGCGCGATCACCCACAAGCCGATTACCAGGAACAGGCCCGCCGCGATCATCCGGACAATGTTGAGCGGCACGTACTTGAGCAGTTCGTGACCGACGAACACGGCCGGCACATTGGCGATCATCATTCCGAGCGTCGTGCCCATCGTCACCGGCAGGACATCGTGGAAGCGCGCTCCCAACGCTATGGTCGCGATCTGGGTCTTGTCGCCCATTTCGACGAGGAAAAAGGCGATCAGCGTCGTGATGAAAGCTCCAAAGCGCGCTGGCTTCTGCCCTTCATCGTCTAGCTTGTCGGGGATGAGCGTCCAGGCGGCCATTGCGATGAACGAGGCGGCGATGGCGTAGCGGAACCATCGGCCGTCAAGGATTGACGCAACTTGAGAACCCACCAAGGCCGCAAGAAAATGATTTGCAATCGTGGCCACGAAAATCCCGGCTACAATCGGCATGGGCCGTTGAAAGCGGGTAGCCAGCACGATGGCGAGCAACTGGGTCTTGTCGCCGATTTCGGCGAGGGCGACCACGGCGGAAGAGGTCAGAAGGGCTTCCATGGACAGTCTCTGGGTCGGGCGGCGTTTCAGATCCAACGGACACCGATCTCGCCGCCCAACCCTGAGCGGAGATTCGGTGCCATTGGTCTCGCCCAAGCGGTGTTCCGCTTCCTTCGCACCACGGCCTCTCGACCGAGTATGTTGACACGAAGGCTCGCCCTGGCAGGCGACTGGCTACTCCCCAGATGACGCGGGTTCCCTAGACGATGGACGTGCGGCTGGCAACTAGAGATACTTGGCGAGTTCCGTCAGCTTGCCGAGTTTTTGGCGGGTCTCTGGCGACAGTGGACCGATCGCTTCTTCAAGATGATGCTCGATATGGTCGGCCACCAGGACCTTCTTCGCCTTGTCGAGCGCGCTTACCACAGCCTGAAGCTGCTGGGCAGTTTCCAGTGCATCGCGGTTGTCCTCGATCATTCGGACAATCGTCGCAAGATGGCCGTGCGCGCGTTTCAACCGATTGATCAGGTCTTTGTTAGAGGCGTGGCTCATCGTTGCTTCCTGATCATGTGGCGGCGAGATGCATCCAGCCACTAAGCCCGACATAGGCGCCGACGGCCAGGATGATAATGCCTGACACGTAGGGGGCCCTGCGGACGATCTCGCCAAAGCCCGACCAGCGCTGCGCCATGTGCTTGACACTGAGCGCTGCCAGCACACCCGATGCCACCATGGTCAGGGCAAGGCCGACGCTGAAACTGACCACCAGGACCGCGCCCAAGGCGACCTTCTGCAACTGCAGGCATAGCATCAGCACGGTGATTGCGCCGGGACAAGGGATAAGCCCGCCCGTCAGCCCGAACAGGGCGAGCTGGCCTGTCGTCACCTCGCGATTGGCAAAGCGGCGGCGGATGTCCTCGGCGTGTTCCATTTCGTGGGCATCGACGTAGCCGCCGGTTGCCAGTTCGATGGCATGGACTTCCTCGTCGGTCGGTTCATGATCATGGGCGTGATCATGGCCATGATGGTGATGGCCGTGGTCATGATGATGGCCATCGTGCTCATGGTGGAAGTGGCTGGCCTCTTGTTGTTCGCGGCGCGTGCGCCATAGCATCCAGATGGCAAGGCCGATGATGATCAGGCCCGACACCAGCTGAAAATAGGGCTCGGTATCTTCGGCGCGCAGACCGCCGAATACCCACATGCCAACCAGCGCGACCAGCCACACGACGGCCGTATGCGACAATGTCGCGGCCAGTCCCAGTAGGACCGCCTGCCTGACCGTACCCCGCACGGCGATGATGAAGGCAGCCATCATAGTCTTGGAGTGGCCGGGCTCGAGCCCGTGCAGTGCACCCAAAAGGATGGCGCTGGGGATGAACAGCCACGCGTGAGCGCCGCCCTGCTGCAGGAGGTAGGTGAAGTCGGTCATAAGCTTCTGTATCCCCCTGGGGAGGATATGGCAACGGGAGAACAATGGTGCTATTGGCAGTAATCATGTGCGGTATAGGACAGGGTATGATGCTGACGGCGGCGTGGCTAAGCGCCTAGGAAGGAAGCACGGTGGCATCGTTTAAGAACGCAAATTTGCCGAAGATTTCCCGAACTGTCTGGACACTCGGCTTGGTCAGCATGTTCATGGACATCTCGTCGGAGATCGTCCACGCGCTGCTGCCCTTGTTCCTGACGGTGACCTTGGGCACCAGTGTGGCGCTCGTTGGTGTGATTGATGGCATCGCAGAGGCGACGGCCTCGATCTCCAAGATGTTCTCAGGTTATCTGTCCGATCGAATTGGGCGTCGAAAGCCGATGATCCTTTTGGGTTACGGCCTTGGTGCGCTGTCCAAGCCGTTGTTCGCGCTTGCCGCCGGGCCCATGCCCGTACTTGGAGCCCGGTTCATCGATCGGATCGGCAAGGGACTGCGCGGTGCGCCTCGTGACGCGCTGGTTGCTGATGTCACTCCGCTCGAAATTCGGGGCAGGGCTTACGGCCTACGGCAAGCCCTGGATACCGTTGGCGCATTCGCCGGCCCACTTGTTGCAATTGGCCTGATGGCCATCTTTTCCGACAACATGCGAGCGGTCTTCTGGGTCGCGGTTTTTCCGGGTCTTATTGCTGTGCTTCTGGTCATCTTCGGTATCGAGGGCCGACGCAGCGAATTGCCGAATGTCAAAGCGCATGTGCCTTTGCGAATAGGGGATCTGAGAAATCTGGATCGCGGGTTCTGGGCGGTAGTCGGCATCGGCGTGATGTTCACAATGGCCCGATTCAGCGAAGCATTCCTCATTCTGAAGGCCAATAATGATGGCTTGCCGCTGGCGCTGGCGCCGCTCGTCCTGGTCGTCATGAACCTCGTTTATTCGCTCGGCGCCTATCCTGCCGGGGCCTTGGCCGACAATGGGGGGACGCAACGGCCTTTGCTCTACGGGCTAGCCTGCCTTGTCGTCGCAGATTTATTTCTGGCGTCGCGGCTGGGTCTTGTCGGTACCTTTGCCGGGATCGCGCTGTGGGGGGGGCACATGGCACTGACTCAAGGTTTGTTGGCCCAGCTTGTCGCCGAGCGTTCGCCGGAGGCGTTGCGAGGATCGTCCTTTGGCATATTCAATCTTGCAACCGGTATCACGATGCTGGCCGCCAGTGTGCTCGCGGGAGTGTTGTGGGATTATGCCGGACCGTCGACAACATTCATCGCGGGCGGCGGGTTTGCAGGAATCACTGCTTTGCTGATCCTATTCCGACGAATGGCGTTGAGGAAGTAGACAGGTGCCGGGAGGCACTAATTCAGAAGCAAGGCGAGCGATATGGGCCCATGATGCCCTATTTAGCCTTGGTCTTGCTCTGCAGATTGCTCTGAATGCGCATGATTCTTGCAACCCGCTCCAGATCATTCGTTTGTGATGTAGTTCGAAGTCATTACCAGGAGAAATGCCGGTGTCCCGCCTTCACAAACATCCGGAAAGCCATCTCGTCTCTCGTATAGGTTGGCTGCGGGCGGCCGTTCTCGGGGCCAATGACGGGATTGTTTCGACCGCCAGCCTGATCGTAGGCGTGGCAGCAGCATCCGCCGCTACCTCGGAGGCTCTGATCGCAGGCGTCGCTGGCCTTGTTGCCGGGGCCATGTCGATGGCGGCGGGTGAATATGTCTCCGTCAGTTCCCAGTCGGACACTGAACAAGGCGATCTCGCTCGGGAGGGGGCGGAGTTATCCGCTCAGCCGGAATTCGAACGTCAAGAACTGACCCGTCTCTACACGGAGCGTGGCGTCGAGCCTGACCTTGCGCGGCAGGTCGCCGACCAACTGATGGCGAAAGATGCGCTCGGCGCCCATGCGCGGGAAGAACTCGGCATTTCGGAAGTCACCGCCGCTCGCCCGATCCAGGCGGCCCTGACTTCGGCGGCAACATTCGCGGTTGGCGCCGCGATGCCCCTTGCTATGGTCTTGCTGATGCCACGCGCTTTACTGGTTGCGGGTGTCTCAATCGCCTCGCTGGTTTTCCTCGCTTTGCTCGGAGGCATCGGGGCACGGGCCGGCGGTGCCAATGTTTTCAGAGCCACCTCGCGCGTGACCTTCTGGGGCGCTCTCGCCATGGCAATGACGGCGGGTATTGGCGCGATCTTCGGCACAGTCGTATGATGATCGGCATTTTACGTAGGGTGAGGCGACCACGTATCACAGTACGCGCAACATGTCAGGGCTCGTAAAACAGACCAAGTCCGACAATGCCGGGATTTCGGATATGAGAGGATCAACGATGACCTACTATATGGCCGCCAAGCTGCAGGTTCCGTTCGATGATGCCATCGCGCGCACCGAGGCTGCGCTCAAGACCGAGGGGTTTGGTGTCATCAGCCGGATCGATATCCAGCAGACCCTCAAATCGAAGATCGACGTAGATTTCCGGCCTTACACAATTCTTGGGGCATGCAATCCGGGCCTGGCCCATGAGGCATTGCAACTGGAAGACAAGGTTGGGCTGATGTTGCCGTGCAATGTCATTGTCCAAGAGTCAGGCTCTGGTGACGTTGAGGTTGCAGCGATTGACCCGGTGGCATCAATGCAGGCAATCGATAATCCTGAATTGACGAAGGCCGCGCAGATCGTTCGTGAAAAGCTGGCACGGGCAATCGGGCTATTAGCCGAACCCGCACATTCATGAGCCTTCGGCCTAACACCAACGAAGGTTCGATTTGAAACACCGTTGGTGCCGACGTCTCTCGTCTGCTCGCCTCGTTCACGGATAACTCCTAAGCGGAGAGGGCCTGCATTACCCAGGCGACAATGGCAGTCGCTGGCATCGCGCCGGACTGGCGGGCTACCTCCCGCCCTTTTGAGAACAGGATCAGGGTCGGGATCGAACGGATGCCGTAGCGGGCAGCAACGGCCTGTTCGGCTTCCGTATCCACCTTGCCTAGACGCACATTGGGTTCGAGTTGACCAGCGGCGGCAGTGAAGGCCGGTGCCATCTGCTTGCAGGGGCCGCACCAGGTTGCCCAAAAATCGACGAGCAGCGGAATGTCACTTTTTGTAGCGTGTGCTTCGAAATTGGCTGCGGTGAGGGCCACGGGCTGCTTCAGGAATAGAGCTGATCCGCATCGGCCGCACTTGCCACCGGCGAGAAGCTTATTTTTCGGAATCCGGTTCGCCGTCGAGCAAGACGGGCAGATTACGATCATCGCATCCGGAATTGTCATTTGGCCACCTCTTGCCGTTGACATGGAGCCATCGAACACAAAGATAAAGTCTCAAGCCCAACGATCTTGAGAATGACGGTTTGTGCCGACCTTTGAATGCTAACGGACGTCATATCCGGGCGATATCTGGTCGACTAGGCGGTCCTCGGACCTCAGTTCGCCGTCAATTTGAGGCGTTTTGTCGCATGGAAAATCAGGGGGTATCCGAGGGGGTATTTTTCCGGAAACTGTGAAAAAGATGATATAGATTCAATATATTAAGTCATTTTTGTGGATCCCTCCTCCGCTACCATCCCCCTGCGCAGGAGCGACGTTCAATCTTACCGGAATAGGTTCCG
>CXWL01017183.1_pt1 | contig 12792 bp, 15 predicted proteins | sample 590931 | NCBI WGS metagenome assembly CXWL01 (sample SAMEA3498368, study PRJEB10139) | groundwater metagenome | biome: water well; material: biofilm material | place: Germany | collected 2015-04-27
GCTGCAGCGACGCGAGGGCTGGCCGTTGCAGGAAGCGGTGATCCGGGCCGGAGCCATCCGCACCCGTCCGATTCTCTTGACCGCGGCGGCGCTGATGGTCGGGGCCTTCGTCATCATCCTCGATCCGATCTTCCAGGGGCTCGCGGTGTCGCTGCTCTTCGGAGTCGGTGCCTCGACCCTGCTGACGTTGGTCGTGATCCCGGTTCTCTATGTCAGTCTGATGAAATGGTCGCCTCTTCCTGAGCCAACAGAGGGTGATGGCGAGAAGAAGGCAGGATGCTGAAAAAGTCCGCCAGTCTCTCAATCGTGGGGCGGGCGAGACATGTGAGAAAAGCGCGACCCGAAGTTCAACGCCCGGGGTTCGAAGTTCCGAAAACTTTGAACTTCGAACCCTCGCCCCTCGCTCTCCGTGACAATCCATCAGGGCATGGCTATACTTCTGCCGTATGAGGGACCGGTGCGGCGAACTGCTGAAGGACTTCAACCAAGAAGGAGGCTGCCTTGCTAGGCTGTCTCGGCAGGCCGGAGGGACTTGTTGGTAGGCCAGCGACCGGTCCATGCGTTGTTAGGAGTTCAGACAGGAGGTCAAGGTGGCAAACTTAGCCGAAGTTCTCGGAAATGCCCTGAGCTTAGAGGTTCGTGATCGTGCGGCCCTGGCGGAAAAGCTTCTAGCTAGTCTGGAGGAGCTCACCGAGGAGGAAGCGAATCGCTTGTGGGCGGAGGAGGCGCAAAGACGCTTGGAGGAGTATCGCGCAGGTCGTGCTCAAGCGGTTCAGGCGGATGAGGTGCATGCAAAGGCTGAACGACTCTTCCTGTGATGCCAATCACGTACCATGAGGGGGCTGAGGCCGAGTTGCTGAACGAGATCGGCTATCTCGAACTTCGAGCGAAAGGGCTAGGACGGCGGTTTTTCGACGAGGTCCGTCGGGCCGAGAGTCTCATCGTCCAGTTCCCGGAATCGGCTGAGGAAATTCGACCGGGCATCCGGAAGCGCTTGCTTCGGCAGTTCCGGTACTCGCTCATTTATTCAATTGAGAAAGATGGTTTCCTCATCCTGGCAGTGGCTCACCATAGCCGTCGGCCTGGTTATTGGGTCGCTCGCGCCAGGAGTGGTGAAAAATAAGCGAAGAGCGGCTCCTAAGAGAGCCCTGGAGACCGGCGTCAGAAGGAGGCGAGGCTCGCGATAGCGAGGTGGTGTTCGATGGCAGTCTGAGCCCAATCCTGAATTTTCTCCGTCTACCCCAAACCAACGTCGTCTCTCACCATGTGCTCTCCCGAGCGGCGGCAGGGAAGTAAGCCTGTCATTCAAGGAGCGATGATCATGTCTCGATATATTACTGCCATCGGTTTCGCTGGATTGATGATGATCGTCTCTCTTGTTTGTGTCGTGGGATCGGTGCAGAGCGCAGAGGGACCGGAGGCTGGCAGCAAGATCCATCGCGTGGTCATGCATCTGAATAGCGGAGAGGAGAAGGTGCAGAAGGGAACGCTCAACAACATCAAGAACCTCTATGAAGCCATGGGGTCTGAGCGGTTGAACGTCGAACTCGTCGCCCATGGAGCAGGACTGTCGCTGTTCACGAAACAGGATACGAAGTTGGCCGAAGAGCTGGCGAAGTTGAAGGCCACCTATGGGGTCTCGTACACCGCCTGTTCGAACACGATGAAGGCTCAGGGCCTCACGAGGGCCGATTTGATCGATCAGGTGGATCGCACCATGCCGGCTATGGTCCGTCTGATGGAATTGCAGGAACAGGGATGGGCCTACATCAAACCGTAACGAAGAGCTGATGGCCTATAGCTGATAGCAGGAACTGGGAGGAATCATGGATGTGAAGCCGAAAGTCTATCTGTACCACACGGCGGTGAAATGGACGGAGCAACGTAAGGCCATCATCTCCTCTGCCGGCAAGCGGGATATTCAGGTGGCGACGCCGCCGGAGTTCAAGGGACATGAAAACATCTGGTCGCCGGAGGATCTATTCGTCGCATCGGCCAACATTTGCCTGATGACGACGTTCTCTGGCGGTGGCGGAGCGGGCAGGTCTGGTCTTTACTTCCTACGAGAGTGCGGCTGAAGGAAAGCTGGAATTGGTCGAGGGGAAGTTTCAGTTCACGGCCATCACCTTGAAGCCCACCATCACGCTCCCGGCCAATGCCGATGCGACCAAAGCCAAGGAGCTGATCGAGAAAGCCGAGGCGAACTGTCTGATTTCCAACTCGATGAAGGCGAGAGTGAGCTTGGAAGCGACCATCCGATAGCAGGATGGGGGCAGTCTGGCCGTCCTCCTGCTCGCGGAACGCGCACGCTCAGAAGGTGCTCGTTCGACGCGCGCACTCGAGGATCGACCAGGCTACCCTTTAGGAAATAGGGAGGGATGGAGCGGATGCGCGCAATGGGGGACTCATCCGGGCTATCCTAGAGCAACATACACGAGCGAGCTTGGAGCGGGCATCATAAAAACGTGGTCGTCCGATGTGCGCAGTGAAGGGCAGCCTTGGCCACTCCCCCTTCACTCTCTTCGCCCACGCTTCTCATTCCAAACACGAAACGTAGAATGTCACGGGTTTTTCTCCAAGACCTGCAAGAAGGCCGGCCGGTTCCAAGACGGGAGCCGGCGACGTAACGGGATCAGCCCCGTCGGCTGTCTTCATAGACAGCTCTCAGTCAGTTCTTTACAATGGGCGCATGCAGTTCGAGTGGGATCGCGAAAAGGCACGGCGCAGCCTACTGAAACACCGGGTCTCGTTCGACGAAGCCGTGACCGTATTCTATGATCCGTTGGCTGCAACAGTTGATGACCCCGATCATTCCATCGGTGAACGGCGATGTCTCACGATCGGTCACTCCGCCCGTGGACGGCTGCTGGTCGTGGCCCATACGGATCGAGGAACTGCGGTGAGAATCATCAGTGCCCGCCGAGCAACAGCGGGAGAGAGGAAACGCCATGAAACGTAAAGGACCACCACCGTCAGACAACATGCGGGCAGAGTATACCTTCGACTACACAAAGGCTGTTCGAGGAAAGTACTACCGACGTCTTATCAAGGAAGGGGCCAACGTTGCCGTACTTGAGCCCGATGTCGCCAATGCCTTTCGCGACTCCGCATCGGTCAATGCGGCCTTGCGCTCTCTCCTCGAAGTGTCCGAGGCGACCCGACGCCTGACGACCCGCTCAAAACGAGGATCGAAGAAACGCGTGGCGGCATAACCCCCTTCCATGTCGCCGTCGATCTTTTCCGAACCGACCTCATCGTCGGGCCGACCTGCAAGTCCTGGAAGAAGCCAGGACCGTTTCTCGCTGATTATAAAACACTGCCATCTGGTCTCTCCGGTCTATTCGGTCTGTCTGGTGTGTTTGGTTGAACGAGACTAGCCAGATAGACGAGACAGACCAGGTAGACCGACCGATTAACCCCGTTTGGCCCGTCTCGCTTGTTCCGCATATCTCGCGCGTCACGGTCCATGGATGCGCTCACAACATCGAAGTAAGGCCGAGTTCACCTACCGCCGAAGAATTTCATTCCAAACCAAAAAAATAGAATGTCACGGGTTTCTCTCCCGTTGCGCATTAGAGTTCGCCTTTGAAGGCTTTGTCGAGGATGGAGGGCAGGAGCGCGGTGAGTTCAGCGGCGGTCTCGGCCTGCAACTTCTTCAATGCATCCACCTTGGCTTGCAACCTGTCGAGGTAGGTGACGATGCGGCGCTGTTCCTCCACGGGCGGTACTGGAACAACGAACGACTTCGCATCCGCACCGCTTACACCAATCTGTCCTGCTGTTGTTTTTCCCAATTCTTCAATTTGTTTCCTTACAGTTCTTGATCCCAATGCAAAGACCAAGAAGTCTGGCAGCATCTTCTTTATATCGGTCCGCAATCGCATCAGTTTGTCGGGATAAACTACCTTGGTGTCTTCTTCACCTTTGAAGATTGCTGCCTTGGCGACACGATTGATGTCACCGTTGTAGCGGACAATGAAGACATCGTCATGTTGCAGAACGAATGGACTGGCTACACCTTCACTGACTTCGACATTCTTGTATGCAGACAAGTCGACAAATCGGCTTGGGGTGCTGGAAACCGCATTTATCCGAAGCATCGGTCGACCGTTCGTTTCAGTTTCTCGCTGAGGTGACAACCCATTTCTTGGTGTTTCGGCGAGCACGAACTCCAATCGTTTGAACTCCCATCTCGGGTTGTCGAGAATCTGAGAGCAGGCGCGAGTTGCCAGTACTCCCGTTTCCTCATCCGTTTGCTGGCGCAAACCACGGGCTTCTTCGATCTTGGCGGCCAGGGCTTCGATCCGCGCCACGATCCGCCGCTGCTCCGCGAGCGGGGGGAGGGGGATTTCAATTTCGAGGAATCGCTCTGGCTTAATCCGATTCTTTCCGCTTGTTCCTCGTGACTTCTCATCGCATTGATCCCAGAAGGATGGCCTCTTGGTTAGCCAGTGAAACCAACGAGGTTCCAATTTCTGAGATGTTGGCGTGAAGGTTGGGAACTCCCCGGAAACGTAGCCACCTTCAAGATTTTCAGGCACAACGGCCACACTTCCATTCCGAGCCCAAATTTTGTTCACGATGATGTCATTGGCTTCGACTCGCGAGAGAGTCTTGTATTTTGTCTCACTCCCATCAAGTAGCTCACGCTCATAGGCGCCCTCACCCCAAAGTCTAACTCCGACCTGTCTGTATGGTTTTCCCGGAACGGGAACTTCTGGTCGCTCAATGGGCGACACTACTTCCCCTAAGGGTACTGACGGCCACTTGCTCATACGCCATCCTTCAGGAGCTGCTTGATCTCGACTATGAGATTTGAGATTCGCAATTCCTTGCGGAGAATATCCTCCGCAAGGACATTGGGAGGAAGGTGTTCGAAGTCCACTTTGCCGCGAGGGTTCTTGATGTCGAGGTTGCAGCCATTTTTGAGGATGTCAGAAACGGGTACTTTCCATGCACGGTCGTTCTCTTTGCGCTTGTGCCACCACCCAATGCAGTCGGCAAATTCTTCAAGCTGAATCGGCTGGGTCTTGGTGTAAGTCTTCCGGCCTTCGGGGAGCGGATGCTCATAGTACCAGACAGTTTTTGTGGGACCGGAGCGATCGAAGAAGAGGAGATTCGTCGGAATGCCCGTGTAGGGAGCGAAGACGCCGTTAGGAAGGCGGACGATGGTGTGGAGGTTGAAGTCCTTCAACAGTTCTTCCTTGATGCGGGCACAGACGCCATCGCCGAAGAGGATACCGTTTGGAACGACGACGCCCGCTCGGCCGCCTCGCGAGATTTCAGATTTCAGATGGCCAATCTCAGATGGGGAGCGGGAACCTGGGCGGCGGAGCTTGCGCATGATGAGTTGGAGGAAAAGTAATGCAGTTTCGGAAGCCTGTTTGTCTTCAGGGAAATTCGAGAGGATGCCACGCTCTTCTTCGCCGCCAAATGGAGGATTGGTCAGGATGATGTCAACACGATCTTTGTCGCCGATTTCTTTCAACGGAAAACGGAGGCTGTTGAGCGGGTCGATCTTGGGCGTTTCTAATCCGTGGAGCAGCAGGTTCATTTGCGCGAGCAGATACGGAAGCGGTTTGGCCTCCCCGCCCTGGAGGCTTTCGGATTGGAGAACAGCATAATGCTCGGCCCGCTTGCATTGCTTTCGCAAATGATCGAAGGCTTCGACTAAGAAGCCGCCGGTGCCGCATGCGGGGTCGAGAAGCGTTTCGCCCAATCGCGGATCGGTGACCGTGACCATGAAGCGGACGACAGCACGTGGGGTGTAGAACTCGCCAGAATCGCCAGCGGCGTCGCGCATTTCTTTGAGCATGGACTCGTAGAGATGGCCGAGGGTATGGATTTCGCCGGAAGCGGTAAAGTGAATGCCGTGGACTTTATTGATGACGTCGCGCAGGAGGTAGCCGTTGATCATGCGGTTGACGGTGCCTTTGAAGACGGTAGCGACCACGTCGCGCCGGTCTCCGCCGTTCGCACCCTGAAGACTGCGGAGATAGGCGAAGAGGCCGGGGCCTTTCTTGCCGTCGGGACCGCAGGCTTCTTCGTTGTTCACGAAGGCGATCAATTCGTCACCAGTGATGCCGGCGGGCTTGGCAGCCCAGTCTCGCCAGCGATAGGGCGGTTCAATGGTATGACGGAAGCGTTTACCGGCGAGCTTAGCGTCGGTTTCGCGGATCTGTTCCAGATCGTCCAAGAACTTGAGAAACATGATCCAGGTCAGCATGGGCAGCCGGTCGAGGTCGCCATTGAGCCCTTTGTCCTTGCGCATGATGTCGCGCGCAGACTTGATGAGGCTGCCGAGTTGCTGGGCGGACGTGAGGGGGACCTTCGATTTCATATTTCAAATCTCAAAAATAGATTTCAGATTTCAGATTGTTTTGGGTCTGCTTGGCGGATTCGGTCGAGTTCTTCAAGAAAGGTGTCCTGATCCTTCTTCGCTGCTGTGCGGGCACGTGTGCTGTCGTTTAGATGCCGCTGGCCGGTGATGCCGGCGTTCTTGAGTTGCTCGATCCAGCCATAGAGCTGCCGAGAAATGCTCTCGGCAGCCGATCTCATATCACAAATCTCAGGTTGCAGAGGGGAAAACTCGGGGACGCGTTTGAGGAGGCAATGCATGGATCGCACTTCACCGGCCGAGCCACGGGCGATGTACAGAAAGGCGAGCAGTTCGTTCGTGCTGCCGCGTTCGAAGCCCTCTGCGACGTTATTCGAGATCGAGAGCGTGGCGCGCTCCAACTGGTCGCGCAAGCCGGCGTGGCGACGGAAGGCTTCGTGACTGGTGAAGGCGTAGGTTCTCCTGGCTAGCTCAATAGCCGCTTGCCACACGGGGAGATCTTCGAAGCGTTTATATTTCATGGCATCCCTGGGGAATATCAGATCTCAAAGCTCACATTTCAGATATCAGATCGCAGAGGTCTCACATATGAGATTTGAGATCTGATATTTGAGATGCTCTATGCTGCATAGAGCAGAGTCTGCAACTGCGTGACCGCCTGGCGCAACTGGTCCGGGCCGCCGAACAGACTGGCAATTTCCAAGATGTTCCCCCGTTCAGAGATCGGCGGGATATGCAGTACGTCCGGTAGGATGAATTGTGCCGTTCCGTGTTCGGCATACTTTTCCAGCAGGTCGTTGAGAATCGCTTTGGCCTCGGAGCCGTATTGGTCGAAGAAGTCCTTCTTTTCTTTCTTCAGCCGATCCGCTCGCTCCCGCCTGGTCCGCAAGGGCGCATTGAACGCCACGTGACAAAGCAAATCGAAGGGGTCGGCCTCCGGGTGATTGGCCGCCGCCGCCAGGTTGTCGAAATCGATGCCGCGTTCTTCCAACCGCCGAATGATTTCCGATCGCTTATCAGGATCAGCCCATTGCTCGCGCAGTTCAGGCGCAGAGGGATAGAGAGTCCGCACCTTGTCTGCTGCATACTCGACAAACTTGACCACGCGCAATTGCTTCCCGTCCGGATCGAGTTCATGGACGATATGCGCGACAATCTCGACCTGCCCTCCGTCAAAGTAATACTTCCAGCGCTCCCCTTCGCTGTCATCTGAGATCTGAAATTGTCCGTCCTCCTCCGCCATGACCGGCTGCTCTTCGATGACCTCGTAGGTCTTTGGCACCGTCTCGCCAGCTTCATCGACCTGTTCTTCGGTGATCAACACCGGATCGCCGTCGAAGTCCGGATCGGCAAAGAGGCGCGTGGCGGAGCCCGTGTAGTCCAGGATGTTGAAGTACAGTTTGCCGTAATCGTCGCGCACGCGCGTGCCTCGCCCGATCATCTGCTTGAACTCAGTCATCGAATTGACCACTCGCGCCAACACGATGTTCTTGCACGTCGGCGCATCAACGCCAGTCGTAAGCAACTGAGATGTCGTGAGGATCACCGGGGTATCGGTCTCCAATTCCTGAAACCGTCCCAGATGCCCGCGCCCGACATCTCCCTCCTCCGAAGTCACCCGACAGACGTAATCGGCATGTTGCTGTGTCAGATCCGTATTGAGGTTGTTCAAGGCTTGCCGCATGTCGGCGGCATGTTCCTGGTCCACGCAGAACACAATCGTCTTGGCAAAACGGTCTGTTTTCTTCATGAAATCCGTCAGGTGGCGCGCGATGGCCTGAGTCCTCGCCCGTAGCGCAACGACTCGCTCAAAGTCCTTCGTATGATATTCGTCATCTGGAATCGCTCGCCCATAGCGATCAAGGTCGCCCTGGCTTGGACGCCATCCAGCCGCGTCCCATGCGCTGACCACCCGATGCACGCGATAAGGAGCTAAAAATCCATCGTCAATCCCCTGCCGGAGACTGTACGTGTAGATCGGGTTGCCGAAGTAGGCATAGGTATCGCGATTGTCCTCTCGCAACGGCGTGGCCGTCATGCCGAGCTGATAGGCCGGTTCGAAGTAGTTCAGGATCTCCCGCCAATTGCTTTCATCCCGTGCGCTCCCCCGATGACACTCGTCCACGATGATCAGATCGAAGAAGTCCCGCGCATATTCCTTATACAGGCCGGGGCGGTGCTCGTCCTTGGCAATCGCCTGATAAATGGCGAAGTACATCTCGCGGCCCTTGTTGACCTCGCCGTTCTCGATCTTCCAGCGCGCATCGCCGAACGGAGTAAAAATCTTATCCTTGGGATCGTCGATCAAAATGTTGCGGTCGGCTAGATAGAGAATTTTCGGACGGCGATATTCTCCGGTCCGGTTCCAGCGTGACTGCCACAGCTTCCAGCAAATCTGAAACGCGACCACCGTCTTCCCCGTCCCAGTTGCCATCGTCAGCAGAATGCGTGGCTTGTTCTGGAGAATCGCTCGCACAGTTCGATTGATGGCAATGTCCTGATAGTAGCGAGGGCTTTTCCCGGAGAGATGGTTATAGGGCGTAAGCAGTTGGTCCGCTGCGGGCGCGCCTTTCAACTTTTCGTCTACACAGAGGCGTTTCCAGAGTTCATCCGGCGTCGGGAACGTTTCAAGCTGTCGCTCTTGCCCAGTGAGAAAGTCGAACTCGACAATGCCATGCCCATTGGTCGCATAGGCGAACTTGAGATCGAGGATTAAGGCATAGTCTTTCGCTTGCTGCAGGCCGTCACTTGGTGTTTTGTATGCGGCTTTGGCTTCAACGACAGCTATGACGAAATCGCGCGTGTAGCGCAAGAGATAGTCTGCGCGTTTCTGTGGCCGACGGCGGACTTTCTCTCCAACTAAGACGATCCGACCATCTGTAAATGTTTTCTGTTCGGTAAAGGAGCGTGGGTCGTCATCCCAGCCCGAAGCAATGAGCTTCGGGAGGACATATTTTCGGCAGGTGTCAGCTTCGTTGATCATGCCTTAACCGCAGATAACGGCCTAGAGTTTTTCCGGAGAATACCCGTTTCCCCGCGAGAAAGCACCCGCCTGTCAAGGGGTCGTCGGGCGTCGATCATGAAGCGTGAAGCGTTTCTGGGATTTAGCGAGATACGAGCGACGGTAAGCGCCTGGAACAAGAAGAGGGACAGGCACCGCTCGGAAGCGGAGCCAGTCCCAGCCCATAACTGTCGAAGGATAAGCCGATTGACGAATGACCATTGACGTGTGACGTTCTTCCGGCTGTAGCGTCTTGCGACAGTAACCAGATCTTCGGCGGGGTCTTTCTCGCCAGTTGCGACGATCTGTCAGCGTAGCCCTTTGGCCTTCTCTCCTAACGCATTGTTTGTGCGGAGGTTTAGCCTTGCGCATTTCCAGACCAGACTGGCATCTCACTCGCAATGATATTCAACGGATAAGAAGATAGGGAGGCCTGCTATGGAGGCGATGCGATGAAAGCTGTACTGGTCGGCCTCGCGGTTGTGGCGATGGCCGGGGGCGCTGGCCTGAAGGAGTTGAACGTGTCCCAGCCGGAGCGGGATGTGCTCAGCGGCAGAGTCATCTATTCGACGATCTGCATCCGTTGTCATGGGATCGAGGGGAAGGGAGATGGGCAGATGAAGTTCACTCCTCCGGTCGCCGACCTCACGTCCCCTGCAGTTCAAGGAAAGCTGGATGCAAGGTTGTTCAAGAGCGTGCATGACGGCAAACCGAATACCGCAATGGGGGCCTGGAGGGAAGCACTCACCGACGACGAGATCTGGGATGCGCTCGCCTATGTTCGAACGCTGGCACCCCAACAAAGTGACGGCATGGGGAGCGGCCTCCGATGAGAGCGAAGTTTTGCTGGATGGCGTTGGGGCTCTGGGTCGTGACGATGGCGGTGGCTGGCTGGTTCTTCGTGCGGGGGTGGACGATGCCGGGCACGGATGGACGGATGCAGATCGTCTTAGCACCGGCGGAGAGAGACATGATTCTGGGGGAGATGCGGATGCTCCTGAAGGCAGTCCATGGAGTGGTCACAGGCTTGGCCGGCCAGGATCAGGCGGCGGATCGAACGCAGGTTGAACAGGCTGCCCGTTCGGCGGGCATGGGTATGGCGGTGGATGTGAACCCGGCACTCATGGCGAAATTACCGTTGCCATTCAAGCAAATGGGGATGTCGATTCATCGGGACATGGATGCCCTCGCGGATGCGGTCGTCCAGAAAGAGACGCCGCAACAGATTCTCCAGCGTCTTTCCAGCATGACGGCCCGTTGCACAACGTGCCATGACATGTATCGATTCGGAGTGGATAAGTAGCGGTCAGCGCGAAAGCTGAATCCATTTCCTCTGCGAGGACTCATACCGATCAAGATAGGAATCAGCCGACAGTCTTCGAATCCGAACCCTGACGGCTGAACGCTGAGGGCTGATCGCTTCAGCCCAACCAAGGAGGTGCAGTCATGACATGCAATGTAGGGGGAGTGGAACGGCCGATTCGGATCGTCGTAGGAATTGCGTTGCTCGGGATCGGCGGCTTTGCCGGCTTGCCTCCGGTAGGAACTGGTATCGCGCTGGTGGTCGGGACAGTCATGTTGGTCACGGGCGTGATCGGTTTCTGTCCAGCTTGGACCTTGCTGGGAATCAATACTTGTCCGACGGAGAGTATGAATCGTAAAAAGTAACAGGTGACAAGAGGACGATAGGTGTCTGTAGGCCATCCCAGAGAGAAATACTATTCAACATGCTGGGCACTATGAGGTTGGAGCAACCGGAATGAAGACGATCTCGATCTCGTTTTTTATTCGATCTCGCCAGATCGCGAGGATGGGGCTGCTGGCGTTGACGGGGCTGTTACTCACGGCCTGTGCCGGTGGTCCGTCGGATCGTTCGGACGCGGTGAAGATGGCGGATGTCTTGAAGGGGAAGACGAAGCAGGATCTCCTCGCCTGTGCCGGTGTGCCGCGAAGAGAGAGCACGTCAGAGGGTCTGACAGCGATGGTCTATCAGCATGATGCGGAGCTTGTCGAACTCTCCGTCCCTGGTGCGAAATCGAGCGGTGCGCGGGATGTGCCCCATCGTTGTCGAGCGACTGTTACGCTCAAGGACGGTCGAGTGACCGATGTGCGATACGAGTCGGTGCCTGCATGGTTGGGGGCCGAAAACCATTGCGACGAGATCTTCGCGCGCTGCTCTCAATAGGGGCAACCGTCCGGTCGAGCATTGGATCATCGGGACGGATGCGCCGGGTGGGCTCCAGATGGCGTGCGGCGTGATGGTGAAAGAGTGAAAGATCGTGCCGAATGATAGACACGTCTCGTTCGTCGGATACGACGCGGCATCTGATGCTGGCGGTTATGGCCGTGGTGGCCGTCATCGCGTCGGGGACGCTCGGCTACATCGTGATCGAAGGCTGGCCTGCTTTCGATGCCTTCTATATGACGGTCACGACCGTTGCGACCGTCGGGTATCAGGAAGTTCATCCGCTGTCGCCGGCCGGCCGGGCTTTCACGATCGTCCTGATCATCAGCGGCGTGGGAACCCTCTTCTATGTGTTGGGCAACCTCGCGCGTCTGCTGTTAGAAGGAGAGCTGAGAGCGATTTTCGGACGGTATCGGACTGAGGGAAAAATGAAGACGGTGACGAATCATTACATCGTATGTGGATACGGGCGTATGGGGAAGCGGATCTGTAAGGAACTCCGCGCGAAACCGCTGCCGTTCGTTGTGATCGACAAGAGTCCCGACGTCATCGCCGTCTTGCAGCGAGAAGGTTTGATGGCCGTGGAAGGCGATGCCACTCAGGATGAGGTCCTGATCCGGGCGGGGATCGAACGGGCTAAAGGTCTGGTGTCCGTCGTGAATACGGATACGGAGAACCTCTACATCGTCTTGACGGCCAGGGGGCTGAACAAGGATCTCTACATCGTGGCGCGCGCCGGCGACGAAGGGTCGGAGCACAAGCTGATGCGGGCCGGCGCAAACCGCGTGTCGTCGCCCTATCACATCGGCGGGGTGCAAATGGCGCAAGCCTTGATCCGTCCCGCGGTCATGGATTTTCTCGAACTGGCGACGCAGAGTGAACATCTGGATCTTCAGATGGAAGAGCTGACCGTCGAACAGGGCTCACGTTTCGATGGCCGGACCCTTTGCGATTGTGGTCTGGCCGAGGATCGAGGGCTGGTCCTCATCGCGATCAGGCGCACATCGGGCCATCTTGAGTTCAATCCCGGTCCCAAGGTCCTGCTGGCCGAGGGCGACAAATTGATTGTCTTGGGTCAGCCGGAGAGTTTGAAGCGCCTTGAAGCTGTCATCAGATCTCAAGCAGTGGTCTAGCGTATCGTGAGTCTCATGAGCCTAAGAAGAGACGCATGACAGGCGGCGAGGGATCGGTCCTTGCCGTCGTAGTGGGAAGTCTGGTGGGGCTCTCGCTGGGCGTCACGGGAAGCGGCGGATCGCTGATCGCGATTCC